>Ga0316205_10005481_pt1 | contig 10486 bp, 7 predicted proteins | sample 3monthpyrite_MG_FD_204941 | JGI IMG/M metagenome (GOLD analysis project Ga0316205, IMG submission 204941) | Microbial mat bacterial communities from mineral coupon in-situ incubated in ocean water Damariscotta River, Maine, United States -... | ecosystem: Environmental > Aquatic > Marine >...
TCAACAACGGCAGCAGCTTCAGCAACTTCTTTTTCATATTCCGCGGAGGCTTTTTGATAAATGGCGTAATCTGCGCGATCAGTGGCGCCAATAGAAGACTCACTTTTACCTTCAAATTTTGGCCCTAATTTTTTCATATAGCGAACATATTCTAAGTTCTCCTTCACGATATCTCCTAAGAAGTTCCATCCATGAATGTCATCTATATATCCGTTATTATCATCGTCTTTTCCATTACCAGCAATTTCGCCCTTATTGGTCCAGATAACATCTTTCAAGTCTTCGTGTTCAATATCGACTCCACTATCTATAACCCCAACAATAACGGTTTTTCCTTTTCTCCCTTTCAAGATTTCATTGTAAGCCCTATCAACACTCATTCCCGGAATGGTATCGGTTAATAGGTCCGTAGCCCCCCAAGATTTCATTTGAGAATCACTTAGCGGAGCCGCTTTTAACGGCAAGGCATCAATATTTTCAACAGGAGTTGAGACTATGGGAGCAACCCCACCACCACAGCTTGATAATACAACAGCAGCAACGGCTATTAAGGAAGATTTTAAAAATTTCATTTTTATTGTTTTAATTAAAAAGTTCATGAAAAGCGAAAGTTTTATCCAAACGGACGCCCTTTTCGGTATTTTTTACCGTAATAATTTGGTTATGAGCATCGTGCTCTAAAAATAAATAATAATTCTGGTCTGCGGCGGTTTTAAGAAACTTCTCCTTTTCAGGCAAGGTTAATAACGGCCTAGTATCGTAGCCCATCACAAAAGGAACGGGCAAGTGTCCTGCAGTTGGTAATAGATCCGCCATAAAAACAAGAGTTTTACCATCTATTTTAATATGCGGAATCATTTGTTTTTCGGTATGTCCATCTGCAAAGAAGATGCCGAAATCTAACTCATTCGCTTCCGAATAATCCGTTACAGGGTCCGCGACAAACTTTAATTGCCCACTTTCCTGCATTGGAAGGATATTTTCTTTTAGAAATGACGCTTTTTCGCGGCGGTTGGGTTCGATAGCCCATTGCCAATGACGTTCATTGCTCCAGAAATGAGCATTTTTGAATGCCGGCTCGTAGCCAGTTCGGTCTTTATTCCACTGTACACTTCCACCACAGTGGTCGAAATGAAGATGCGTCATAAAAACGTCGGTAATGTCATCTCTATGGAAACCGTGCTTTTTCAGCGAATCATCCATATTGAAATCACCCCAGCGATAGTAATACCCATAAAACTTCTCGCTTTGCTTATTTCCCATTCCCGTATCGATTAAAGTAAGTCTGTCACCGTTTTCAATCAGCAAACAACGAGCGGCAATGTCTATCATATTATTAGAGTCTGCCGGGTTGGTTCGAGTCCAAAGTGACTTAGGGACGACACCAAACATGGCGCCGCCATCCAACTTAAAATTACCGGCTTCGATAGGGTAGAACTGCATAGGAGGCGCAAAATACTAAAAGTGTTGTAAATGCACAGGTTTGTTAAGGGATTATTAAGAAAAAAGCTCGCAATTGGAACTGCCCGAAGAGACAGTACGCTTAGAAGTTAGGATCAGTTTTTTGAATAACCTCTTTTTTGGATGAATTGGAAACAGGAATAAACAGGGCTTCGATGGTTTCTAGGCGGGCTTCCAAACCCTGATAATTTTGGCGAAGTTGGGCGTTGTGTTTTTCTAGAATTTCTATGCGTTTTAGTAAAGCCTGAGTTGCACTAACATTAAGCATCGAGATGGCTTCATAATCAACCGTGTGAAAATCGTTTACTTGAGTTCCGTATACAAAGACCACTCCTTCTTTTTGAGTGTCTACCTTTATTTTTCCTTCTGAAACGACCAGGACCTCAACCAACGCTTCGGAAGTACTAAAAATGAGTTTAACATGGTCTCCCTTTTTTACTTCTGAAGTAGCTATTGTCATCCAACCATTTTTGATTTCAGAAATACTATAGATGTTGGGAATAACCTCTGTAATATTGGAGGATACTGCTCTTGGGTAAACCTCTTTAACCTGCTGCGCGATTACTTTTTTGTAAGTTTTATTACCCATGGACCTTTGGTCTTTCAGGCGATAATTGGTGATTTCTATTTTTGAAAGTGTTTCGAGATCTGTCTGAGCATCACTAACACCTAATATTGTTTTAATACGCTCATCACTAAAAGCGTTAAATTCGCTGGCACCTATACGTTCACTGGCATAAATTGAGAAATTACCAGATCCAAACCCCGAACCACTCAGAGGTGATCCCCCGCTTTGCGCGTAAAATGCAAACGAGCCATTACTTGTATTTACAGCACCATTCACAACCAATTTGGCCTGAGTAGGAGTGGAGGTTCCCACGCCAATGTTTCCGTTTTTCAAAACAGTAAAGGCGTTGCTAGGTGACAAAAGACTGGCACCATTTCCAATAGAAAAAATGCGATCATTGGCGCTGTAAGAGTTCGTGCTAGTGGGCGTATAGGTTTCAGAATTTAAACCAATAGTTACTTCGGCAAACGAAGGAGCGCTCGTTACTGACCCCATTGCAGTAGAAGAGGCACCAGAAGCGGTAGTTTGATTTCCCATGGCTGTGGAAGAAATTCCTGTAGCACTGGTGGAAAACCCGAATGCAGAAGAAAACCCTCCAGAAGCGTTCGTTTGGCTACCAGAGGCAAAGGAAACATCTCCTGAAGCTGTGGTTACTACACCCACAGAAGTTGAGCCAAACCCAGTGGCACGAGTAGCGTTCCCAAAAGCCGATGAAAACACACCCGATGCCGTGGTAGCATTACCCAATGCTGTAGAATTTGATCCTGAAGCAATTGACCCACTTCCTAATGCGGTTGAGGAAGTACCTGAAGCAATGGTGTTATTGCCGCCTGCAAATGAGTTGGTCCCAACGTTGGTATTATCCCATTGCGAATTGCTTACCTCTCCAACTCGAAAGGCCCCTTTGCTCTTGTCGAAAAAAAGGCGAGCATTATCTGTATTGCCAGAGATGTTATCATCCAATTGGCTGCTTCCAAACACGAAATCGTCCGTCGCAATGGCAGTTGTGTTTAAAACTACACCTAGAACGCTTTGAAACTCACCACGAACTCCAGCAGATGCCAATGCAACCCAGGAGGTTCCGTCATAACTATAAAAGCCAGAGGCTCCGTCGGTTTGATAAATTAAAAGACCAGTAGCTGGTGTTGCGATGGCATTTCGTTGAGATTGAAGCATTCTTGGGAGTAGAATTCCTGCCGTGCTTGATGTTATATCTAATATAGATGAAGGATTGGGTGTCGTTGTTCCAATTCCTACTTGTCCGTATAGAGTGCCGCCAAATAGAAGCATGGCAGCTATACCTACTGTTTTCATTCTGTCATTTTTTTGTGGGGAGGGCGGTAAAGGTATGGACAAGAGAAGTATAAACGAATACGTATAAATACGTAATTACCTCATAATCAGTCTTTTTTAACAAAATTATAGGTTATTTCCCATAATAAGGTTGTGGTAAATGGAGGGATGTTAAAGGAATATTATAAATAGTCCTATCAGGGATCGTTTATTGAGCCTGTTCGATAGGAGGATTATCTACAACCTGCTTTAGTCTTTTGCCAAAATCATATAGTGCTTTAATCTCTTTGATGCCTGCCACTCGTTCTTTGCTGAAAATGAGCAGGCAAGTTCTGTTAGACTCAACATGGAAATAGGGGTTGCTCTCAAAAAAATGAATGATTTCGTCGTTAAAGAAACTTTGAATTTGTTCAGGGTTGTCACCTAGCAAATAGAATCGCTTGGAGAAGTCACTATGATTTTCAATAGGAATATCCTTGAACCCTGCAAATGCGTATACTTTTTCTAAAAACCCTTCTCGGTCTAATGTAAACTCGGGAAGTGAGTGGTTTAATTTGATATGCAGCATGGTGGTACGAACGTTCTCTTTAGCAATAAACTCACCCTCGCTATAGTTGATGTCGAAGATGGTAAAAGTGTTTTCGCTATTAAAAAGACGATTATAAACGTTCTCTACGTTTTTGGTTTTAAAGAATAGAAATGAATCTAAGAAATGAGTGTTTTCGTTCTTCGCAGATTCGTATTGCATTTTGTAGTCTATTGCAATTTCCTCAAGCGTGGTTTGTCGTTTGGTGAGATTGCTGGTAAGCAAAGAAAACCTCGGAATTACACGTCTTAATGCAAATGGATGTTTAGAATCTGAACCATGAAGATCTAAGCCAATTACCTCGAAATGCCCACCTCTTTTCAGAAATAAATCTTGATAACCATTTAAATTTTCCATCACGGTATGGTCTACGAACTCACAAAGGGAGAAATCAACAACCACATCTTGTTCTTCTGGGATGTTGTCCAGCTTCTGTTTCAATTTATAAAAGTTTAAAAAGCTACAGAAGTGCTTAACGCTCACATAGTAGTTGCCCCCCTTTTCTTTGAACATTAACACGTTTGGCTTCAGTACATTTCTAAAAAATAACGAAAAACTTTTGTTGATGAACAAATGGATGATAAATGTAATGATAACTCCAGCGGCGATGCCCGTAATTAAATCCACAAAAAGCGTCACGAGAAGCGTGGTGAAAAAGATAAGGAGCTGTTCTTTTCCAACCGAAAATATTTTACGAACTAAGGTAGGTGACGCTAACTTATACCCTGTATACACTAAAATTGCCATTAACGCTGGAAGCGGAATACGAGTAAGTTGGGTGCTGAATAATAAGATAAAAATGACCAAGAAAAATGCGTGAGCAAAATTTGCGGATCGATTACTACCGCCATTATTTACGTTCACTGAACTACGTGCAATAACAGTAACAACATTAAGCCCACCAAGGAAACCACTGCCAATTGTGGCTAATCCAAGCGCTTTTAAATCTCGGTTTACATTGGATCTTCTTTTTTGCGGGTCCAACTTATCCACTGCTTTAATACTCAATAACGATTCGATACTTGCAATGAGCGTGAGTGCAACAACGCTTGTCCAAAATGGAATACTCGCAAAAAGACCAAAATCGGGAGTTGGAAGCTGGGAAACAATTTGGGAAGCCGACGGAATTCCTGAGATCATGTAGGCTGGATCTATTGGATGAGGCTGTAAGGCAACTAATTCATAATAGTAACTCAGACCAATAGAAATAAGTACAATCCACATGGGAGCAGGAATCAATTGAAAATACTTGTTTCTAATTTTTGCATATATCGCCATGATAAGCAGTGAAATTATACCTGCGAGCGCGGCATAAACGAGCCCCATATTTTCATAATAGAAGATACCTTGAATCGTTTTAGGAATGGCTATCAAGTAGTCTATACTTCCGTCTAGAGAAAGCTTATTACCAAGCATAATATGAAACTGCTTTCCGAGAATGATTAGACCAATGGCTGCCAACATCCCTTGAATTGCAGAAGACGGAAAAAAATCGGCCAGCTTACCCATTCTGAAAAAACCTAACAGAATTAAAAGCCCTCCGGAGCAAATAATTGCGGCATATGCACCTTCTATGCCTAAGGTGGTAATCGCTACCAAAAGCACCCCCACCAAACCATTTCCAGGCCCAGATATGGTCACATGACTACCCCCTAAGATAGACACCAACAAACCTCCAACGACAGCAGCGATAATCCCGGCAATGGGAGGAGCTTCACTCGCCATAGCTAATCCGAGTCCCAATGGAAGGGCAATCAGACTAACTACAAAACCAGAAAAGACGTTCTTGGGAAGTGCTTTAAGAAAAATAGATATGTTATTCTTTTTAGCACTCATTGAATGACTAATAAATCGGTAGGTAATTCAGTTAAAATATGTTCTAAATCATGTGGAAAAAGGCGGTCCCAAAAGTTCATTTTCCCTGGCGCATTCATGACTAACAAATCGGCACGCACCACTTTAGCATAGTGTCCAATGGAGTACCCACGCTTTCCAAAGATGGGCTGTGTCTTGATACTAATTGTTTTTTTGTCGTCTTCGGGAATCGTGTTTAAAATATCTTGAATTCGGATGTCTTCCCTGCGCTTCAGTTTTTCTTTCATTAAATTCACCCGACGAAGAGATTTATCATCATTCACCGTGAGGGATAATTCGTCTTGGGTAATTTCTTCAACAATGGTTAATTGTTCACTATGTAGCGCATTCCCAACGTACACAGCGGCCTGAATAGCTTTTTCTGTTTGATCGTCTTTGAGTCCGTTCACTACAATATGCTTGCAAGGAATTCTTTCAACCGAAGGATTGGTTAACATTAAAACCGAGCATTGAGCCTTTCGAGTTATTTTTCGAGCGATAGAACCCAAGTAATATTTTACAAAATTTTCCCTTCTTAGGGCTCCTAAAATCAATAAGTCAATGCGCTTTTTAATGACGGTCTCTAGGATGACTTCAACAGGCTCGCCAGCTTGGAAAACTAATTCGAAATTTAGCTTTTTTGCTACAAATGGCGTAAGTATTTCCTGGATGGTGTTCCTTTTTTCTTCGGAAGAATCGCCCACATGAACTAGGAGTAATTTAGAGTCGAGTAATAAGGAAAGACGTGCAGCCTCGTACAAGTTGGCTTTCAGGTTTGGGGAGAAAGCGACACCAATTCCAATAATTTTAAACGGTTTGTGATTCAAAAAGCTTAAATTGAATGAATGGGGAAGATAGGCTTTTTTTTAAACCTAAAATATCTCAGGATGCGTTAATAAATATTGGTATGTACATACAAGATGAATACAAAATCTGTATTTTTAGCAGACTAATTTAAGGGAGTTACTATGGTTGAACTAGCAGGCATAATTATTTTAGGGATTTTAGCTCAGTGGGTAGCCTGGCGGTTTAAAATTCCGGCCATTTTACCACTGATTTTAATTGGGTTGCTGGTGGGTCCTATAGCCGCGGAGTTTTTAAGTGAAGACGGAGCTAAATGGATTGAACCTATTTGGAATGGAGAGAAAGGGCTTTTTGCTGGCGAGAGTTTGTTCTATTTTGTGTCGCTGGCGATTAGTATTATTCTTTTTGAAGGAGGTCTTACCCTAAAGCTTTCAGAAATAAAAAACGTTGGACCCGTTATCACGAAACTTATTACGGTTGGGTCTTTAGTTACTTTTTTTGGAGCTGCTCTTGGAGCTCATTATGTTTTCAACCTAAGCTGGGAGATATCCTATTTGTTTTCGGCATTGATTATAGTCACTGGCCCTACGGTGATTACCCCGATATTAAGAAACATTCCTTTGAAAAAAGATGTCTCTGCGGTTCTTAAATGGGAAGGAATTCTAATTGATCCCATAGGAGCTTTGGTGGCGGTTTTGGTATTCGAATTTATTAGTGTTGATGCGGGAGGAGAGTTTACGAAAACGGCGCTGATTGAATTTGGTAAAATCGTCCTTTTTGGAGCTACTTTTGGGTTTACATTTGCCCATGCTCTCAACTTTTTGATAGTTCGGAAGTGGATTCCTCACTATTTATTAAATGTATTTGCCCTTGCATCGGTCTTGGGTGTATTTGTACTGTCCGATTCCTTTGCCCACGAATCGGGATTACTTGCGGTTGTGGTTATGGGAATGGTTTTAGGAAACACAAATTCGGGCTACTTAAAGGAGTTGCTATATTTTAAAGAGTCCTTAAGCGTTTTGCTAATTTCAATTTTGTTCATCTTGCTTTCGGCCAATATTAACATGGACGATTTACTGCTTATCTATAATTGGAAAACAGCTGTTTTATTTGCCCTAGTTATTTTTGTAATCCGCCCACTAGGCGTGTTTTTAAGCACCAATAAATCAAGCCTTAAGCTGAATGAGAAGTTGTTTATAAGTTGGGTAGGACCTCGCGGTATTGTTGCAGCCGGTATTGCCTCTCTCTTCGGAACTAAACTAGCACTAAAAGGCGTTCCTGGCGCCGAATACATTACACCACTAGTGTTTGCATTGGTGCTTGCTACCGTACTTTTGAACGCAACCACAGCACGACTTTTCGCAAAGATTGTCGGTGTTTTTCTAAAAAAATCAGAAGGAATTCTTTTTATAGGAGCTTCCAAATTTCCAAGACTTATTGCTGAATATTTGAATAAAAACGGAAGACACGTGGTGCTAATTGATAGTAACGAAACTAATATACAGAAGGCAAAGGATGTGGGTATTGAAGCTTTTTCGGCAAACATATATTCTAATAATTTAACCGACAATATCGAGTTAAGCGATATTGGCTATTTAATGGCACTTACTGGAAATGCTGACATCAACAAATACGCAATTAATAAATTCGAAAAGCAGTTTGGTGAAAATGGAGCTTTTCGATTAATTACTTCAGAAGAAATGAAGGATTCGAACAATAATCCAGAACAAGGACTGTTTTCACATGTAGATGACTTCGCTTCAGTAAGCAAGGTAGCGGATCAATATCCATCCATTTTGGAGATAGAGATTGCCGACAAAGAGCACTATGATCGCATTATAGATTATACCGATAAAGATAAAATGAGCATTCCCTTGTTTTTGAGAGACGAGAGCAATGAGTTTCATATTATATCATCTTATAATAAAGAAGCTACCGATGCCATTCGAAAGGGATCTAAGTTGGTATATTTGGGAAAGCTTATTGAAGACAAAACCTTACAAGCAAATGAATAATGATAAATTAAGATTAATGAAACCTGCTTTATTGGCCCTGTTTTTAGTTTGTTTGACTTGTTTTTATTCTTGTAAAAAAGATGACGAGAAGACTTGCACCACTTGTCAAAGTGAGCTAACCCCATCCTTCGAATTGTGTCGAGAAAGTAATGGAAACGCTTCTGTAAATGGACAAGACACTGGGACCAATTACGATTTATATATTTCCGACCTCCAAGCGGAAGGGACCAGTTGTGGTGGTAGTTAATTGAATAGGGGAAGCCGAGACTCCCCCATTGTTCAAATACAGATTTTCCTTATTTTTTATTCAAATCTATTCTTAACCCAACAGTGATGGCCGCCCTATCTGTAATGAAAGTGCTATTACTTACTGTTGTTTCCAAATCACCCTCTTCAGCTTTAAACGTGGTATTGTTATATTCAAACAAATTCAACAAAACGCCAAGGGCGATATTCTGTCCCAGACCAATCTCAACCCCACCATAGGCATTGACCGTGAATCCTGAAGTCGTCTGCTTAAAACCAAAAGCGTCTATATTTCCAAAAGAGTAGCCCGAATTAATACCAGTAAGGATTCTCGTTTGGTTATTACCAATTGGGATCTGATACTCAGCCGTCGGGCCAATAAGAACCTTGGTTGCTTTTATTTCGCTACCGCTCAGGGAAGTAGTGTTTACAGTTACCTTTGGCCCCAAATAGAGTGGATTATTTCCTAGCGTTGCGACGTTGAACAAAACACCTGCGGCTCCAATCATCTCTGTTTCTTCATCCTTCGCAAAACTAACTCCAAGGTTAGTGTCGATAAAAGTATTTTCGTCGTTAATGTCCTCATCTGGTGAAATAAAACTACCATCTTTGGGAGGGTTTGCTTTTTCTAGACAGCACTTCAATTCTGATAGGACCAGTTTAGGTGACAACAACTTTCCGAATCTAAGACCATATCTAGATATTTTGTGGTGATCTATATTATAATCGTCAAACCGCATAGGGCCGTCGGTATTGGCAGTATAGGTGTAAATCGCTTTTTTAACCTCCTTGTTACTATTTTTTGTACAAGGACAATCTATGGTTACTTCAGTCTTGATCTTCCAATCCACTCCCATGACAAAATCATTCTTTTTATACCCTCTTTTCCATTTTACAGGTTTTAAGTTCGTGACTATGGTCACATTACACTTCTTGTGTTTAAAAGAAATCTTTTTTAAGTTAAAACCCTCTTTTTGAGCTCGTTTTAGCCTATAATAATAGGCGCTAATTATTTTGCGTCTTGATGGAGGTATTAGCCCATAGCTCTCTCTTTCAATCTTGAAAACATAATCGGTCATTTTATCAACCTCATTAAAATATTCCATACCGTGAAATACATGTGCCTTAGCGCGCAACGAATATGGAATAGTTAAACTATCCATGATCTTGCCAATTTCTTTAGCGAGGTCTTCTTTTGACGCAACCATTTTCTTTCGTGGGATGGACTTTAACAGACCACTCGCATCACAAGTCATTGCGCCGGCTTTAACTTCTTTGGCAGTACGCAGCATCGCTAAAATAGTGTTACGAAGGTTTTTCCCACTGTCTATTTTAGGATCTTTATTTTGTCCAAACCCTTTTGGGGCTAAACCAAGCAATAGGCTACATAGAATGACAATGGTGATTTGCTTTTTCATGTTTGTGAATTTTTAGAGTTGCTCAAATATTTTTTAAATCTTGAACAAATGCAAATCAATGGGACGAGTTACTGAAAAAGGAAGATGAATAACAGTATAATAAGTGTTATGATATATAAAGTTTTGAGAAAAGGACACAAAAAACCCGAAGTGAGGTTGCTTCGGGTTTTTAACAATTTATTTTTTAATCGTTCAATTTCAGAACGGCCATAAATGCCTCCTGAGGGATTTCAACATTCCC
>Ga0316205_10005482_pt1 | contig 10485 bp, 10 predicted proteins | sample 3monthpyrite_MG_FD_204941 | JGI IMG/M metagenome (GOLD analysis project Ga0316205, IMG submission 204941) | Microbial mat bacterial communities from mineral coupon in-situ incubated in ocean water Damariscotta River, Maine, United States -... | ecosystem: Environmental > Aquatic > Marine >...
TCTCCCTTTCCGCCGACCGAGCTGGACGAGGCGGGCATTGAAAAGCAGATCAGCGATATGGTCACAGCCGCCAGCCGGGCCAAGGAGGCGGGGTATGATGGCGTCGAGGTCATGGGATCGGAAGGCTATTTTCTGAACCAGTTTCTGGTGACCCATACCAACAAACGGACAGACCGTTGGGGCGGTTCGTATGAAAACCGCATGCGGCTGCCGATCGAGGTGGTGCGCCGGGTGCGCGCCGCGGTCGGACCGGATTTCATCGTGATCTACCGATTGTCGATGATTGATCTGGTGCCGGGGGGGTCAACCTGGGATGAGGTGGTGACCTTGGCCCAACGTATTGAGCAAGCGGGGGCCAGCATCATCAATACCGGGATCGGCTGGCACGAGGCCCGCATTCCGACCATTGCAACCTCCGTGCCGCGCGCGGCCTTTGCCTGGGTGACGCAAAAGCTGATGGGTCAGGTCAGCATTCCGGTGATCACGTCGAACCGCATCAACACACCCGATGTGGCCGAGCAGGTCCTGGCTGACGGCTGCGCGGATATGGTGTCGATGGCGCGACCCTTTTTGGCAGATGCAGATTTCGTGGCCAAGGCGGCGGCGGGGCGGGCGGATGAAATCGCGCCCTGCATTGCGTGCAACCAGGCCTGCCTGGACCATACGTTCAGTGGCAAGATCTCGACCTGTCTGGTCAATCCGCGGGCCTGCCATGAAACCGATCTGTCCTACATGCCGGCGCAGCAAGCCAAACGGGTGGCGGTGGTGGGCGCCGGGCCGGCGGGATTATCGGCCGCGCTTGTGGCTGATGGGCGTGGCCATGAGGTAACGTTGTTCGAGGCCGCGGATGAAATCGGCGGTCAGTTGAACATGGCACGCAAGATACCGGGCAAGGAAGAGTTTCACGGCCTGGTCGGCTATTACACCCACCAGTTGGACTTGTCCGGCGTGACACTCAAATTGGGCACAAGGGTCGACGCGGGCATGTTGGCCGGATTTGATGAGGTCATTCTGGCCACGGGTGTGCGGCCTCGCATTCCAGAGATTCCGGGCATCAACGGGGCCAATGTGCTGTCTTATGTTGATGTATTGCGCCACGGCGCGGCGGTGGGCGAGGATGTTGTCATCCTGGGGGCTGGTGGGATCGGATTCGACGTGGCCGAATTTCTGGCCGAAGATGGCGAGAGCGCGACGCTGGATGCCGACAAATGGCGCCGCGAATGGGGCATCACCGACCCCGCCCTGGCGCAGGGCGGCTTGGCCCCGGATGGGCCGGCAAGGCTGCACCCCGCGCGCCGCATCACCATGTTGCAGCGCAAGCCCAGCAAGCCGGGCAAGGGGTTGGGCAAGACGACCGGATGGATTCACCGGCTCAGTTTGCAGAAACTGGGCGTCACAATGCGCGCGGGCGCCAGTTATGAGCAGATCGACGAATCGGGGATTGTTGTGCGTTTCGCAACAGCGCCCGCTGAGCCGGTCAGGATTGTGGCAAAGAATGTCATAATCTGCGCCGGGCAGGAGCCTGAGCGGGGTTTGGCCGAGCAATTACATGAACGGGGCATTAACGCGCATTTGATCGGGGGGTGCGATGTGGCCACCGAACTGGATGCCAAGCGCGCCATCGATCAAGGATCTCGGTTGGCCGCGTCGCTGTAAGGCACTGAAAATAGGTAATTAACTTTGGATTAAGGTTACCCGCAGGCCAATCGTGTTTCCGTGCCTTGAACGGTGCCAGATAAATCCTCAAGATTGTCGGGGGCGTTCCGCAATCTCGCCAGATTTGACGGCGATAACCGTTATCTGAGGGGCCAAGACTAAGGTAACGCGTAATGGACCGACTAACCGAAATGGAAGCCTTTGCCACTGTTGTGGACCAAGGCGGCTTCACGGATGCGGCCAAGAAGATGGGGATTTCGAAATCTGCTGTCTCTAAGCACGTCAGCTCGCTAGAGGCGCGGCTGGGTGCACGGCTATTGAACCGGACGACACGACGGGTGTCGCCAACTGAAATCGGGCTGGCATATTATGACCGCGCCCGGCGTGTGTTGAATGACGCAGGCGAAGCGGATGCGCTGGTAACCTCAATGCAATCGGCCCCATCGGGGTTGCTGCGCATTTCGGTTGCGACAGATTTCGGCGTCAATCATTTGTCGCCGGTCCTGGGTGAGTTCTTGCAGGAATTTCCGGACATCACGGTCAATATGGTGTTGAACAACCGCTATGTTGAGCTGATCTCCGAAGGTTTTGACATGGCGATCCGCATCGGCGAACTGGAAGACAGCACGCTGCGCGCCCGCAAGTTGACCGAAACAACACGCCGGATGATCGCGTCGCCGGCATATTTCGAGAAATATGGCCGGCCCACAAAGATTGATGAATTGAATGAGCACAAGTTGCTGCATTATTCGAACCAGGCCAATTCGGCGGTTTGGAAATTGACTGCCCCTTCCGGTGAGAAACGACAGGTCCGCACCACCGGCTGGCTGACGGTCAATGATGGGCAATCCCTGTTGAATGCGGCGATCTCTGGTCTTGGCATCGCCTATCTGCCCTCGTTTCTGTATACCGAGGCACTGAACGAAGGGCTGGTTCAGGAAGCCATTCCTGATTTGCCGGTCGAAACGCAAGGCATTTATGCGGTTTACCCGCCGGGCCGCTTCACGCAGCCCAAAGTGCGCGCCTTCATTGATTTTCTGGTGCAATCCTTTGCCGAAAAAGGCCCTGACGTCTGGTAGGACGTGCGCCAAAGCATGTTTCAGCGGGTCGAGGTGATAATCACTTCGACCCGTCTGTTTTTGGTGCGTCCTTCGGGCGTTTGATTGGTCGCGCGTGGTGACAAATAGCCAACGCCGGCGGCCTCCAGCCTAGATGCAGAAATGCCATGATCGTTGATCAATTTGTTGCGCACCGCAGTTGCGCGGGCGCGCGACAGGGCCAGGTTGGCCTCCAGCGTGCCTTGCGCGTCGGTGTGCCCGACCAAACCAAGCGTTACCTCGGGGTTGTTTTCCAGAAAGCCCGCCAAGTCGGTCAGGGATTGATAGGGTTTGTCCTCAAGCCGCGACGAGCCTACCTGAAAAGTGAGATCGTTCAGGGGCGCAAAACCGTCGCGTGTCAACATATCGGTGACAGAGCCCGCTTCTGCCAGACCCAAAGCGGCGAAATTGGGTGTTTTGGTTGTGGCAATCAATTCCGCGCCGTCCAGATCCGACACCGTTGTCAGTTGCAGATACCCACTGCCAGGGCTGCGCGACAGCATGATCTGGACAAAGGCCGGCCCTGACCCGGTCTGCGGTTGGCGCGCCGAAATGAAGCGGTAATTGCCAAGGTCAACATGCATCTGCGGTTCAGGCAAAAGGGTGATCTGATACCGGAAATCAAATCCGCCACATCGGTCCTGACCGCAGTCCAGCAAGATTTCATACCCGTCCGCCGCCAGGGCCTGACGCATCTCAGTGGCAAACTCGCCCAGATTGGCCGAGCCGATGGGAAACCGCCAGGCTTGCTCACTGATCTGGCCGCTGGCTGGCTGGCTGGGCACGACAGCCCCGTCAAACGGGGCCACAGGCACGGCAATTTCACCGTTCGGCGCGATGGATTTCCCGGTCTCGACCGCGCCCAGGGGCAAGGACAGCTCAAGCGCCGCGGCCGATGTCGCCGACATCCCGACCATCAGCAAGGCAGTTGCAATCTGTCTGTTCACCGGCTCTGCCCGTGATAATCCGGGTTCGGTTCCATCGCGATGGCCGAGGCAACTCGGTTTGACATGTTGTAAAATCCGGTGACCGAGGCGATGTCGAAAATGTCGCGATCCGCAAAACCCGCATCGCGCAAAGTCTGGCGATCAGCATCGGTTACCTCGGCGCTGGCACGGGTTAATTTGACCGCGAAATCCAACATGGCACGCTGACGGGGCGGCAAATCCGCCACCCTGTAGTTCATGACCATCGCCTCGCCCAGCGCCGGATCGCCGGACAGGGCGCGCACGGCCGCACCATGGGCGACCTGGCAATACCAGCACCGGTTTTCAGAGGATACCACGACCGCGATCATCTCGCGCTCCAGTTTGCTGAGCCCGGACGGGGCCAACATGACGTCATTATACATCGCGGTGAAGGCGTTCAGCTTGTCGATATCAAACGCGTAGGCTTGCAGCACATTTGGCACCAGGCCGAGTTTTTCCGTGCACAGGTCAAAATAGTCCTGCGTGGCTGCGGGTAATGGCTCAACCGGCGCCAGGTCCAGTGCCGTGATAGGTTTCGAAGTGTCTGACACAGGGTTTTTGCCTTGAATTATGCGGGTTGCGCGACGCGGTAATGATAGCCGCCTGTCGGGGTCATTTGCAGGCTATCATATAGCGCGCGGGCCGCAAGATTGGCGCGCGTCACGACAAGGGCCAATGTCTCGGCATGCTGGGATGCGGCCCAGTCGGCCGCGGCGCGGAGCATGTCCTTGCCCGCGCCCTTGCGGCGCGCGTAGCCGGGCACTTCCATGGCGTGGAGCATGGCGATGTCGCCGTCAATCGCCACAAAGGCCGCGCCGGCCGGGCGGTTTTCCTTGCGTGCCAAGAATGCGGCCTTCGGCCCGCGGGCACGGTGCATGACGGCCACCCGCTCGGCGCCGATGCCGCCTGTTTGCCAGATGTCACAGGCCATAGCCAATGGCGGCCAGATATGGAGGACGGGCAAGGCAGAGCCCTGCGCCAATCTGGTGAGCGGTGCCTGATAGAAAATCACCGGATCTCGGATGAAATAGCCCATTTCCGCAAGCCTCTGGTCAAGCGCTGCGTCCCATTCAGGGCGTATCTGAAAGATCGGCTCTTGGCCCAAACGCAGCATCTCAGACTTGGCGGCGTCGATTTCTGCGGCGTCGATTTCTGCGGGATTGGTGCCGTCCCTGACGACCGCTGCCGAAACCCGTTGGCCGCCGCGCTCGCCTTTGCGGATCAGCCAGGGCCCCATTTCGCACAGCCCGGCGGCAGGCCAGGTTGCGTCCAATGCCGCGTAGAGGCGCGCCGCGTCATGCATCGCGGGCCTTTGGGCCAAAGGCGCGCGCGACAGCCACCGCAGCAAGATCCACCTGATCCCCATCCGCGCCGCGCAGCACGATATTGGCACCATAGGCCATGTTTTCCTGAAACGGGTAGCTGCCCAGTGAAACGCTTGGAAATTCCGTCGCGATCTGACCCAGCGGCCCGGCAATGTCGCCTTCGGGCAGGTCAACGCGGATGGTCTGACTGATCAATGGAGCGCCGCCGCCCAGATCCGGCAAGACCTGTGCCACCATGGCCTGAAAAACGCTGGGGACACCTGCCATGACATAAACATTTCCAATCCTGAACCCTGGCGCGCCCGAGACCGGGTTGGCGATCAGCTCTGCGGTATCGGGTATCCGCGCCATACGCAGCCTGGCGGCGTTCAATTCGGTGCCCATCTCGTCATAACGGGCTTGCAGGATCGCACGGGCATCCTCGCGCACATCGATGGGCACGCCAAATGCAGCTGCCACGCAATCGGCGGTAATGTCATCATGGGTCGGACCGATGCCGCCGGAGGTGATGACGATGTCATGGGCGGTGCGCAATGTGTTGACCGCCGCAACAATGGCCGCAGGGTCGTCTGAGATCACGCGCGACTCTTTCAGCGTGATGCCGGCTGCCGCGAAAACGCCGGCCAGATGGTGCAAGTTGGCGTCGCGTGTGCGGCCTGACAAAATTTCGTCGCCGATCACAAGCATGGCGGCGGTGGGATTTGGCATTTTCGTTCAATCCTATGATGCTAGCTGCTTATATCGTGGCAAATGGTGGGTGCAAATGGCGGGGCTGCTCTGGCCCTTTCCTGGGTGTTGGATTATGTAATGCCTTGAATGCGACGGAGTATGACAGTTGGATGAAAGTAAACGCGGCCGATTGACCAAAGACGGCATCCGCATTTTCGACCAGGCGGATTTTGCCGGCATGCGCAAGGCGGGTGCCTTGGCCGCGCAAATCCTGGATGAGATTGCAGATCACGTAGAACCCGGCATCGGCACCGGCCGGCTGGACGAAATCATCACCAACAAGGTCAATGCCGCGGGCGCAATCTCGGCCACGATCGGCTACAAGGGATACCAGCACGCCAGTTGCATTTCAGTGAACCATGTCGTGTGCCACGGCATTCCCGGTGACAAGTTGCGCAACTGGAAAAACGATACAGCCAAAAGGGCGGATGACAGCCTGCTTGAAGGTGATATCGTGAATATCGATGTCACGGTGATTGTCGATGGATGGTATGGCGATACGTCGCGCATGTTTGTGGCAGGCAAGCCCAAGCCCTTTGCCGAACGTTTGATCCAAGTGACCCATGATGCGCTGATGAAGGGGATCGAGGCGGTCAGGCCGGGCAACACATTTGGCGATATCGGGCACGCCATTCAGCGCTATGTCGAAAGCCAGCGAATGTCGGTTGTGCGCGACTTTTGCGGCCATGGGCTGGGCCGGGTGTTTCATGCCCCCCCCAATGTCTTGCATTACGGACGGCCGGGCACCGGTGCCTTGCTGGAAGAAGGCATGTTTTTCACGATTGAGCCGATGGTCAATCTGGGGCGTCCCGAAACCAAGGTGCTGGGCGATGATTGGACAGCAATCACACGCGACAAATCGCTTTCGGCACAGTTTGAACATTCCGTTGGCGTCACGGCGGATGGCTGTGAGATCTTTACATTATCGCCGGCAGGGCGGTTTCACCCGACAAAACAGGCCGGCTAGGACGCGCTTTGCTCCAACAAGGTAATGGTCGTGTCGCCATAGCGCCGGCTGTCCAACACACGCAACCCGCTGGGCGGTGTGGGCAGGGCGTTTTCTTCCCAGACGATCAGGGCTTTGGGGGCCAGCCAACCGCCTGACATCGCGCTGAGCACCGCTTTCTCGCCCAGCCCCTTGCCATAGGGGGGGTCGAGAAACACCAGATCGTAGGGCAAATCGGGGTTCGCACCCAGCCGCGTCGCGTCGCGCCGGGTGATCTTGATGTGTTCGCCTACGCCGCACAGAGCAACGTTTCTGGCCAGTATGTTTTCGGAAACCCGGCCCTTTTCGACAAAGGTCGCCCAACGCGCGCCACGAGACAGCGCCTCAAGCCCCAGCGCGCCGGTGCCCGCAAACAGGTCCAGCACGCGCGCGTCGGGGATCGGGTCACCAAATTTGCCGCCGCCCAGTACGTTGAACAGGCTCTCGCGGGTGCGGTCGGTTGTGGGGCGCAAATGGGCGGCGGCGTCGCCTTTGCCCAGCGCGGCCAGCGCGCGGCCCTTGAACCTGCCGGCAATGATGCGCATCAGGCGCGCAACAACGACTTGAGGTCGGTCGCCGGGTCGCCGATGAGTGTCGCTTTGGGCGATTTGCCCCCTTCGATCAGGCGCTTGCCAACCATATAGGCGCGCGGGTCATTCATGGCGTCCACGGCCAGCAAACGCGCACCCTTAAAATACCAAAAAGACATCGCCCCGGGGGTGTCACCTTGGCGGGCCACGATCTGGTCGTAGCCGGTGTTCAGCCCGGCAATCTGCAATTTCATGTCGTATTGATCGGACCAGAACCAGGGTTTTGCTTGATAGGGCACCGATTGCCCCAGCATGTTGGCGGCGGCGTTTTCGGCCTGGTCAATCGCATTTCCCACGCTTTCAAGGCGAATGCGGCCACCTTGATAGGGAAAGGACGCGCAATCGCCGGCGGCAAAGATGTGTGCGTCAGAGGTTTGACCAAACTCGTTTACGGCGATGCCGTTGTCAATCTGCAGGCCGGCCGCGTGGGCAAGGGCGTCGTTCGGGGTGATGCCCACGCCCACGATGACAAAATCTGCCTCAATGACGCTGCCGTCGGTCAACTCGGCGCCGATGACATGGCCGCCGTCATTGCCCAGCAATTTCGACAAACCGACGCTTTCGCGGATGTCGGCCTTATGAGATTTGTGCAGCGCGCGGATGAAATCGCTGGTTTCAGGTGCCGCGACGCGTTGCAATATCCGGTCGGCCATTTCAATCAGCGTTACCTGCAGGCCCTTTTTGGCGGCGACCGCCGCTGCCTCAAGCCCGATGTATCCGCCGCCAATGATCAAGACGCGGTTGCCCGGATCGAACCGTGCGGCCATGGCATCGACATCGGCCAGATTGCGAACAGTGAAAACGCCGCCCAGATTGCCGCCAATGGCGTCTGGCAAACGGCGCGGGGTCGAGCCGGTGGTCAGTGCAAGTTTGTCGTAGGCCAGCCTCTCGCCGTTCACCTGGATCTGGCGGGCCTTTGGGTCGATGGCCGACACATGGCGACCCAACATCAGGTCGATTTTTTGGTCGCGATAAAACTCCAGCGGGCGCAAATACAGCCGTTCCAGCTCCATCTCGCCCAGAAGGTAGGATTTTGACAGGGGCGGACGCTGGTAGGGAGGTGCGCTTTCTTCGCCGATCAAGGTAATTTTGCCGTCAAAACCAAGGGTGCGCAGCTTGGCGGTCAGCGATTGCCCGGCCTGACCAGCGCCGATCACCACAAAATGTTCCATTTACGTATTCCTTTGTCTGGTCGACTGGCTCTGAAACCCTATATGGAATTCTCGATGCCACACAACAAGACAAGGGCCAGATTGATGCGTATTTCCACCGGTGACAAAATTCCTGATGTCCAGCTTTTGCAAAAGGTCGGCGATGAGATAGGCCGCGTGTCGTTGCGGTCTCTGACTTCTGGAAACAAGGTCGTGATCTTTGGATTGCCCGGCGCCTTTACCGGCACTTGCACGGCCAGCCACGTGCCCAGTTTCATCCGCACAGCGCAGGGATTTCGCGACAAGGGCTATGCGCATATCATCTGCTTTGCGGTCAATGATCCGCATGTCATGGCCGCCTGGGCACAAAGCACCGGCGGCGACGCTGCGGGATTGACATTCCTGGCTGATGCCGATGCCAGCCTGACCAAGGCACTGGGGCTGAACTTTACGGCACCCGCGGCAGGATTTTATGACCGCACCACTCGCCATGCCATGCTGGTTGAAGATGGGGTCACCACCGCCTTGAGGCTGGAAGAAAGCCGCGGCGTTTGTGATCTGACTGCGGGCGAAAGCCTGCTGGAAATCGCCTAGTCGGCGACCAATGCATCCATGCGTTGGGCCAATTTGACATCGAGTTCCGAAATGCCGCCCGCATCATGTGTGGTCAAGGTTACCGTCACAGTCTTGTAGACATTCGTCCATTCGGGGTGGTGGCCCAGTTTCTCGGCGGCGAGTGCGGCGCGTGTCATCCAGCCAAACGCCTCGACAAAATTGCGAAAGGTGAATGTCTTGGTTACGGCGTCGCGGCCCTCGACGATGCGCCAGCCCATATCATACAATCCGGTCAGCATCTTGCTGCGGTCTTCGGCGGTCAATTTGTCGGTCACTCTGGTTCCTCGTGATTTATCTGTTTAAACGGCCCATAGCTGGTGAGCACCTCTTTATCATGGTCTACCGCCGCGCGTTCGGCTACCAGAAATTCATCTACGGCGTCGCGAAAGCGGCTGTCGGCCAGCCAATGCAGTGAATGGGTGGTGACCGGCAAGTAGCCGCGCGCCAATTTGTGCTCGCCCTGCGCGCCGGCTTCGACACGCGACAGCCCATGGGAGATGGCGAAGTCGATCGCCTGATAGTAGCACAATTCGAAATGCAAGCAGGAGTGGTGCCGCGTGCACCCCCAATACCGGCCATACAGCGCATCCCGGCCAATGAAATTCAGCGCACCCGCGATGGGCGCGCCATCCTGCACGGCCAGAGCCAACATCACATCGTCGCGCATGGTTTGCTGGATTTCGTCGAAGAAAGCGCGGGTCAGATAGGGACTGCCCCATTTGCGCGCGCCGGTGTCTTGATAAAAAACCCAAAACGCATCCCAATGTTCGGGGCGGATCTGATCGCCGGTCAGTTGCACGATCTGCCCGCCAAAGTCCTGGGCGGTGCGGCGCTCACGGCGGATTGACTTGCGCTTGCGCGACGACAGGGCGGCCAGGAAGGCGTCAAAATCGCCAAATGCCTGATTGTGCCAGTGAAATTGTTGCCCGGTGCGGTGCAGTAACCCGATGGCCTTGCCCGCGGCCGCTTCGTCTTCGGTGCAAAAGGTGACGTGGGCCGAAGAAATCTGGTTGTCGAGCCCAAATTTGACCAGCGACTGGACAAGGGCCGAGATCACCGCAGCATCTTGGCCCGGACGGGCCAGAAATCGCCGCCCTGTCGCAGGTGTGAACGGCACCGCTACCTGAAATTTGGGATAATAGGCCCCGCCCGCCTGCTCATAGGCATGGGCCCAGGAATAGTCGAAAACATATTCGCCCTGGCTGTGGCTTTTGACGTAAAGCGGGCAAACGCCGATCACCTGCCCTCCCTGAAAAACTGCCATCGGACGCGGTTGCCAGCCGGTGCCGCGACCGACCGAACCCGACCGCTCCAGCGCCAGTAGAAACCGATGGGTGGTGAACGGGTCTGTGGGGCGGGTGCCATCCGC
>Ga0316205_10005483_pt1 | contig 10485 bp, 9 predicted proteins | sample 3monthpyrite_MG_FD_204941 | JGI IMG/M metagenome (GOLD analysis project Ga0316205, IMG submission 204941) | Microbial mat bacterial communities from mineral coupon in-situ incubated in ocean water Damariscotta River, Maine, United States -... | ecosystem: Environmental > Aquatic > Marine >...
TCAGTATGGCTTCCGTATTGCCACCTGTTTTAAGCCCGAATAACGTTCCTCTGTCATATAGAAGATTGAACTCAACGTAGCGTCCACGTTTGACCAATTGCGCGCCCTTCTGGGCTTTGGTCCAGGGCAGGTCCATGGCGCGCCGGGCCAGAGCGGGATAGACCCCCAGAAAAGCGCGGCCCACATCCTGGGTGAACGCGAAGTCAGTTTCCCAGTCGCCAGTATTTACATTGTCATAGAAAATGCCGCCAACGCCCCGCGCCTCATTTCGGTGTGGCAGGTAGAAATATTCGTCACACCATTTTTTGAACGTCGGGTAATAGTCGGCATCATACCGGTCGCAGGCTTCTTTATAGGCGCGGTGGAAGATCGCCGTTTCCTCGTCATCGGGAAAAACCGGTGTCAGGTCCCCGCCGCCCCCAAACCAGCCTCTGGTTGTGACAATCATGCGGGTGTTCATATGTGCCGCCGGGATCACTGGCGAAAGCGGGTGAATGACAACGCTTACCCCCGCCGCCCAGAACCGGGGGTCTTTATCCGCACCCGGAATGTTTTTACGGAACTCTTCAGAAAATTCACCCTGCACGGTGGAAACATTGACGCCTGCTTTTTCAAACACGCGCCCGCGCAGGATCGACATCACCCCGCCGCCGCCGTTGCCGTCGCCTTCACTCGGGCGCTCCCAGGCTTTTTGCTGAAACCGGCCAGCTTCCAGTTTGCTCGACCCGTTCGGGCCCTCAACATCATCTTCAATGGATTCCAGCGCCATACATAGGTCATCACGCAAGCGACGAAACCATTCCTCGGCGCGTTGTTTGTGCCCGTCTCCGAAATTCGCAGTCAAAGCTAATAATCCTTATTCTGTATTGATGGGAAACCCATCTACCTGGCGCAAAGCCTCACCAACAACCATTGCCGCAGAGATCGCCAGATTGAACGAGCGCAGCGGGGGTTTCAAGGGGATGGTCAGGCGGGCATCAACAGCTTGGTGAACCGCGTCCGGCACACCGGCACTTTCACGCCCGAGGATCAGAATGTCACCATAATCGAACGCAAACGCCGTGTAGGGCATTTCGCTTTTTGTTGTCAGGAGAACCCTGCGCATGCCCTCATGACTTTCCTGAAAAGCCTGCCAGTTCACATGCCGCGTAATATCTGCTGCATCCAGATAATCCATACCAGCACGGCGCATATGCTTGCCGCCCCAGACGAAGCCGCAGGGCTCAATTACATCGACCGCCACGCCCAGGCAGGCAGCCATGCGCAGCACCGTTCCGGTATTTTGCGGGATATCGGGCTCATAGAGAGCTATGCGGAGGGATTTGGGCATTTGAAGCTCACAAGGCAGTTTTCAGGTCGAGGATGAGTCATAATCGGGCAGATTTAAAATTTTGTCCGGCATATCAAGTGCCTGTGAGATTCACGTTTAACCCTTGCAACACCCCAATTATTCATTATACCTTCCGGTCTTATCTATTGCTATCGGCATCAGTTGAAATTCAGCAATATTTCGGAATAAATTAACGTTTGATTATAGAGACTTGCTGTAATCAATCCCGACGCAGAGACAAAAGACCCGATCAGGGTCATGTGGGACTTGAACAAGGGGAACCCCATGAGTGATAGCGCGAGCGCCGAAGACAACACCGGTGTGGACGAGAAGTCCCGACGCGATTTCCTGTATGTATCGACAGCCGCTGTTGGCGCTGTTGGTGCTGGCATCGCCGTCTGGCCCTTTATCCATCAAATGAACCCGGCCGCTGATACGCTGGCCTTATCCACCACGGAAGTGAATCTGGAACCTATCGAAGAAGGCCAGAGCATCACCGTGGTCTGGCGCGGAAAACCAGTATTTGTACGTTATCGTACAGCTGAGGAAATCGCCCTTGCTGCCAAGGAAGACAGTGCTGGTGACCTGATTGATCCTGAAAAGGATGCTGCCAGGGTCCAGAAAGCGCAGTGGCTGATCATGGTTGGCATATGCACGCACCTGGGCTGCATACCTTTGGGCCAGAAAGCTTCCGAGCCAAAGGGTGAATATGGCGGCTGGTTCTGCCCCTGCCATGGTTCACACTACGACACATCAGGACGTATTCGCAAAGGACCGGCACCTAAAAACCTGGTGATCCCGACCTATTCGTTCCTGAGCGACACTTCCGTGAAGATCGGTTGAGGGAATAGAAAATGAGCAGACAATTTAAAAACCCCATACTCAACTGGGTCGAATACCGCCTGCCAATCATCAGCTTTATTGATGATTCCGTAGGGTCCGGTTACCCAACGCCGAAAAACCTGAACTACTGGTGGAACTTTGGTTCCCTCGCCGGGATCGTTCTGGTCATCATGCTGGTCTCCGGCATTGTTCTGGCGATGCATTATACTGCCAACGTTGATTACGCCTTTAATTCGATTGAGCGCATCATGCGCGACGTCAATTACGGCTGGCTGATTCGCTATATCCATATGAACGGTGGCTCGATGTTCTTCATCGTTGTCTATATTCACCTGTTCAGAGGCATGTATTACGGCTCCTACAAGGCACCGCGCGAGCTTTTGTGGATGATCGGTGTGATTATTCTGCTGGCCATGATGGCAACCGCTTTCATGGGTTACGTGCTTCCCTGGGGCCAGATGAGCTTCTGGGGCGCAACTGTTATCACCAACCTGTTTTCGGCGATCCCGATCGTTGGCGATTCGATCGTCACCCTGTTGTGGGGCGGTTTCTCCGTTGATAACCCGACATTGAACCGTTTCTTCGCACTTCATTATCTGTTGCCGTTTGTTATTGTTGGCTTGGTCATTATCCATCTCTGGGCGCTGCATGAGCACAAATCCAACAATCCGCTGGGTGTTGATATCAAAGGCGAACAGGACCTGATCCCGTTCCACCCCTATTACACGATCAAGGATCTGTACGGAATATCAGCGTTCCTGATGTTCTTCATGTTCTTCGTGTTCTTCGCACCGAACTTCTTTGGGGAACCGGACAACTACATCCCGGCCGATCCGATGGTAACACCGCCACATATCGTCCCGGAATGGTACTTCCTGCCATACTACGCGATCCTCAGGGCGTTTACCGGCGACTTCATCGTCTATCAGGTCATCTCGCTTGGCGGACTCCTGATGTCGGCGAAACTTGCTGGCGTACTTGCCATGTTTGCCTCCATCCTGCTGCTGTTGTTTCTGCCGTGGCTTGACGGATCAAAAGTACGGAGTTCCAAATTCCGTCCCTATTACGCCATGGCGTTCTGGGTATTTTTTATCGATAGCCTGGTTCTTGGTTACATCGGTGGCAAACCGGCAGAAGGTGCGTTCATTGTTATCGGCCAGATTGCGACAGCTTATTACTTCGCACATCTGCTCGTCATCATTCCAATCCTCAGCCGACTGGAAAGACCCAAACCGATACCTGAAAGCATCAGTGCCGCAGTAACAGCCGCACATGCGTCAAAAGCGGCGGAGTAAGGGCCATGAAGATGAATATTCTCAAATCCACCATCGCGGCCCTTGCCATTGCAACCGTCGCGCTTACCTCAGCTTCCGTCCAGGCTGCTGGCGGTGCGTCGAAACCATCCAAGCAAAACTGGTCGTTCTCCGGCCTGTTTGGCACCTTCGACAGGGCCGCAGCGCAACGCGGTTTTCAGGTCTACCAGGAAGTCTGTGCCAGCTGTCATGGCATGAGCCTGTTGAGTTACCGCAACCTCTCTGGCATCGGTTTCTCGAAAGACGAAATCAAGGCGATTGCCGCCACTGTTGAGATCACTGATGGCCCCAATGATGAGGGCGATATGTTCGAACGTCCCGGAATACCCGCCGACAAATTCCTGGCACCGTTCCCGAATGACAAGGCCGCTGCGGCATCAAACGGTGGCAAAGCCCCACCGGACCTGAGCCTGATGACAAAAGCGCGGTACAACGGCTCGGACTACGTTTACGCCCTTCTGACCGGTTATAAAGAAGACGCACCGGATGGGGTCGAAGTTCCGGAAGGGGGCAACTACAATACCTACTTCCCGGGCCACATCATCGCCATGGCACCACCCCTGTCTGACGAATCTGTCGAATATACAGACGGCACCAAAGCCACACTGGCGCAGCAGGCCAGCGACGTCACAACCTTCCTCTCCTGGGCCGCAGAGCCTGAGCTGGAAGAACGCAAATCCATGGGCATCAAAGTGTTGCTTTTCCTTCTGGTCCTGACCGGCATGCTCTACGCCGTCAAACGCCAGGTCTGGAGAGACCAGCACTAAGATCGTTTCCATCGTAAGAAACCGAAAACGGCTCCTCTCGCGAGGGGCCGTTTTTGTTTGTGGGAAGCGGGTTGTTTCTGACATCCTGTTTTGATGGAAAACAGCACATCCATCTTTTATGATTCTTTCGCCGAAGATTACCATTTGATCTTCGCCGATTGGGATGCGGCAATCCATCGTCAGGCGGCTGTGATCGACACGCTGATTTCAAACAAACTTGATCACAAGCCATTACGCATACTCGATGTATCATGCGGGATCGGCACACAGGCCCTTGGCCTGGCTGGCCGTGGGAGCATTGTTATCGCCTGTGACATCAGTGAACAGTCCATCAATCGAGCGAAACATGAGGCCGAAAATCGAAACCTCAACATAGATTTCAAGATCGACGATATGTGCAAACTGGGCAATATCAGCGGCACAGATTTTGACGTCATCATTGCTTTCGACAACACCCTTCCCCATCTCCAGTCCGGAGCTGAATTGCACCGTGCTGCAAAAGCCGCGCTCAATAAACTCCGTCCCGGTGGGCTCTATCTCGCATCAATCAGGGATTACGCCGATATTTTAATTGAACGCCCGACCAGTACGGAGCCTCGTGTCCTGGGTGAAGAGAATCAGCAGAGAACCATCTGGCAAGAATGGCGCTGGCATGATGATCGCCGTTATACGGTTGAGCAGGTGATATCCATGAAAACACAGGAGAAACGTTTCAAAGGAGAGTATCGGGCGTTTTCAATGGATGAGTTAACGAATGCATTCGAACAAACCGGCTTTAAATCACCCTCTTGGCATCTTCCTTCGGATACTGGATTCTACCAACCCATTGTAATTGCGGAAAAACCAACATGAACGACATTACCCTAACCGGCTATCGCCCTGGGGGACTTGCCAGTCTATGTGCCTTGCAGTCCGACTACTACGCCCGTGAATGGGGATTTGATCACCGTTACGAGTCTGTAGTGTCGGCCAGCATGGCAGAGTTCCTCACCCGCTATGACCCAGGGCGTGACTTCGTTCAGTTGGCGATGCAGGACGGGAGTGTTAAAGGCGGCATCACGATTGACAGCCTGGACGGCCAGTTGGCGCAACTGCACTGGTTCATTCTGCACGACGATTTACGCGGCAGCGGAACAGGCTCAAAGCTCATCGCGAACGCCATGAACTTCGTTCGTGAACACGGCTATCCACGGATTTACCTGACCACATTCCAAGGATTGGACGCAGCCCGGCACCTTTATGAGAAAACAGGGTTCATCCTGACCAAAGAACAGGAAGATTCCACCTGGGGCCGCACAGTAGTTGAGCAGCGCTTTGACTGGACCGCCTAGCGGAGCGATGCCTCAATATTTCCGCCATCTACCGTCACAACCGCCGCCGTCGTAGACTGCGCTTTGGCCAGATCAACAAAGGCGTTTGCGACTTCTTCAGCCGTGACTTCGCGGCCCAAGAGATTGCCAGACATATAATCCGTTTCCGTCAGCCCACGGGCTTTTGAGCGGGACTTGATCATATCATCAGTCAGGAGGCCGGAGCGAATGCGGTCTGCGTTGACGGCGTTGGCGCGGATGCCATCGACGCCGTAATCAAGAGCATATTGTTTCATCAGGAACAGGGTTGCGGCTTTCGGCAAGCCATATGGGCCGAACGCCTTGCCGGGGTTGATCGCCTGCTTGGAGGTGTTGAACAGCAAACATCCCCCCGTGCCCTGCGCGACCATGATGCGCGTCGCGTTTTTGGCGACGTTCTGATGTCCCCAGAAGTTCAGCTCGAAACTCTGGCGAAGGACTTTTTCGTCCACTTCACCAATCCGGCCCTGCCATGCAGCACCTGCGTTAGAAACAGCGATATCAACACCGCCGTAGGTTTCAGCGATGGTATTGAAGGCTCTCTCAACACTTTTCACATCCGTAACATCGCAAGCGAGGCCAAGACCACCAACTTCCGCCGCAACTTTCGCTGCCGCTTTCCCGTCACGGTCCAGTACCACCACTTCTGCCCCCTGCGCAGCGAAGGCTTTGGCGCAAGCCGCCCCAATCCCGGAACCGCCACCTGTGATCGCCGCGACCTGCCGGGCCAGGGGTTTTTCAGTACCCTTGCCAAGCTTGGCCTGTTCCAGAGACCAGTATTCAATCTCGAAAATATCCTTTTCCGGGATCACGCTGTAGGTGCCCATGGCTTCCGCCTGGGTAATGACAGCAATATTGGTTTCCAGAAGATCGGCTGAAATGCCTGCTGCCCTGGCTGAATTCCCAAGCCCGAAGACACCAAGCCCCGGCACCAGAATCATGCGCGGCATGGGATCAAGCCCGGTTTTAATGTTTTTCATACGCTTGTTCTGGCGTTTGAAATAGGCGTCATAATCCAGCATGTATTGATCAAGTGCCACCTCTGCACCTTCAGCAAATTTATCAAGCTTGCCAGCCTCTGGTGCAGGCACGATCAAGGGATTCGGCTTGGTTCGGATCACATGATCCGGCGTCACCGTGCCCTGCTGGCTGTAGCGCGCCACCTGTTTCCCGCCGACATAACCGAGGATTTCCTTGCTGGTGCGGAAATCCATCACCATGCGTTTGCCATCAAGTTCGACAAGGCCACGGAGGATCGGGGCAACTTCCGACACCCTGGCAATCTTCTTTGGCAATTTGACCTGAACGAAGGATTTCTTCGCACCTTTGGTCAATCTGCGCTCTGCCTTGCTCACGTTGCTGATCATGTGGCTGTAAGCGTCTTTCGCCGTATCTGCGAAGGTAAAAATGCCGTGTTTCAAAAGGATCAGGCCATCAACGCCCGGGTCCTGACGATAAACCTCGGCTGCCTTTTTCGCCAATGCAAATCCAGGCATGATGTAGGGAACGTAACCCATGCGTTTGCCAAAAACCTCAAGACACAGCGCATCACCGTTCTCCTGATCAGACAGGGCCAGAACCGCATTTGAATGGGTATGGTCGATAAATTTATGCGGAAGGAAAGCATGAAGAAGCGTTTCCACCGACGGGTTCGGCGAGGCCGCGTCAAGCAGGTTCGTGCGCTGCGCATTGACCATGTCTTCATCGCTTAAAGACCTGAACCGCTCCATCTTCAAAAGCGGGTGCAGGCGCACGGCAGGCAGGCCCTGGGGTTCAATATCGCCCATGTCCCAACCCGACCCTTTGACACAAAGAACCTCGGTCTCGTCGCCCGCCAGATCGGTCATGGTCGTTTTGACAGACGTATTGCCGCCCCCATGAAGAACCAGTTTCGGGTCCCCGCCCAACAGGCGACTGGTATAAACACGAAGCGCTACGTCCTCATTAACACCATCCTTTGCATATCGTTTGATAAAGGATTGTGCCTCACGATCCGACCAAAGATTCTTCATTTTAGTTCCTTTTTTACGCAAATGCGTCGTCGCAGGCGTTACCGCCTGCTCGGGATTTGCTGGTCCCGACTGCAGGTATCTTCATCCGCCGTAAAAGACGTTCTCGCCCAAATCCTTCATCTCAAGGATCGCTTCATCAGGCCGACCGTCCGGCTGTTTTCTCACATGGGCATCAACAACTTCGCCGATGACAATGTGATGATCCCCTTCTTCGACAATCTGCACCAGTTTGCATTCAATTGACGCAGGTGTGTTTTCCAGGATCGGTGCGCCCGTTGAACCGGGATGGAACGGCTCACCTGAAATTTTCTCGCCATCGACCTCGGCTGGTTTGAAGAAGGCAAAAGCCATGCCCTGCTGGCCTTTGGCGCACATGTTGATCGCAAAGTGCCCGGCTTCTTTGAGAACGGCATAAACACCAGAGTCGGCTTTCACGCCAGCGACAACCAGCGGCGGCGCAAACGCTGTCTGGGTGACCCAGTTGACAGTTGCCGAAGCAACATCATCACCGTTTTTCGCGGTCATCACATAAATTCCATACGGGATCATCCGTAGTGCGGTTTTTTTGGCATCTGCATCCATAATACATCTCCCCCCATAAATCGGTTAACTGTTAGGGACTTAATACAAGAGCTTATCCGTGGAAACCATACCCAGATTGACGAAGTACATCGGGACTGTCAGATTTGCATGACGTTATTTGACTGCACGATATCCACTTCGACAGGAGAGCCCTTCATGGAAAAAATCATTTTTGGTGATACTGAAAATTCCCTCGAAGCCATTGTTCGCCTTCTCCTGATGACCGTTTATGCAGACGCAAAACAACGCCAGCAGGAGATGATCGAACTGCATCGTCAGGTCGCAAAACTTGAGATTGTGTTGTCGGGGTCAACGCCAGTCACCCCGCAAAGTATTTCCACTATTGCCAAGCACCAAAGTGCTGACGTTCAAGCCGCTCTCGACGGCCCTGAACGCTCCCTTGCCATCGAAGAAGCCGTTCACGCCATTACCGGCTCAACCCGACACCAGATGATGCTTCAGGCCATGCGCTCTGTCGCCAACGCGGATTGGGAGCTTAATCCAAAGGAAAGCCAGTTGCTCTCCCGCGCTGCTGAAATCTGGGGAATTGAAATCCCTTAAGCCAGATAAGTATCCCGCATGTTCCATACGGATCAATTTGATATCCGCGGTCGTCCTGAGGCGATGGTTCGCAACTGGCTTTCAACCAGCATCTCCTGCCCTTCAACAACCGCCACATTGTCATCACGCTCGGTTCTGATGTCGATCTCTCCGGCCCCGGCTTCGCGGGCGCGCATCATGGCTTCCTCATTAAGCCTGCCTTCAACAAAACCAACTGCCTTCTCAAAGGAGCCGAAGTTCTTTGGAACGCCTGTGAGAAACACCCGAAAAACCCCCTGCTCAGGCTGTGTGATGGTCGCTTCGGCTACAACCCGGACCTGCCCTGCAACGGCACCCAGAGCATTCGCAACCCCGGCATGTTCGGGGATTAGCGCTGAAGTCCGCAAGCGCTCGGCAACATCAGGATAATAGGTCGCGGCTGACGCCCCCAAACCGACAAGCGGCACCTTGAGACCCATTTGAAAGGCAATGAATGTATTTGCGCTGGATTGATTATTTGCGGCCATTAACTTCTGCGCATCAGTCAAGGGCATGAAGCCATCCTCATCCATTGAGGCCTCAAGCAATGTCTCGGCGGAAATCTGAACAAGGGTATCAACTATCCACCCGCTCAATGCTTCCGGGTCGGGGCTGATGGGCAAACCAGTTGTGCTTTTCTGCCTGGCAAACAACGCTGCACCTTTAAGAGCAGCGTCCCGGTCCCAACCTTCATGTTTGCCAAGAACATGGGCTGCGTCTGAGGGCGTCAGGCCCGACAGCATCACCAGCCCATGAGCAACAAGGCGCTCCAGAGCGGACCGTAAGGGACGTGAACTGATCAACTTCTCCAGCGCCATTGGCCCGTCCTGAAGACGCTCAAGAATTTCACGCTCAGAATCAGACAGCGCCGTGAGATGTGCGCTTTGGCGGCCAACGACGACAGCAAACCGCCCGGCATGATCGCTCAGGCGCGGTTGCTTTAACTGACTGTCCAGAACGCCATGAACCAGTTTCGGGTGGTCAACGGCAAACAGGCTGAGCGGAATCAGGCGACGGGGACCGATCCTGAGCACCGTTTCCATGCCCGCCTGCCGGGTTCGAACTTCGCTATCCCCGCCAAGCCCAACAGTATGCATGGCAACGGCCTCAACCATGGTCTGCCAACCACCAACTGTCGCCCCGTCTTCATCAAGGCGTGGTCTGCCGCCTTTCAGGATGGCAATATCGGTTGTTGTACCGCCAATATCAGAAACCACCGCCTCCTTCGCACCTGTCAGGTACGCCGCCCCGACAAGGCTGGCCGCAGGGCCGGACAGGATGGTCTCGATTGGCTTCAGCCTTGCAATCCCTGCCGAGATCAACGCGCCATCACCCTGAACCACCATCAGCGGGGCATCAATGGCACGTTCCTCGAACAAAGCTTCCGTCGCGTGGATCAGGTGATGGATCATATTGATCAGCCGCGCATTCAACACACAGGTCAGCGCCCGGCGCGGGCCATCAAGCTTGCTGGACAGTTCATGGCTGCATGTAACAGGGCGTCCGGTGACCTCAAGAATGAGGTCCCGCACCCGGTTCTCATGATCGGGATTGCGCACTCCGAACAAGGACGCCACGGCAAAAGCCGAGACTTCCAACTCTTTTAATCCTAAACGAAGAGCATCCAGATCAAGCGGGGCCGCTTCATCCCCGTGCGCCGTATGCCCGCCGCCCAGAAAAAGCACCGGGTCCTCCTTCATGGCGTCGGAC
>Ga0316205_10005485_pt1 | contig 10483 bp, 11 predicted proteins | sample 3monthpyrite_MG_FD_204941 | JGI IMG/M metagenome (GOLD analysis project Ga0316205, IMG submission 204941) | Microbial mat bacterial communities from mineral coupon in-situ incubated in ocean water Damariscotta River, Maine, United States -... | ecosystem: Environmental > Aquatic > Marine >...
GGTAAAGCCCAGAACCTCGACCTTGACGCCGCAGCGTTCCAGCGTGCGCGCCAGCACATCGGCACAGATCGCGGCAATCGAGATCGGACGCCCCCGCATCGAGCCGGAATTATCCAGCAAAAGCGTCACCACCGTGTCGCGGAATTCGGTATCCTGTTCGACTTTGAAGGAAAGCGGCGTGGTCGGGTTTGCCACCACCCGCGCCAGACGTCCGGCATCGAGAATGCCTTCCTCCTGATCGAAGGACCAGCTGCGGTTCTGTTGTGCCTGCAACCGGCGCTGCAGCTTGTTGGCCAACCGGCTGACGGCACCCTTCAGCGGCTCCAGCTGCTGATCGAGATAGGCGCGCAGACGTTCCAGCTCCTGTGGCTCGGCCAGATCCTCGGCGGCGATCTCCTCGTCAAATTCGGTGGAAAAGACGGTGTAATCAGGGTCGGCCTCGGAATGGGGCGCGGGCGGCGGCGGTTCCTGCGGGGCCTCGCCTTCGGGCAGCTCGGTCTCCTCGGCCTCTTCCATATCGCCGGTATCGTCCATCTCGACACTGGCCTGGCTGGCATCCTGCTGCTCTTCCTGAGCCTGCTCGGGGCTGGCCTCGGCCTGCTCGTCCTGATCGTCATCGGCATCGCCGGTGCTGTCGGGATCTTCCTCGTCGTCGGCCTCGGCCTCGTCCTCGTTTTCCTGATCCAGATCGTCGGGATCGTCGCCCAACTGATCGCCATAGCCCAGATCCTGGATCAACTGGCGCGAAAGCTTGGCAAAGGCGGTCTGATCGGCCAGCACATCGTCGAGATTGTCCAGCGTTTCGGCACAGCGATCCTCGATGAAGCCGCGCCACAGCTCCATCACATTGGCAGCCTCGGGCGGCAGATCGCGGCCGGTGGCAAGGTGGCGAATGAGGTATCCGGCGGCGGTGGCCAGCGGCGCATCGGCGGCCTGGGTGACCTCGCCATAGCCCTTGCGGCGCGCGTCATGGCCGATCCTGGCGTCGATATTTCCGGCGGTTCCCGGCATGGCGCGGGCACCGACCGCCTCGCAGCGCGCGGTTTCCATCGCCTCCATCAGATCGCGCGCCATCTGGCCCTGCGGCGCATAGCGCGCGGCGGTGGCGGCGTCGTGATATTTGTGGCGCAGCGCATAGGCATCGGCGGTGCCGCGCGCCAGCAAAACCTCTTCGCGGGTCATCCGGCGGCTGACCTGCGGCAGGCGCACGGTATCCTCGGTCATCCCCGGCGGATCCACCGAATAGCTGACGCCAAGCTCAGGGTCATCGGCCAGCACGCGGGTGGTCTCGGCCAATGCCTTCTTGAACGGGTCGGCAGGGTTGTCGGTGGGCTTTTTCATAGCCTGCAATCTAGGCGCGCAAAGGGGCGAAGAAAAGCGGATTATAGATGCGGTTCAGCGCCGATCGGTTGCGCGCGCCGACCACGACTGGTGGCTAGTCAAGGATCAACGACCGCACGCGGCGCGGCGAGGCGGGCAAAGGCGGGCTCGAACCGGGCGATCTGCGCCGCGCGCAGGTTCTTATAATGCTGTTGCAGCGATCCTCCCCCATCCGGCAGGGGCACGGCCCCCTCATCCGTGCGACAAGCCCGCCGCAGGCGGCACGCAGCACAAGCAGAGACAGCGTCAGGCGGGGCAGGGACAATGGGGCGACACTTGGAAAAATGTGGTGCCGTCAGCTTTGGGGTATCGGGTGTATAGAGATCGCCGGGCCAATCGCGGCAGGTCACCGCCGGTCCCCGCGTCTCAAACACCATCTCGCAAAACCGCTGATTGGTGGTTGCGCAGAAATCCGGCAGCGCCTCGAAGGCGCTGATCTTGGTGAGTGTGGCGCGTGCTGGGACGGTTTTGGCGAAATTCTCCAGCGGGTTGAAGCCGGCATCCATAGTGCCCGGGATGGCTGCTGCCGCGATATGATCGACCGATGCCGCCCGCCGCGGGCACGGCGAGGAGCGGCAAGGCCGCGAGGAGCCGGCGCATGGGAGCACATCCTTTTCATCAGAAACCGAGCGTGACAACAACGCCAGGCTACGCCCGCCCCGGCCGGTGTTGAACCTCCCCCTTCAGGATAGCCTCGCGCACCAGTCGATCCGCCGCCCGCCGGAATAGGCAACCGCCAGGTTTTCCGCGATCATTCTGCGCGACACCGCCTGCCCATCCAGCGAGAGCGCCACCAACCGGCGGCCATAGCGATCGGTGCCGCCGATATCGGCCTCGATCCGGGTGGCATTATCGACGAGCTGCCTCAGCCGTGCCGCCGCCCGCCGCCCCAGTGCGGCCTCCGCTGCACATCCCGGTTCATAGGTTTCGGGCGTGTCAAAACCGGTTAGCCGGGCCCGGAAAACCGGCCCGTCACAGCGCAGATCGACGGTATCACCATCGACCACGCCCGCGACACTGCAGGCGCGGCCCGAGGCCTGCGGCGGTTCAGAGGGCAGACCGATAAACATGAGAATGCCGACAAGGATAAGAGCGGCAGGGACTGTGTAAGGGCGGAGCATCGTCCAAAATCCTAACACACCGCCCGCCCCGGGCGATATCCGCACATGACCAGAGGGTTAACACCGCGCGCCGATCGCGTGTCTCCAGCGGCGGCGGCCCCGACCGCCGGCACCGCCGAAATCAGCCCATCGACATGCTGGCGGCACTTTCGGGCAGTTCCTCGTCAAAACAGCGCTGGTAGAACTCGGCCACGGTCTGGCGCTCAAGCTCATCGCATTTATTGAGGAAGCTCAACCGGAACGCATAGCCCAGATTGCGGAAGATCTCGGCGTTCTGGGCCCAGTTAATCACGGTGCGCGGGCTCATCACGGTGGAAAGCTCGCCATTCATGAACGCGGTCCGGGTCAGATCCGCAACCGTCACCATCTGGCTGATCTGCTTGCGGCCTTTTTCCGTGTTGTAATGCGGGTTCTTGGCCAGAACGATGGCCGTTTCGGCGTCATGGCTGAGGTAATTCAGCGTTGCCACCAGCGACCAGCGATCCATCTGCGCCTGGTTGATCTGCTGCACACCGTGATAGAGCCCCGTCGTGTCGCCCAGGCCCACCGTGTTGGCGGTGGCGAAGAGGCGGAAATAGGGGTTCGGCGTGATGATCTCGTTCTGATCCATCAGCGTCAGCTTGCCGTCATGTTCCAGCACCCGCTGGATCACGAACATCACATCGGCGCGGCCGGCATCGTATTCGTCGAACACGATGGCCACGGGATTGCGCAGCGCCCAGGGCAGGATGCCCTCGTGAAACTCGGTCACCTGCTTGCCGTCGCGCAGCTTGATCGCGTCCTTGCCGATCAGGTCGATCCGGCTGATATGGCTGTCGAGGTTGACGCGCACCGCGGGCCAGTTCAGACGGGCTGCGACCTGTTCGATATGGGTCGATTTGCCGGTGCCGTGATAGCCCTGGATCATCACCCGGCGATTGGCCTGGAACCCGGCCAGAATGGCCAGCGTGGTGTCGGGGTCAAACTTGTAAGTCGGGTCGATCTCGGGCACTCGGTCCTGGGCTTCCTCGAAACCCTTGACCTTCATTTCAGTGTCGATGCCGAACACATCGCGGACAGAAATATCTTCGGTCGGTTTGGCTGTCACGTCCATTCGGGGCCCCCGGTTCTCATCCGCGCATGATCTGATTTGGAACCCGTGTTGCCTGATATTGCCGGGGGCCGCAAGAGGGGCGGTCGCGCGAAGAACTGTTGGTCATTTGACCGAAAGGCGATAGAAATGCCAGTCATGTCCGGTCGCGCCGAGTTGGAAAACCTGATTGCCCGAACCGTCCTGCGGGACCGGGCTGCCTTTGGCGCGCTCTATGCCGCGACCTCGGCGAAACTCTTTGGCATCTGCCTGCGTGTGTTGAAAGACCGGGCCGAGGCGGAAGACGCGCTGCAGGATGTTTATGTTAAAATATGGAACCGCGCCGGTCGCTATCAGGTGACCGGCCATAGCCCGATGACATGGCTGATCACTGTCGCACGCAACTGCGCGATCGACGTATTGCGCCGGCGCCCGCGTGACGCCGGCGGCGATGCCCGGGATCTGACACTACGCGATCCCGCACCGGGCCCCGAGGCGCAAGCCGTCGCCGTCAGCGAGGCGGGCCGGATCGTCGCCTGCCTGGGCGAATTGGAGGAAGACAGGTCGGCGGCCGTGCGCGGCGCCTATCTGGAGGGCGAAACCTATGCCGATCTGGCGCGTCGCTTTGACGTGCCGATCAACACCATGCGAACCTGGCTGCGCCGCAGCCTGAAGCAACTCAAGGAGTGCCTGGACACATGAGTGACCGGCCCGATATACCGCCCGAAGGCGTTGAGGCAGGCGAATACGTGCTTGGCCTCATGCCCGACGCGGACAAGGCGGCGTTCGAGGCGCGGTTGGCGGACGATGCCGATCTGCGGGCCGAGGTGCTGGAATGGGAGCGCTACTTCGCCGCGTTCGCCGAGGCAGAGGTGGCCGAAATCGCGCCACCCGCGCGGGTCGAAACGGCGATCAAGGCGCGGCTCTTCGAGGCCGGGGGCGCATCGATCTGGCACCGGGTCGGGGTTTGGCGTGCTCTGGCGCTAGCCGCGACCATTGCCATTGCCGCGCTGTTTTTCTGGCCGGCTTCACAGGCACCGGGCCCCGCCTATGAGGCCCGCATCGCATCCGAGGACGGCGCGCTGGTGCTGACGGCGGTGCTGGAAGGCGACATGTTGCGCATTGCGCGGCTCGCGGGGGGAGTTGCCGAAGGCCGGTCGCAGGAGCTGTGGCTGATTGCGGGTGAAGCGGCCCCGATCTCTCTGGGGCTGGTGCCGGATGCGGACGCGGCTGCCCTGGCGGTTCCCCAGGATCTGCGCGCATTGTTTGCAGGCGGCGTTCTGGCGATCACCGATGAACCGCCGGGTGGGTCGCCTGCGGGCATCGCGACGGGCGCGGTTCTGGCCCTGGGATCGATCCGCGAGACCTAACAAATTTTTTTGGAAAAATTTGGCGCGGGAAAATTTTTCAAAAAATTTTTGCCCGGCCTGAAACTTTGGCGCGGGGGCGTGCGTGGCTTCTGGCATGGGCGGACCGAGGGGGTCCGTTAGTCATGAACAGGAGAAATTTCACATGACCTCGAATTTGCTGAAAACCACTGCCGCGGCCCTTATTCTCAGCGCGGGCACCGGATTTGCCGATGCCCATGCCACCAACCCGATGGTCGGCGGTGCCGAGATGTTCGCCAACCGGACCATTGTCGAAAATGCTGTGAACTCTGCCGATCACACCACCCTGGTTGAGGCGGTGCAAGCCGCGGGGCTGGTCGAAACGCTGTCGGGTGAGGGGCCATTCACCGTGTTCGCCCCGACCGATGCCGCCTTTGACGCGCTGCCCGACGGCACCGTCGAGATGCTGTTAATGGAGGAAAACATCGGTGCCCTGACGCAGATCCTGACCTGTCATGTGGTTGCGGCCGATGCGATGTCGGATGCCATTATGGCAATGATCGCTGAGAATGGCGGCACGTATTCACTTGCGACCGTCGGTGGCTGCACCCTGAATGCTCGAATGCAGGACGGAATGATTGCGCTGCAAGATGAACAAGGCCGCATGGCGACCGTGACCATTGCCGATGTCGACCAGTCCAACGGTGTGATCCATGTAATCGACACGGTGTTGCTGCCCGCAATGTGAATGCCGTTGCCGCCGCCTTGCCCGGGGCGGCGGCACCCTGGTTTTGGATCGGTCGCCGACGCGATCCCGGCGGGCCGGTCTCAGCGCCGCGCCGGAATCGCGCGCCCGGCAGCCGCCCCCGAGGCCCAGGCCCATTGAAAGTTATATCCGCCCAACCAGCCGGTCACATCCATGACCTCGCCGATCAGGTAGAGCCCCGGGCAGATCCGCGACTCCATGCTCTGCGAGGATACCTGCGCCGTCGACACGCCGCCAAGCGTCACCTCGGCGGTGCGATACCCCTCGGAGGCGGTCGGCGTAAGCTGCCAATCGGTCAGCGCCCGGCAAAGCGTCGCCAGCCGCGCATCGGATTGATCGGCCAGATTGCCGGCCAGCCCCCAGGCGGGGGCCATCGCCTGGATCAGGGCGCGGGGCAGGTATTCGGCCAAAACCGTGGTCAGCGCCTTGCCGCCGCTTTTCGCCCGCCGGGCGTGCAGCAGGTCGAAAAAATCCACATCCGGGCGCAGATGCACCGATAGCGCCGCCCCCTCGCGCCAATAAGAGGAGATTTGCAGGATTGCCGGACCAGAGAGGCCGCGATGCGTAAAGAGCAGCGCCTCATCAAAGCTTGCCCCGTTGCATGCGATCCGAACGGGCAGCGAGACACCGGCCAGCGGTGCGAACCGCTTTTTTGTCGCGTCGTCGAAGGTCAGCGGCACCAGCCCCGGGCGCGTTTCGCTCAAGGCGTGGCCGAATTGTTCCGCAATGCGATAGCCGATGCCGGTCGCACCCATCTTGGGGATGGATTTGCCGCCGGTGGCCACGATCAGATTGCGCGCGCGGACCGTCACGGACCTGCCCTGGCGGGTGAGGGCTACGCAAAACCCCTGCCCATCATGCGAGACCGCGCCGATCTCGGTCTGCAGCCACAGATCGGCGGGCCGCATCTCGGCCAAGAGCATGGCGATGATCTCTTTCGCGGAGCCGTCGCAAAACAATTGCCCCAGGGTCTTTTCATGCCAGGCGATGCCGTGGCGATTCACCATTTCGACGAAGTCCCACTGCGTGAACCGGCTGAGCGCGGATTTGGCGAAATGCGGGTTTTCCGACAGGAAGTTTTCCGGGCCGGTGTGAAGATTGGTGAAATTGCAGCGGCCACCACCCGAGATGCGGATTTTTTCGCCGGGGGATTTCGCGTGATCGACAACCAGAGTGTCGGGCCCGGCATGGGCCGCCGCCATCAGGCCGGCGGCCCCGGCCCCCAGGATCAGGGTGTTTACATGCGTGTCTGGCATTTCGGTCAATCTTGGCGCGCAGCTGCCCGGTTCCACCGGCGGGGTTGTTGCGGGAATGAAAACAGCGCGCGCGCGTTGAGCATCAAGCGGTCAAAACGGCTGGCGGCGCATGTGGGTCGCGCTCTACCTATTTGAAATTCCGGCTGTCCTTGATCTGATCCCAGGCCCAAACAACCTCCTGCAACTGCTCTTCCTGGCTGCGGTCGCCGCCATTCATATCCGGGTGCAGCACCTTGATCAGCGATTTATAGGCCTTGCGCAATTCCGCCTTGGTCCAGTGATCCTTGGCATCCAGAATATCGACCGCGCGGCGTTCGGTCGGCGGCAGGCGGCGGGTGCCGGTGATGGATTTGCCCGGGTTGCGGGTGGCATTGTCGCCCAGAACCTGATGCGCATCGTCAATGCCAAGCCGCGACCAGGCGCGTTCCTCGGCCGATTGCTTGAACGGTTTGGTGGGCCGGTCCCAGACGCGGTCACGCTCCATCTGTTCTTCCATCTCGGCCTCGGTGGTGCCGTCGAAGAAGTTCCATTTCAGATTGTATTCGCGGACATGACCCTTGCAGAACCACAGATAGTCATCCAGCACATCGGGCGATTTCGGTGCGCGATACTGGCCCGGCTCCTCGCATCCGGCATGGCTGCAGGGGCGCTGCGACGTCTCGAACGCACCCGACATGCCCCGCCGCCCGGTGCGGCGTTTCTTCTTATCCGTCGAAACGCGGAGATCGAAATTGAACGGGTCATTTTCGGCCATTTGTCATCCCTTTTCGACTCGGAGCGGACACTCTAAGGTTTTTCGGCAGGCGTATGAAGAGGGCGGAGCGAGATTTCATGACCAGAGCAGATAAAATTCACCAGAGGCTGCAGGCGGCGCTGACCCCCGACCATCTGGAGGTGATCGATGACAGCGAAAGCCATCGCGGACATGCCGGGTATGGCGAGGGAGGCGAGAGCCATTTTCATGTGGTAATTGAGGCGGTTGGCCTTGCGCCGCTATCGCGTGTGGCGCGCCAGAGGGCGATCCATAATGCCATCGGTCCGGACCTGATGGGCGAGATCCACGCGCTGTCGATGGAGATCCGCGTCTGAGCGCCGATGGCCCTTTCGGAACAGCCTGAATCCCTTAACGCTGTCTGAAATCAAAGATTTCAACGCGTTAAGCGATGCTCCATGTCAAGAGGGTTCCGAGAAGGGCCTTACTCAGCTGCGATATCGCCTTGTGTCCCGGCGTCTTCGATATCGGCGCGGCGGGCTTGCAGAACCGTCAGAATCGACGCCTCGGGGGGGTCTTCGAGGGCCTCGTCGGGGGCGTCGTAGGCGATCTGCGGCGGGCTGCCCTGCGGCGACATGAAGGTCAGTTCCAATGGCGTGGGCTGGGGTGCTGCCGCCTGGCTAAGATCCTGTAAGTGCTCGACTTCTTCAACTTCGCGGCGGAACACCAGCATATTGTGATAGACCGTTTTCGTCTTGGTCAAACCAACGCGTTCCTCGGCCGGAAGAGTGTCGGCGCGCAGGTAGCTCCAGCCCTCGGCCCCCAGATCGTTCATCGCGGTGGCCAGGGCATGGGCAAAGCGGGCCTCGGGGCTGCGGACACCCCGCGCCTTCAGGCCCTTAACAGGGGCCGGAACGACCTTGTATTCGTAGCTGGGCATGAGCCCCCGAAATGGTTAACGCAGGCCTAACCATAGGGGCAGGCCCGGATTTCCCCAAGAATTCATTGGCCCGTGTGGGGAGTGTTTCCAATGCGGAAACAAGGCGGCGCGGTCCTGTCACACCGCGTGCACAACCTGTACACATCCTGTGCATACGCGTTTTTCGCACAGAAACCTGTCAATGCTGGAGGATTTGTGCGTGGATGCGAGGCGGCGGCTACCCCTGCAACGCCGCGCGGCGCTGGTCGATTTCGGATTGCAGCTGATCTGCCACGGCGAGATACTGGCTGGCCCCGGCCTGCTGAAAAACCTCCCTTGCGCCATCCAGACAGGATTGCGCGTCGTCAAGATGCTCGGGTTGGTGGGACAGGTCAAAAAAAGCCAGCTCCAGATTGCAGAGATTGCCCTGCGTGAAGGCCCAGTCGAGCGGGAGCCGCTCTCGGGTGCGTTCCTTCAGCGCCTCCCGATAGGCGGTGACGGCCTGATGCAGGGTGGCGGGGTCGCTGTTGAGCGCCCCGAGGGTTTGGAGCGCGGTGCCGAGATTGTTCTGGGTGGTGGCCCAGTTCAGCGGGACCCGTTCACGGGTGCGTTCCTTCAGCGCCTCCCGATGGGCGGTGACGGCCTGATGCAGGGTGTCGGGGTCGCTGTCGCGCGTCCCGAGGGTGCTGAGCGCGGTGCCGAGATTGTTCTGGGTCATGGCCCAGTCAAGCGGCACCCGTTCGCGAGTCCATTCCTTCAGCGCCTCCCGATAGGCGGTGACGGCCTGATGCAGGGTGGCGGGGTCGCGGTCGCGCGCCCCGAGGGTTTGGAGCGCGCTGCCGAGATTGTTCTGGGTGGTGGCCCAGTTCAGCGGGACCCGTTCACGGGTGCGTTCCTTCAGCGCCTCGCGATAGGCGGCGACGGCCTGATGCAGGGTGTCGGGGTCGCTGTCGCGCGTCCCGAGGGTGCTGAGCGCGGTGCCGAGATTGTTCTGGGTCATGGCCCAGTCGAGCGGCACCCGTTCGCGGGTGTATTCCTTCAGCGCCTCCCGAAAGGCGGTGACGGCCTGATGCAGGGTGTCGGGGTCGCGGTCGCGTTCCCCGAGGGTTCTGAGCGCGCTGCCGAGATTGTTCTGGGTGGTGGCCCAGTTGAGCGGGTTTCGCTCGCGGGTGCGTTCCTTCAGGGCCTCCCGATAGGCGGTGACGGCCTGATGCAGGGTGTCGGGGTCGCTGTCGCGTTCCCCGAGGGTGCCAAGCGCAATGCCGAGATCGTTCAGCGCAGCCCCGGCCTGATCGGATCCGGTGGCGATGGCCCGGCTTTCGCGGGCAAGGCCGATGGCGACCCGCAGGTCGAAATTCAGGCCCTTGTCGCGGCCGCGTTCATACCAATCGCGCTGGGCGTCGCGCAGAGGGTGAAAACGGGTGGCAGGGTCCGGGTGATCCAGAGCCAGTCTGGCCAGCTCAAAGCGCGCGGCGGCATCCGGGTCGTCGGCGACGCGGGCCTGATCCAGCCCGCCCGTCAGCAATCTGGATTTGCGGGCGGCATGCTCCTCCTCCTCCCGCGCCAGCGCCTCCTCCATCGCGGCCAGACCTTCGGCAAATCGCGATGCGTTGTTCAGCTCGGCGATGCGGGCAAAGACCTGATCGACGAAATCGGGATGGTTGGAATGGGTCTGGCCGGCCTGCTGCATCCTCTCGGCCGCGGCGACGACGTCATCGAGCGCGGTGACAGCCTCATCGAAATCGGAAACCTGCGAAGAGATGCGCTTTGCCAGTTGAACAATGGCGGTATGGGTCAGTTTCAGCGTAAGCGGCGGTCGCGGCCCATTGATTTTTCAGTTGCGTTTGGGCGATCGCGTGAAGCTGAGGTCTGTTGGTAGCTCGTCAGGGACTACGAGACGAGGTCCTTATGAGCCATCTGTCCGCTGGGCGC
>Ga0316205_10005486_pt1 | contig 10482 bp, 7 predicted proteins | sample 3monthpyrite_MG_FD_204941 | JGI IMG/M metagenome (GOLD analysis project Ga0316205, IMG submission 204941) | Microbial mat bacterial communities from mineral coupon in-situ incubated in ocean water Damariscotta River, Maine, United States -... | ecosystem: Environmental > Aquatic > Marine >...
AGATAAACCTTAGCATCTCAAGTTTAAACTGCGCCATTAAACCCAAGTTGTCGCCATGCCTCAAACACAATAACCGCGACCGAATTTGATAAATTCATGCTCCGGCTTTCTGCCAGCATCGGAATTCTAATCACTTGCTCAGGTGGCAAGCTGTTTAAATAAACTTCAGGTAAACCCCGAGTCTCAGGGCCAAAAACAAAGGCATCACCTGACTGAAAATCTGCCTCACTATAGTTTTTCGATCCTTTGGTTGAACAGGCGTATACTCGGTTGAATTCATTAGCCAGTAAACACTCATCCAGATCTTTCCAGACTTTCATTTGTGCAAATTCTGCATAATCCAGACCGGCTCTACGCAACTTTTTATCATCTATTTCGAAGCCCAGAGGCTCAATCAAATGCAATTGCCCACCCATATTTGCACAGAGCCGAATAATATTACCCGTGTTAGGCGGAATTTCTGGTTCATAAAGAATTATGGATATCATAAATATTTCAATAAAATCAAGTAATTACAGCAATATCTTTAAGTATAACAATAAATAGCATGTATTAGCCATTGACTAAGCACCATTTTAGGTCTAAATACTCTCATATAAAACAATTATTTAGGGCTTTTTTACCATGGGCACAATGCTTACTGGTGATACCAATGAAAACATGCAAAAGCCTACCGTATTACTCATAGATGATGACCCGATAATCACAGAAAGCATGGGCTTTATTCTTAAAAAAGACTTTCAGGTCATTACGGCTGAATCTCGTGCCGAAGCTAAAATCGCACTAGCCAAACTCGAAACTAAACCAGAGCTAGCACTGGTCGATCTGGGCTTACCACCTCTACCCCATGAGCCTGATGAAGGCTTTGCTTTAATAGAAGATTTACTGGCACATGATTCACATATGAAAATACTGGTGTTATCTGGCCAGAGCGACGAGGCGAATATGCATCATGCATTAACATTGGGTGCGGTAGATTTTATACCTAAACCTGCTGATCCAGCGTTACTGCAAAGCCGACTTAATCATCAGTTAATGCTTAAGCAGGTAGAAGCAAATCAACAGGCTAAAAACGAGCCTTCTCAGATTATTGGGGATAGCGCCTGTATTTCTGCTCTTCGCGAACAGATTAGTCAATTTGCTGATGCTATTTTTCCTGTTTTAATTGAAGGTGAATCCGGTACCGGAAAAGAGCTGGTTGCCAGTGCTTTACATATACAAAGTAAACGCTCTGATGAACCTTATCTAGTTATCAATTGTGCGGCAATCGCTCCCGAGTTACTTGAGTCTCAATTGTTTGGCCATGCGAAGGGCGCATTTACCGGTGCTGACAAATCACATAAGGGGTTTTTTGAAGAAGCGGGTATGGGCACGTTATTTCTCGATGAAATAGGCGAAATGGCTTATGACTTACAGGCTAAATTATTACGAGTTTTAGAAAGCGGGGAATTTCACCGTATAGGTGAGACTCGCAGCATACAATCCCAGGCACGAATTGTTGCTGCTACAAATAAATCACTGCAGGCAGAAGTTTCAAATGGTAATTTTCGTTCAGATCTTTTCCACCGTTTAAGTATTTTAAAAATACAAATGCCACCGGTTCGCGAAAGAGAAAATGATAGTCTGTTATTACTACAACATTTTTTACAGTTCTATGCTGATTCAATTAAACCCATAAAACTTGATGAAGCTGCCACACTTACCTGGAGAGCTTATGATTTTCCGGGCAATGTTCGTGAACTACGCAATATCGTTATACGTTTATGCACCAAATATCCGGGGCAGCAGATTGATACAGTTCAGTTACAACAGGAACTCGAACAACAACTAACTTCTGTCACAGAGAACTCTGAGCAAAACATGTTCAGCAGTCAGCTTATACAACAACAAATCGCCAGTGGTGAATTCAATTTAAATTTAAAATTAAAAGAGCTTGAAGACTTTGTTATACAACAGGCAATGCACTTATATAACGGAAATCTTAGTAAAGTAGCAAAAGCATTACAAATAAACAGAACAACCCTTTATAGCAGGATGCAAAAAAAATGAAAAACCTTAAACAGGTGAAATATGTATCTTGAACATTTTGGTTTACAGCGACCTCCATTTAAAATTACACCTGATACCAGTATGTTTTATAGTGGTAATAAACGCGGTGCGGCATTAGAGGCTTTAAAATATGCCATCTCTTCTGGTGAGGGCATTATAAAAGTTGTCGGCGAAGTCGGATCAGGTAAAACCATGTTATGTCGCATGCTTGAAGTTGAACTGGGTGATAATATAGAAGTCGTCTACATTGCCAACCCCAGCCTGTCACCTGAAAATATACTACACGTTATCGCTTTTGAGTTAAAACTCGATATCACGTCTGAATCCAGCAAGCTTGAAGTTATGCAGGCATTGCAAAATTATCTGTTAGAAAAACACGCTCATAATAAACAGGTTGTAGTATTTGTTGAAGAAGCCCAGGGTATGCCAATTGAAACTCTGGAAGAAATTCGCTTACTTAGTAATTTAGAAACCAATGACGATAAACTGTTACAGATGGTTTTGTTTGGCCAGCCAGAACTTGACGAAAAACTACGTAATAATTCGATTCGTCAGTTAAAAGAGCGAATAACACATAATTTTTATCTCGACCCATTTCCTGCCCAGGATGTTTATAATTATTTAAACTTTAGAATGCGCGCAGTTGGCTACCATGGGCCTGATTTATTTTCGCCTAAAATGGCGAATAATATTGAACGTAAATCAAACGGTTTAACACGTCGTATAAATATACTTGCTGACAAAGCATTACTCGCTGCTTTTTCTGATGGTGGTCATGATATTAAGTCTAAACATATTAGTCTGGCCGCAAAAGACAGTGATTTCGGTCAGGATATACGCTGGCAACCCGCAGCAAAAATACTCGGTGCAACACTCGTTATTCTAGCTGCCATCTGGATTGGAACATTACTGCCTAACATTATTCCAATGGCAAATAAGACTGTCGCCTCAGAGCCAGTCACCTCAACGCCACAATCCAGCAAATCAATACAAAAATCAGCTGATGGTGTTTCTTCAACTATCGAACAGGAACAAATAACTCAGGCTAATTTATCTCAGAAAAATGCTACTGCTCAAGCACCGATAAATCAAATTTCTATGCCGCAAACTCAGAACATACTCAGTCAGCGCCTTCAGCAAACTGAAACCTGGCTAAATAATGCTCTGGATAAAAACTATACAATTCAGTTAATTCTGCTTGATAGCGGATTAGAGAATGATGCTATACGCTTTCTTAATATGTCTAGCCGTTACCTGTCCCTACAGGATATTTATATTTATAAAGTCTCGATACGCGGGAGAATGTTTTACAGTGTGCTATACAATGAGTATGTTGAACGTAATCAGGCTACAAACCAATTACAACAACTGCCGCCTCGGCTTAAGAAAAGTGGCCCCTATTTAAGAACCATACGAGGCATCAAGGCAGATATCCAGAAAACCAGACAACCGGGAAACCACTGATAACGTCATGAACTTTGATCAAATGAAACAACTATTTTCTTCAGAATTACCCGTTACCTCAAGGGCTCTGGCCATATTATGTCTTTCTCTCTCATTGATTTCATGTGGCCCAACACGCCCACCTGAGCCATCAGATGGACATCTGGATACAGCTGATGAAAAGCAGGCAAGCATACCCGAACCCGTCTCTCAAACGACTTTACTTCCCGTGCCTGAGGCTCGACCACAACTTGAGACCTATACTGTTGTGGTAAGTGGAGTGGCGGTAAAAGACCTGTTATTTTCTATGGCCAGAGATGCGCAAATTAACCTTGATATACATGACGATATAGAAGGCACTGTTACTTTAAATGCAATTGATCAAACACTGCAACAAATATTAGAGCGCATTTCACAACAGGCTGATATTCGATACACACTCGAGAACAACACCTTACGAGTTCGTGCTGACAAGCCTTATTTACAGAGCTATACCGTTGACTATGTAAATATTTCTCGTACTTCAAAAGGTATTATACGCGTAGCTACCAATATTGGTTCAACAGGGCAGGGTAGCATTGGTGACACTGAAAGCGGCGGTAATGATGAGAACGAAAACAACAGCTCACTTACCGAAGTTCTTTTAACCTCTGATAACAAGTTCTGGCAAACTCTGACACATAATATTATCGAAATACTTCACAAAGATGAGGAAGGCGATACAGCAACAGTTAGCACTCCTACTACGACTACTCAAAACAATGATCTTGAAACCAATAATAACGTCATTGTTAATCGCGAATCCGGTTTAATCATGGTGCGAGCCTCTTACCGACAGCATAAAGAGATACAAAATTTTATTGATAAAGTGCTTAATACTTCAAAGCGTCAGGTAATGATTGAGGCAACTATTGCCGAAATAAAATTGAGCGACCGTTATCAAGCTGGTGTTGACTGGTCTGTGGTTGCTGAAGACCCGAGTTCAGGCGTTAATGTTTTAACTAATTTAACAGGCAATAATTTAGCACAATCACCTTTTTCACAGTTTACGTTGAATGACACTATCGGTGGCAATCAGGTAAGCATGACATTAAAAGCACTTGAACAGTTTGGTGATGTTCAGGTGTTATCAAGCCCCAAAGTAATGGCAATTAACAATCAACCCGCCATATTAAAAGTTGTTGATAACATTGTTTATTTTGAAATGAATGTAGATACCTCACTTTCAGATACTCAGTCACTGACATCATTTGAAACTGAAATTAAAACCGTACCCGTTGGTTTTGTAATGGCAGTTACACCCTTTATAAATGATCATGAAGCCGTTACCTTAAATATACGCCCGACCATTTCTCGTGTTATTGACTCGGTTGAAGATCCAAACCCCGCATTTAAAGAAGCGGGTGTTATATCTGAAGTACCAGTGATTCAAATCAGAGAGATTGAATCTATTTTAACCATTAATAGCGGCGATACTGCAGTCATTGGTGGTCTTATGCAGGATACGGTAAATGACAAGGAATCCGGTATTCCTGTTCTTTCTTCGATACCATTTATTGGTTCTCTATTTAGATATGACGATGATTTTCGTGAAAAATCTGAACTAATTATTTTTATACGCCCCGTCGTCATTCATCATGCCAGTTTAACCGGTGACTTATCTGAGTATCAGAAATTTCTACCTAAGCCTTTAAAGGCGCCAGAAACAAATGATTCAGAATCTGAAAATCAGGTTGGTTCACCAGAAGAAAACTCGGAGTAACAGGGGAAACGTATGAGTCTGTTACTTGATGCGCTGAAAAAAGCAGCTGATGATAAAATAAAAAATACAGGTAATTCTGCTCCGCATGATGCTCATGCTAAAAATGCATCAGATAGTAGTGACAGTCTACAAATAGATGATCATAAGCCAAATGAAATCCAAACCGATAGCCTTGAGCTGGAACTGGATCTTGAGTCTGAGCCAATGCAGCCTGAACAGGCTGAAACTGACATAACAGACTCCGAAAATGAAACTGATAAATCATTAATTGAAGATTTTCCGGAAGTTGACGAAGCTGTAATTACTAACACTGACAAGGAAAAAAATTCAGAAAACAAAACTGATTTTATTGATGAGATTAAGACAACGGACTTAGATGACTCTCCAATTGAACTCACAGATAATATTTCTGACTTATCTGAAGACGATCATATAGATGAGCCAAATATACCTGAAGAAATTATTCCATCAGATACTGAAAATCAAACTAAAGTAGATAAGTCTGTAGCTGATGAAGCAGCTGAAATAACAGAAGTTCCACCTGATAATAAACCAGACGATTCAACACCTAAAAAGCCATCAAACAATCAGGCGAAACAGCAATCAAGCGGCAAAATTAAAAACGAGCAGGCATTATCTGCACTTATAAATAAAAGCAATCAATACACTAGAAGTGAAAATTTGAGAAAAAATATTACTATTGGCATACTAATCACTCTGATACTCATCGGCTCAGGTTTATATTTCTATATTGAAATGCAAACAACAAGTCAGGATCTATACATTGCACAAAACAGTTCAGAAGTAAATCGACAAGCCATCAGCCAAAATGTAACACCTGCTCCCACACAACCACTAGTCACGCCTCAACAAAGCATTGTAAAAAAGGCTAATACAACATCTCAGATTAAGCCCGTAACTAAAAAGCCCGTCGTTAGTAAACCCCGAATTACACAGCAGACAAGCAAAAAACAAATAAGTATTGTACGCACAAAAAAGCAGGATCCTATTCATGTTTTATTACGTGATGCATACACTGCATTTCATAATGAAGATTACAGGAAATCTGAATCTCTCTATCAAAAAGTAAAAAAACGTGAACCTACTAACAGAGATGCTTTACTGGGCCTTGCTGCTATAGGCATTAAAGAAAAACGTTTTGAATATGCACGCCAGAAGTACCAGTTTTTATTAAAACTAAATCCCCGAGATAGTCTTGCTATTGCGGGTATGAGCAGCATAGAAAACAGAGTAGACCCTCAGTTAAATGAATCTCAACTTAAATTCATGTTAAAACAGCAACCCGACTCTGCTCATCTGTATTTTGCATTAGGTAGTCAATATTCAGTTCAAGGCAAATGGGCCGAGGCACAGTCTGCTTTCTTTAGCGCGTGGTCTGCAGAAAATAAAAATGCTGACTACGCTTATAATCTGGCAGTTAGTCTCGACCATCTGGATAAGAAGAAGCAGGCTCTGGATTTTTACCAACTAAGCCTGAAACTAAAACGTGCTTCAAATGGCAATTTTTCAAATACCGACACTGAACAACGCATCAGCACTCTACAAAAGGCCCAGCAATGAGCCAGAATGCATCTGAAACTATAGCTGATATTGGTGCAGCGCTAAGGGCCAAGAAAAAACGCCTCGGGGAGGAGTTAATTCATCAAGGTCTGATCACAGAAGATCAGGTTAGTATTGCACTTAAAGAACAAAAGAAAAGTGGCAAACCATTAGGCGAAGCACTTGTTTCACTTGGTTTTGTTACTGAGGCTGTCTTACGTGACGCTTTAAGTGAAATGTTAGGTAAAGAAAGCATTGATCTTTCTAACGTTGTGCCTGATACCGAAGCACTACAACTTATTCCTAAAGAGTTATCCACACGATTTAACATTATTCCCATAAGTTTAGATCACGAAGAAGACACATTATCAGTTGCTATGACTGATATATATAACCTGGTTGTTCTCGACAGATTACGTGCTGTTGTCGGAAACAGAATAGAAATTATTCCTCTACTTTCTGGTGAGGGTGAAATTTCAGATGCCATCGATCAGTTTTATGGTTATGAATTATCTGTTGATGGCATTCTGCATGAAATAGAAACCGGTGAGGTTGATTACGACAGTTTAGATGTTGAAGGGGATGCATATAGCCAGCCACTCGTTCGATTAGTCGATGCAATTTTAGCCGATGCAGTCAAGCATGGCTCTTCAGATATACACTTCGAACCGGAAGAAGGATTTTTACGTTTACGTTATAGAATCGATGGCGTATTACGCCAGGTACGTAGTTTACATAAAGATTACTGGTCTGCCATTGTTGTGCGATTGAAAGTTATGTCGAATATGAATATTGCTGAAACGCGTGCACCTCAGGACGGACGCATTAATTTAAATATTCGCGGTCATCAAATTGATTTTCGTGTTTCTTCTCAGCCCACCACGCATGGAGAGAATGTAGTACTACGTGTACTCGACAGAGCTAAGGGAATCGTTGCAATTGATGACCTGGGTTTACATGAAGACTCCCTCTCAGAATTAAAACTAATGATGGCCAGACCAGAGGGCATCATTCTGGTTACTGGCCCTACGGGTAGTGGTAAAACGACAACACTTTATTCTATGCTCGGTTATGTTCGTTCAGTAGAAGTTAATATAATGACACTGGAAGATCCGGTTGAATACCCAATGGATATGGTACGACAGACATCAATTAACGAAGTCTTACGTATGGACTTTGCTAATGGAATCCGATCATTAATGCGCCAGGATCCGGATATCATTCTTGTGGGTGAAATACGTGATTCTGATACGGCAGAAATGGCACTACGTGCAGCCATGACAGGTCACCAGGTTTATTCAACATTACACACAAATTCGGCCATCGGCTCTATTCCACGTTTGATTGACATTGGCGTTAAACCTGAAATTATGTCTGGCAATATAATTGGCATTATGGGGCAACGACTGGTTCGACAACTTTGTCCGCATTGCAAAACATCACATGCAGCCGCTGATGTTGAAAAAACATTATTAGGCATAGATGTGTCTGAACCACTTGAGATTTTTGACGCCAATGGTTGTGAGCGATGCGGTGAGATTGGTTATAAAGGTCGACTGGCTATTTTAGAAGTTTTAAGAATCGACTCTGATTTAGATGAAATGATTGCTGAACAGTTAACAATGGGAAAATTTAAAAAACATTTAAAACAGCAAGGTTTTCAGACACTGGCTGACGATGCAGCTCGCAGGGTCATTGAAGGCATTACAACGCTAGATGAAGTGAGCCGAGTGATCGATCTCACAGACAGGTTGTAATTTAAATATGGCAACCATGTATAGATATAAAGCAATTGATGCTGTCGGAAAAGTTAGAAATGACAGTATAGAAGCCGACAACTTACTTGATCTCGAACAGCGCCTTAGCGGCATGGGCATGGACCTTATTAATTATAAGGAACAGGGTGCCAGTCTTTTTGATTTTAAAACTAAAAGAATTCCCCGCAAAGAACTAATTAATTTTACTTTTCAGATGCAACAACTAACTAAATCCGGTGTTAGTATTCTTGATGGCCTGGCTGATCTCAGGGACTCACTACCAAATGGCAGAATGAAAGAAGTTTTATCGGGTCTGGTAGATGAAATAAAGGGTGGTAAAACTTTTTCTGGTGCACTATCTGAATTTCCTGAAATATTTGATACCGTTTATATCACTCTGGTACAGGTGGGTGAAGAAACAGGGCGCATTGCCGAGGTGTTAAATGATATGGCAGAAACACTGAAATGGCACGATGAGTTAATTGCTCATACAAAAAAGATTATGATCTACCCTGCCATTGTCACCGTGGTTATTACCGCTGTTGTTTCTTATTTAATGATATTTCTTGTGCCAGAGCTTATTCCGTTTATAGAAGAGCTCGGTGGAACCATACCAATACATACCAAGGCACTAATAGCGACATCATGGTTTCTAGGCAATTACTGGTATATCGTATTCGGAACACCTGTCATATTATTTTTTGCTATTCGGGCACTTGCAAAACAAAAACCAGAAGTACGAATGTTTATTGATAAACTAAAACTAAAATTTTATATTTTTGGCCCCATTATTCTAAAAACCAATCTGGCTAGATTTTCAAATTATTTTGCTATGATGTACTCATCCGGTTTAACTGTACTCGATAGTCTTAAAATATCTGAGTTACTAATGGGCAATGCCGTTCTAACTAAGTCGATAACAGATATACGCTCAAAAATTGCTGATGGTGGGCAAATATCCGAAAGTTTTGATTCAGTCGACATATACCCGCCATTGGTTATACGCATGTTAAAAGTAGGTGAAAATACAGGTGCGCTTGATGAGGCCCTGTTAAATATAAGTTACTTTTATAACAGAGAAGTAAAAGAGGCTGTCGATAAAATGGAAGCAGCCATGACACCCGTTCTAACCATTATTATGGGCGGCATTATGCTGTGGATTATGTCTGCTGTGCTTGGCCCCATATACGATTCGTTAACTACATTACAATTATGAAACGCGTATTTTATTATTCAGGTTATCGTTTAACTGTTTTTCATTGGCAAGATGAAAAATGTATATCGGCCTATGTTTTTAACCCTGGCGAAGAGGGTATTGAAAAGTTCAAAACTTACCTGATGGCAACAGAAAACACACCGGTTAGAATACTGGTTGACCTGATAGAAGAGGATTTTAAAAAAGAAAATATTCCTCATGTTGGTTCCGCTGATCGTAAAGCCATTGTTAGTCGACTGATTGAAAGACATTATCGAAAAAGCAAAGATTATGTAAATTATAATGTTATTGATCGCGAAAAGACGGGGCGTAAAGATGACATTATACTTTATAGTGTGCTTAGTAACCCCGAAATTCTTGAGCCATGGCTTAAACCCATTCGCGAATGCAATACGTCTATATCTGGCATTTGGTCTCTACCTTTATTAAGTGAAGTTCTCTTCAGCAAAATCAACAATAAAAGTAATAATGTTTTACTTGTTTCACAACAGGTTCCCAGTAATTTACGACAAACTTTCATTAAGAACGGCCGATTTGAAAGCAGTCGATCAGCTGTTGTTAATCTTGAAGATGCAACTATCGGCGAATATATCTCAACCGAAGTTGAACAGACAATCCGTTTTTTATCTAACCAGAGACACATTGGTTTTGATGAAAAAATTGAAATTCATGTTATCTGTCGCGAAGAAGACCTG
>Ga0316205_10005487_pt1 | contig 10482 bp, 8 predicted proteins | sample 3monthpyrite_MG_FD_204941 | JGI IMG/M metagenome (GOLD analysis project Ga0316205, IMG submission 204941) | Microbial mat bacterial communities from mineral coupon in-situ incubated in ocean water Damariscotta River, Maine, United States -... | ecosystem: Environmental > Aquatic > Marine >...
CGACATCCCGTCGACCGATATTCGGATTGATACAATGCGCAGTTCAGGTGCTGGTGGCCAGCATGTTAACACCACCGATTCCGCGGTGCGCATCACCCACCTGCCCACCGGGATTATCGTCACCAGTTCCGAAAAATCACAGCACCGTAACCGGGCCAAGGCCATGCAGGTATTGCGGGCGCGGCTCTATGATATGGAGCGGCAAAAGCTTGATGACGAACGCTCATCGGCGCGCAAGGGGCAGGTTGGCTCGGGGGACCGTTCCGAGCGGATCCGCACCTATAATTATCCGCAGGGCAGGGTGACCGACCACCGTATCAACATGACGCTATATAAGCTCGACCACGTGCTGCAAGGTGACCTTGACGAGTTTATCGACGGGCTCACCGCTGCCGACCAAGCCAATAAACTGGCCGAGCTTTCCCTGTGAGCGAAACCGTCCGGTCTACCTTGGAGCGCGCCACAATGATGCTGGGCGCGGCAGCGGTTGAGGACCCGGCGCGCGATGCAAGGGCGCTGCTCTGCCATGTGCTCGACATTGACCCGGCCCAACTTTTCGCCCGCATGGATGAGATACTGCCGCAATCAGCCCTGTTCGGGATGGACCGGGTGGTGGCGGTGCGCAGCCTGCACCAGCCGGTGTCACACATCATCGGCAAGCGCGCATTTTGGAAGCACGAATTTCTGGTGAACGCCGATGTGCTTGACCCGCGCCCCGATACCGAAACCCTTGTCGCCGCCGCGCTCGATGCTCCGTTTGATACGGTGCTTGACCTTGGCACCGGTAGCGGCGCGATCATCCTGAGCCTGCTGGCCGAAGCCCCGCAGGCCAAGGGGGTGGCCAGTGATATCAGCGGCCCGGCGCTGGATACCGCGCGGCGCAATGCGGGCCGCATCGGGGTGGCCGACCGGGTGCGCTTTGTCGAGGCTGACTGGTTTGACGGGCTTTCCGGCCGGTTTGACCTGATCGTCTGCAACCCGCCTTATATTTCGACAGCGGAAATGGCCACGCTCGCCCCCGATGTGCATGACTGGGAGCCGCATCTGGCCCTCACCCCGGGGGGAGACGGGCTGGCGGCTTACCGCATTCTGGCGGCAGGGCTTGGTGGGTTTTTGGCCCCGGGGGGGCGCGCTTTTTTTGAAATCGGCTATCGACAAGCCGCTGATGTTCTTGAAATATTTAGCAATTCCGGCTTTGATCAGACCAGGGTTTTGCAGGATATGACAGGCCATGATCGTGTTCTCGCAATAAATACCAAATAACCGGCATTTATTCCGGCAAATCGCAGAAAAAGGCTTGTTTTCACCCCTGATAGGCGGGTAAAGTAACCCACCTGCACGGATTGAACCACGGGCTCTCCACATCAACGCAGAATAGTTAATCGAAAATCGGGCGGCAATAATCACGTTTCCAAGCCATAGGGCTTTCTGGTTCCGATAAGGATAGAAAACAAAGCATGAGACCTTCGAATAAATCGCGCACGCGTAACAAGGGCGGCAACCGTCGCCCGAATAATAACAATAATAATGCAAATATCGTCAATCGCGTTTTTGATTCAGCCGGGCCGGATGGCAAGGTGCGCGGCACTCCGCAGCAGATTGTCGAGAAATACAGCCAGCTGGCGCGGGATGCCCAGCTTTCGGGTGACCGGGTGGCGGCTGAAAGCTTTATGCAGCACGCCGAGCATTACACGCGCATGCTGGCTGAAGCCCAGCGGGAACAGGCCGAACGCCAAGCCGAGCAGTCCGCAAGGCAGGCCGAGCAAGCCGCACGCCAAGCCGAACAGGCCGAACAACAGCGCCAGCGCAATGCCGAGCGCGCCAAGCAAGAAAAAGCCGAAGTGCCAGTCGATGATTTGGCAGGCGCCCCCCAGCCCGAAGCCGCCGAAACCCACCTTGTTGAAACACCCGAAGATAGCGCCCCCAAGCGCAAATCGCGCCCACGCACACGCAAGACCGCGCCGGCAAGCTCTGCTGGCTCATCCGAATCTTCGGAAAAGCAAGCATCCTGATCAGGGAGCTTGCCGCGCTAGTCGCACGGCTTCGCTGAGCGCGCAAAACTCTTGAAGTGACAGGGTTTCGGCGCGGCGTTGCGGGTCAACCCCGACTGTTTCCAATATGTGCTGAATATCGGGCACCAGCCCTTTCAGGCTGGCACGCAGCATTTTGCGGCGCTGGTTAAACGCACGCGCCACCACTTCCGACAGGATACGCGGCTCTGCCTCAAAACGCGGTGCGGGCAGGGCAGTAAGATGCACCACCGCTGACACCACCTTTGGCGGCGGGGAAAAGGCTTGCGGTGGCAGCTCAAAGCAAATGCGCGCCTCGCACCGGAACTGGGCCAGCACGGCAAGGCGGCCATAGGCCTTGCTGCCGGGTTGGGCCACAATGCGCTCCGCCACTTCGCGCTGGAACATCAGGGTCAGGCTATCCCAAAACGGCGGCCATGAGCGCGGTGTGAGCCAGCGCACCAAAAGCTCGGTGCCGACATTATAGGGCAGGTTAGCGATGATTTTTATGGGTGCTTGCAGATGGGGGAGCGGGTCAATCTGAAGTGCATCACCGCTCAACACTGCCAACCGGCCGGGCGCGGCGTCGGCAATTTCAGCCAAAGCAGGCAGGCAGCGCGGGTCGGTTTCAACCGCCACCACTTTGCGCGCGCCTTCCAGCAGTAGCGCCCGTGTTAACCCGCCGGGCCCGGGGCCGATTTCGAGCACGTCATGCTTTGAGAGCGCACCCGCCTGCCGGGCAATTTTGCCGGTCAGGTTGAGGTCAAGCAGAAAGTTTTGCCCAAGCGATTTGCGCGCCGCCAGCCCATGTGCTTCAATCACCGCACGCAGGGGCGGCAGATCGGCAAGGCTCATTGCGCTTCGATAATCGAATTGCGGCGCAATTCCAGCAAATACCCTTGGGATAAAGCACCCAGATTTTGCGATAATAGCTGGTTGCGCAGGGTGGCACGGCCCTCAACGCTCATTTCGGACACCCGATCACACAAAACCAGCACCCGCATGGCGTTGGTGCCTTGCAAAATGGTGCTGTCGCGCGGGTCAAGCCGGGCAAGGGCAAGGGCCACATCGGCGTCTATCGCATTTAGCGAGACCGGGCCGACCACGCCGTTTTCAGCGCTCAGGCCACGGCAGCCATCGAGTGAGCGGCGCATACGGTTGGCTTGTCGCTGCGCCTCACCCGCGCCGCCTTCGCCGTAAGGCACAACCAGATCCCCATAGGTGACATTCACGCTGACCGGAATTTCGATTTGCCGCGACACCGAGCGCGCGTCCAGCACCATGATGATCACCACGCCGGAAGGGATAAATATCGGATCTGCCACGCCGCCACGGCTGAGGCCGCGAATGGCGGCGCCGATTTGGTCCGGCAACCGGTTGGGGGCTACCCAGCCAATAACGCCGCCACTTTCGGCGGTGCGAGAGCGCGAATATTCCCGCGCCAGCTTGCCGAAGTTTTCGCCGGCGCGCAGTTGGCTGACAATCTGGGTGGCCAGGGCCACGGTCGCATCCTGCCCGCGCTCCAGATAAGGCAACACGATCTCGCCAAGCTGGATGGTCTGGGCGCTGGAAATGGCAAAGGTATTGAGCTGCTTATTAAGCTCGATCTCGGACGGGTCGGCCTGGTCGCCAAAACGGGCGCGCAAAATCGTTTGCCAAGCGAGTGACACCGTAATAAATTCTTCCAGACTTTCGGGCTGAACACCGGCACGGCGCAGCGTGGCCAGCAGGCTTTGGGTGGTCATGTTGCGCTGCTGGGCATATTCTTCAATGGCGCGGGCAAGCGTGGCCTCGTCAGGCGCGATACCGAAATTACTGGCGGTTTCGGTTTTGAGCCGGTCATCAATCAGGGCATCAATCGCGCTTTGCCGCAGGTTCGGGCCAGTGGCCCCGAGCGCGCGCATCAGTTTGACCCGTTGATCAATATCGTAGTTGGAAACAACGGATTCATTGACACGATAAGCCACCGAAAACGACCCCTGCGCCATAACCGGCAGTGCCATTCCAAAAATAAATGCCCCTAGAAGCATCAAGCGTTTACCCAGCCAAACCATTACATTGCCTTTTTTTACTGCTCTTGCATACATGTGCCCGCTCTTTCGCGGCGGGTTGGCCCGCCTCCGAATCCGGCTAATTTTACTGATACATCAAAAGTGGTATCAGGGGGAACATTATTCGACGTTGTGAAGCGGCGCGAGAGCGAAACCGCCACTTCGATACATTCAGTTGAATAGATAGCCCCGATTTCCCCCGAAATGTTTTCGTTGGCCAGCAGGTCTCGCCGCAAGGACATACTAGCCTGCCATTTATCCGAAAACAAATAGCTTGCGCTGACATTCGCTTCCGAGCGGTCAATCGGTGAATCCGCGACCACGTCAGCGGCCAGAAAAACATAGGTCGCTTCGAGGTCTAGCCGGTTGAAATCCAGTGTGAGTTCGGATTCGGCACGCCGCACCCCGACATCGGGCGACACCAGCAAACGGCTGACCAGCCGATAGCGCGGCGGCAGCTCGAAACTCACCGCGGCAAGAATATCAGAACTGGGCGCGCCAAGGCCGCTGCCGGTAGAAAACTGCGAGGTGGCGTTAAAGTGGAACACCTGCCCGACATCTACCCCCAGCGTCCAGCCCGAGGGATCATAGCGGCGATAGCTGGCGCCGACATTGGCCCGAAACCCGGTTTCTATCCGGTCTTCGCCGGGAAAACGGCTGAGACCAAAAAGGTTGGTTTCGTCAAATTCAACCTGCAAACTGTCTTCGTTGGGCACCATGTCATTAAAGCCGACTTCGGGCGTGTAGATGAACTGTGCGACCGGGGCGAGCACCATTCGCGCACCGCGCTGGGTGGTTTTGGCCAGTGGCAGGCTGAAATCGCCACCAATGGTCGGGGTGAGGCGGAACAGGAGATCATTGTCAAAGTTGCCATCATCCCACACCCGGTAAATATCGCCCTGCACCTTGGCATAGGTGGTGGCACGAATACCCAAGGGTGCGCTCCAGTCTCTGCGCCAGTCGGCGGAGGCGCTGGCGCGAAACACATCCCGCCCAACTTGCCGAAACAACCCCGTGGTCGAGAGGTTAAGCCCGAGCCGCCCGCCGGTCAGCGGCTCTTCCCAACTACGGCGATAGTTGATTTCGGGCAGCACAAATGGCACTTCGGCGTCGATCTCGTCATCGCGCAGGCTTTGGAAATAAATCGCCGTAGCTTCGAACAAACTGTTGTTTTGATAGCGACGCAACCCGCCACGGCTTACCAACCTATCCGCGTCATCATAGCCGTAACGGCGCATAAAGGCATCGTCGCTCGCTACCGCCATATCAACAAACAGTTCGCTTTCGTTGCGCAGTCCGTAGCTGAAATCGGATTCGATAAAGCCATCACCGCTATCGTTGGCCGAGCCTTTGAGGGCAAAAGCGCCGTGAATGTTGATCTCTCCATTATAAAACCGCCGCCGCATTTCGCCCTCAAGCAGGAACGCACCGGCGGTGGTCGCAAACGGGGTTATGGTGGCGTCGGCATAATCACCAAAGGTGACGTAATAAGGCAGTTTGATGCCGTAACCAAAGATTTCCGAGGAAATCAGTTCGGGGTAAAGCAAGCCTGTGGCCCGCTGCACCGAAGGGTCCGGCATCCGTAGACGCGGCAAAAAGGCGATAGGCAGGCCGAACAGCTCAAAACGGGCATCCTCGAAATAGAGCCGTCTCGCCTCGCTATCATGTACAATCCGCTCGGCCCTGATTTGCCAAATGGGCACCGGGTTGTCGGGATTAATGGTGCAGGTGGAGCCGACTGTGCGGTAAAGTGTGTTGAAGCGGTCCGATGAGCGGCGAATTTCTGCCGCCGCAATCTGGAAACGGTTGGAAAGCAACAGCCGCGCACCGCGGATGATTCCCGATGTCAGGTCTTCGCTCAGGGTCGCCACTGTCGCGGTAAACACCGCGCCGTTGCGGTCCACAATGCGCAAGGGGCCATTGGCGGTGATCTCTCCGGTAAGGCGATTATAGGTGAGGCTATCCGCCTCCAGCCTAGTTTGCTCAAAAATAACAACAACCTGGCCGGATGCGCTGAGTATGCCCGCACCGGCATTATAGGAGATATTTTCGGCGGTAAGGGTCGAATAAAGCGGGATTTGCGCCTGTGAAGGGCCGCCCAGAAAGGGCAGCACAGCGATCAAAACAAGAAAAAGGCGGCTTAGAAACGGCAAGGGCAGCTCCGGAAAATATCGGTCATTCTAGCCGTCTTCGAGGTGGAGCAGCAAGCCCATGGTCAGCAATATTCCGGCACTAGGCGGCCCCCATGCCGCCAGCGCAATCGGGATCTCGAAAGCCGCGCCAAGCGACTCAGCAATAGATTGCAGCGAATAGAGCATAAAGGCCGAAAAAACCGCGATCAGCACCATCAGCCCGGTTTGGCCAAAGCGCGCATGGCGCATCGAAAAACCGGCCCCGATCAACACCATCGCCACCAGCATTATTGGCCGCGCCAGTTCCGCCTGAAAAAACAGCCGTTGCCGCTGGTCTGAAAATCCGGCTTCCTTGAGGCGCACAATCAGCGCCGGGAGGTCGTAAATCGATACGGCTTCCGGCGAGGCGAATTTTTCCAGAATTTCCTGACTGGTCAGCGTCGTTTGCAACACCAGTTCGTCAAAGCCGGTTTTAGCGATTACAGCATCGGTGGCGGCATAGTCAAACCGCCATTCGGTGCCGTTGCGCAACAGCCATTCACCGCCGCCTAGCTTGCCGGTATCCGCCTCCATGCGCCGAATCAGTGAGCCATCGGGAGTGAATTCAAACAGGTTGAGCTTAAACAAAATTGTGCCGTTAAAACTGGCGCGGTCAGCCTGTATCACAAACTGGCTTTCCTCATTGCCCTGCCGAAGCCAGATTTCCTTGCTACCGAGTGACACCAGTGATTGCCCGCCAATGTTATATTCGGCCAACAGCACATCGGTGCGCCTGATGGTGGCAGCCACAATCGGGTTAAACATGGTGGTGATCAGCACGCCAATGATCACCGTCGTCAACACCGGCACCACCAGTAGCCGGATGCCCGATTGCCCGGCACCGCGCATCACCACCAGCTCAGAGTTACGCGCCAGCCCAACGAAGGTGGACAGCGACGCCAGCATCATGACCAGCGGAAAAATTTTCATCATATATTGCGGTGCCCGTAGGGCCACGAGATACAAAACCTCGGCCCCCTGCACGTCATAGGGTGACAGGCGCTGCGCCTGCTCCACCCCGTCAATCACGAAGATCAGCACTAAAAAGGCAAGTTGAACCTTGATAACATTGGCTAAAAAACGAGCCAGAATATAGCGCGCCAACCTCATGCCGTTGCCCTCCCGCGGCGGCGCACCCGCCCCGCCCTACGCAAAAGCCCAAGCGCAACCGCCAGCCCGAACAAGGCCGGGAGATACATGATCCAGTAAAGATCACCATTGGCCTGCACCCATGATTTGGTCACCCCCACGCCTGACTGCACAAAAAGTCCGACCGCAATCGCCCCCATCACCCGCCCCATAAAACCGCCGCGCCGAAAGCCGCCGGCCAAAATCGCCCCGAGCGCCACCAGCGGCAGCACCAGCCCGCTTATCGGCATCACGATTTTATGATTGGCTTCGGCCAGATAATCCGCTCTGTCCCATATGGTTGAGGCCAGCATTTTCTCGCTTGGCCAAATCAACTCTGGCACGAAACGCTCAAAAGGAGAGCGGGCGCGGGCCGCGGGTTCGGCCAGTAGCGAACCTATATCATACGAAAACTGGGCAAAATGCACGGTGGAAAGTTGCGTTGTATTTTCTGGCAAATACTGGATATTGCCGTCAAACATCACAATGCGGATACCCTCATCGGCTTGCAGCAAAATCGCCTTTTGCGCCGTATAAACCACCGGGTTGGCCCTGTCGCGCCGGTCGCTCAAAAACAGCCCGGCCATTTCCCCGGCCTTCGAGGTGTCGCGGATAAACAAGGCCACACCGGCAACCGGGTGGATAAACTGGCCTTCCTTCACCAGCGTTTTGGCGAAATCGGAGCGAAAATCGGTTAGCCGCTGGTTCAGCCGGGTTTGGGCGGCAGGCACAAGGTAGAGTGTCACCACCATCATTATTGCCATGACAATAGTGCCAAAAATCGCCACCGGCCGCGCCAGTGCCATCGGCGATTGCCCCGCTGTCATCATCACAATCAGCTCTGATTCCGTGTAAAGCCGGTTGAGCGCAAATAGCGACGCGCTTAGCGCCGCAATCGGCAGCGCCACCATCAGCACCCGCGGCACAAGATAGGAAGTGATTTCAAGGAAAACCAGGCCCGACTGCCCGCTTTCGATCACGTTATCAATCAGCGGCAAAGCCTGCGCCAGCCACAAGATACCGGCAATCACCAATGAAAAGAAGCCGAACGGCCCAATCATTTGCCCCAGAAAGTATCTATCGAGTCGGTTTAGCATGCGCGCCCTTTTGGTTGCTTCCTGCCTATTGGCATTCGCGGAACTGGTCAAGAGAGGCCCGAGGCGCTAGGGTCAGCCGCAACAGATTCTAAACCGATGCGAGGAATAAATGCGCCAACCCCTAACCGTCACCTTCACCGAAACCGATGCCAACAAAATTGCAGGAATTGCGGGAAAAATCGCCGTTGTGATGTCTGCCGATGGTCGCATGAATACCCTTACCCGCAAAGCCAATACCCTGACCCGTGGCGCGCTTAAACGCCTGGCCGAAAGCGAGGCGTGGGAAAAGCTGGACGAGGGTAAAGGCATGGTGATCCACGTGCCGGAACGCATGGCCGCCAGCGCGCTCATGGTGCTGAAAACACCGCGTAATCCGGGCGTTTTGCTGGCCCGCAAAATTGGTGCGGAAATCGCGCAATTTGCGGCGGGCAAGGCAGTCACCACGCTGCTGGCCACGCAGGCGCGGGCCGAGGAGATTGCCTGCGGCCTTGTTTTGCGGGCTTATGCGTTTAACAAGCACAAATCCAAACCCGAGTCGCAGGCGGCTGAAACCACGGTGATGGTGAGTGACCCCGCCAAGGCCGAGGCCAAATTCGCGCCGCTGGCAGCCGTGGTCGGGGGCGTGCATTTCACCCGTGATCTGGTGAATGAACCTGCTAACATCCTCACCACCACCGAATTTGCCGCGCGCCTAATTGCGCTCAAAAAACTGGGTGTCAAGGTTGAGGTGCTGGACGAGCCAGCGCTGGAAAAGCTCGGCATGGGCAGTTTGCTCTGTGTCGGGCAAGGCTCGGTTAGCCCCTCGAAAGTTGTGGTGATGCAGTGGCAGGGCGGTGGGGATGAAGCCCCCTTTGCGCTGGTTGGCAAAGGGGTGGTTTTTGATACGGGCGGGATTTCGCTCAAACCCGCCGCCGGCATGGAAGACATGACCATGGACATGGGTGGGGCCGCAGTTGTTTCTGGCGTCATGCAGGCGCTCGCCGCCCGCAAGGCCGCCGCCAATGTGGTGGGCGTGGTCGGGCTGGTTGAAAACATGCCCGACGGTGAAGCCACCCGCCCCGGCGATGTGGTGATCTCGATGAAGGGTGACACCATCGAGGTGATCAACACCGATGCCGAAGGCCGCCTCGTGCTCGCCGATGTGCTTTGGTATACGCAGGAGCGCTTCGCGCCGCGCGGGATGATCAACCTTGCCACGCTGACCGGCGCGATTCTGGTGGCGCTCGGCAACGAAAAAGCCGGGGTATTTTCCAATGATGATACGCTGTGCAGCGCTTTTTTGAAAGCCGCCGAGGCCGAAGGCGAGGGCGCGTGGCGGATGCCGCTTGGCAAGGCCTATGACAAGCTGATCGACACGCCGATGGCCGATATGAAAAACACCGGCGGCCGCATGGCTGGCTCGGTGACCGCGGCGCAATTCCTCCAGCGCTTTGTGAAGCCTGAAACCCCTTGGATTCACCTTGATATTGCCGGGGTTGCCTCACCCGGTCCCACCGATATGGCCCCCAAAGGCGCCACCGGCTGGGGGGTGCAGGCGCTCAACCGGCTGATCCGCGATCATTTTGAGGGCTAAATGGCCGATATTCGCTTTTACCACCTCACCCAATCCCCCTTGGAGCAAACCCTGCCCGGCCTGCTTGCCACCTCGCTTTCGCGGGGATGGCGGGTGCTGGTGCAGGGTGGCAATGACGCGCGGCTCACCTTTCTCGACACCCATCTCTGGACCACACCGGAAGACAGCTTTTTGCCGCACGGGTTGGAGGGGGATGGCAGCGCGCAGCCGATCTGGCTGACCAGTTCAGCGCAAAACCCGGGCAAGGCCAACGTGCTGATGCTGATCGACGGTGCCCGCGTCAGCCCCGAGCGCATGGCAGGATTTGACACCGTGGCGCTGTTTTTTGATGGCGGAGATGACAGCGCCGTGGCCAAGGCGCGCGAAGACTGGAAAGCGGTGGTCGCCGCTGGCCTGCCTGCGGTTTACTGGGCGCAGGAAAACGGGGTTTGGGTGCAAAAAGCCAAATCAGAC
>Ga0316205_10005488_pt1 | contig 10480 bp, 9 predicted proteins | sample 3monthpyrite_MG_FD_204941 | JGI IMG/M metagenome (GOLD analysis project Ga0316205, IMG submission 204941) | Microbial mat bacterial communities from mineral coupon in-situ incubated in ocean water Damariscotta River, Maine, United States -... | ecosystem: Environmental > Aquatic > Marine >...
TTTTTGAATCATTCATAAAAACGACTAAATAGTTGATAAACCTATAGGTTATAAACGATAAGGGCTCTATATTTATTTGATGAATCGTTTCTTAGAATGAAGTGTTTAATAGTAGTGTTAAGAATATGGTGTGCGTATCTCAATAATTCTGTGAATTTAATGATAATTCAAGGTATGAATCAGTAGGTTGTTTATTAAATTCTGAAATATACAATGATAAAATGAGTTTATTTAAATGTTCTAAATGTCAGGTTTATACGAGGTGAATCGATATTTTTCATCTTGGGTAAACAGTGTGCCCAGTGAGTTTGAGTGGCGCCTTTCATTACTAATAGGCTGCCAGACTCTAAAGTTAGTGAAATAGTTTTTTTAGAGCATTTATGTTTTAGAGAAAACTTTCTTTCGGCACCAAAGCTTAGTGAGGCTATGGAAGTGTTTTTTCCAAGTGAGGCCTCATCATCACTATGCCAGCCCATAGATTCATTTCCATTGTGATATAAGTTTAATAAACAGGAGTTATAACGAGTGTTAGTGTGTTTTTCAACGATGGCTCTTAACTCTAATAGTTCTTTTGTCCAGCTTAGAGCATGTTTTGTGGTGTTAGAGTAAGTATAGGCATATTCATTGTTTCCATACCAGGCCACTTTTCGTTTTGTAGTAATGTGTTTACCATAAATAACAGCTACATCATTTTTCCATTCAATGGTTTTTAGTAACTGTTGTAAATAATTTACACTATCAGTATGAGATAAAATAGAGCCATAATAATTTAGCTCACCATCACAGGGTAACAGATTTAGTAAAGAGTCAAAATTAAATAAATTCATATTCATGATTAATACTTATTTAATTGAGCTACCAGATTTCCGCTTGTTCTGCGTAGCCGTTGACTCAACATTTGTGAAATGATCCATAGTAATTTAAATGCCAGTTTAGGCGATTCTTCAAGCAGCGAAAATAAACTGTCTTTTGATAAGAACAACATCTCTGTTTGTGTTGCGGCTATGGCCTGTGCAGATCTTGACTCGCCATCTATTAAAGACATTTCGCCAAAGCTTTGAGAAGGAAAAATTGAGGCTATAATATTTATTTTTGAGCCTGATTCTTTTTTTATAATATCTATTTTTCCTTTTATAACAATTGCCATAGTATTGTCTTCAGCTCCTTCCTCAAAGATCACGGTTCCTTTAGTAGCACTATAGTGCTCCATGTATTTGCTAATAGTGCAAATTTGACTCCAGGAAAAATCATTTGCCCAGTTAGCTAATTCAAGATTGTTGGCTAATTCATCTTCTGAAAGCGGAGATTTATGTAGAGTCACTGCGTTACCTCGGATATATGGAACGATATGTATTTAATTAGCATATACTGATCGATATAGAAAAATGCATGCTACACAGTATACAATTACTTAAAAGTAAAATCCTCTTCACATATTTTCTTATGTGAATTGAGTTTGACTATTTAATGATTTATACCATGTTATCAGGAGTGTTTTAGTCTGGATGTTTCATTGAGTTATCTGTTTTAGCCAATAAACAATTACACGGAGGTGTAAAGTGAAAAAACAAACCAAGTCGGAAAGTAAGTGCTCTGAAAATCAAAATCTACCTGCGCAATGTGGATTGCCAAGCGTGCCTGACAGGCAGTTAGATCAGAATCTGGACCCGGGTAGAGAATTTCTTATACGATATATAGAGAAAAAATGGGTTAATAACACGATTTTACATTATTATTTTTTCAGCTCACCGTCGAGCTGGCGAGCCAGTGATAATCAGAAACAGGCAGTTAGAAATGCTTTTAAAGAATGGAAGCAGTTAGGTATAGGCCTTCAATTTGCAGAAGTTAATAAAGCTGAAGATGCAGAAATTCGTATTGGATTTCAGCGTGGAGGTTCCTGGTCATATGTAGGGCGTGATGCGATAGATCTGGTTAACAATGTAAATGATAGAACAATGAATTTTGGCTGGGATTTAACAACGTCTTATGGAAAAGATACCGCATTACATGAAATCGGTCATGCATTAGGTTTTCCTCATGAGCATCAAAATCCTAATGCAGGCATAATCTGGAATGTGGATGAGGTAAACAGGGTATTTAGTGGGCCGCCAAATAACTGGGATGAAGCTAAAATTTATCATAACATTCTAAGAAAAGTATCTTCAGCAGAAGTCGACGGTTCAAGCTGGGATAAAAACTCAATTATGCATTATCAATTTGCCGCAGGACTTATAAAGTCTCCATCTACTTATCAGAATAAAGCATTAATACCTCAGTCGGGTTTGTCAGACGTTGATAAATCAGAAATAAAAAAGTTCTATCCAGATAACAGTCAAAAGCAGCTAGTAGAGTTAAAACCCTTTTTATCAAAAATAGTTAAACTTTCTGCAGGACAACAAATTGACTATGTTATTAAACCGTTAATGAGCCGCAAGTATAATATGCAATCGTTCGGTTCTATGGATACGGTTATGGTTTTATTTGAAGATGATAACGGAACGCCTGTTTACCTTGAAGGTGACGATGATAGTGGAACAAATACAAACTCAAAAATTGAGTATAGACTTATTAGTGGTCGAAGCTATTACTTAAGAATGCGTTTGTACTATTCAACCGGTTCTGGGCAGGGTGGTGTAATGCTTTGGTAGATGATGTGATGTAATGAATTACAGGTGCTTTGGATATGCACCTGTAATTTGTGTACTTAGCCTTAATGTTTAAGGCGCCAGACCTTTGTCTGAAATAATTCGTAATACTCTGCCATTATTAATATTAAGGGTTGTGATATCAACTGTATGTTGCTTTTTATCACCCATAATCATAATCATTGAGTGATGATGTGATCCTGTTTGCATAGCAATTTGGCCAGAAATTTCACATAAACTAACCGTTTCTTCAGGCTGGAAACTTAAAACATAGTGGCAGGCCTCCTGAGCATCAATATATTCTGATGTTAAGTTCATCATTTGTATGAACTTATAATTCATTTTCTCGGCATTGCCTTCTTTCATTATGACAGCACCGTAATGGTTTGAAGTCATAATTTCATCAATTAAAGAAGGTGTGTTGGAGTTGTTGCCCCATTTAAGCCAGTTTTCATGATGGCCAAAGTGTAGTGCTATTTTTTTTAAATCAACATCCTGTATGTTTGCTTCCAGAGAATACCAGCGTCTAATTGTTCTGGGGTTTTTTGCAGTGACAGTCGAGAGAATTTTTTTAAATTCCTGACTACTGGCATTTATTTCATTCTGTAAAATATGTAAACGATCAATTACTTCACTCTTAAAGCCCATTGCATTCCATTTATTTAAAACAACAATATTTTAAATACCTTCATGTTTAGAAAAATAGATATAATGAGATTAGCATATTTTCAACTCATTAATAATGTTTAGTAATCTTGAGCTATCAATAGGTTTGGGTAAGAACTCTTTGATGCCAATATTTAAAAGTTCCTGAGCCGTCGTCTGCGGATGAAAACCACTACACAATACTATTGGAATATCGGGGTTTACTTTTAATATTTCCGCAGCTAGTTCATCACCGGTCATGTTCGGCATGGAAATATCGGAGAGTACAAAGTCATAATTATTCAGTTTAAATTTGATTTCGCTGAGTGCATCAAGACTATTATTAAAAACGGTTGTTTTGCAACCGTTCAAAGTAAGCAGGTCACTATAGTATTCCGCCAGGCTTTCGTTATCGTCAACAATTAACACTCTAAAGTCATCAGAAATCTTTTCATCAGGCACTACCATGTGATCCCTTTTTGAATCTTATAATCATTTAAAACAAGTTATGTCGTGTGGGTATGAATCGTACATTAATAACTAATATATGCGTAAATCAGAATATACTAATTGGGACGAATAGTGTCCTAATGTTGTACTTATTTTGTTTTTTTATCGAATATTCATACAATTAAGCGATTTTCGAGACATATCAGGACTTGGTGTCCATTACGTGTCCGCAATATGGTCGTAAGGAGAGTTTGTATTAGAGATTACGTTAAGTCATTAATATTTCTAAAACTGGTTATGCGCTTGACCGGATTTTGTTGATAAAACAGAGTAAGTTCCTTATAAACACGTGGGTAGTTGTGTTTTAAGTGTTCAGGTGCAGTAAAAAAATATTCGCTAACAACAGCGAAAAACTCAATCGGTGATTGTGCCGCATAGGTGTTAATACTCGGTTTATGGTGTTTATTGACCTGATTCAGGAGCCGTTCATATGCATGATTAAATATTTTGTTCCATTCGGCTTCACTGCTACTAGCGGGTATTGGAGGGGTACCATTAGCCCCTCTGTTTAACATATCAATTTTGTGGCAAAACTCATGAATAATGACATTATGACCTTTATTATGGTGCAGAAAATCATGTTCAATATCGTGCCATGAAAGGATTACTGGGCCCCGGGTCCAAGATTCACCCGACAGTAAAACTTTCTTAAAATGCACTACTCCAGCAGCATCGACCTCATTACGTTTAACCCAGAAAGCTGAAGGGTAGACTGTTATTTGTAAAAAGCTAGAGTAAAAGTTAAGGCCAAGTTTTAAGATGGGTACACATGCCTGGGATGCAATTATAAGCTTCATTTCATTTGTTAATACCAGCCCCTGAACGCCTACAAATTCTTTTTGGCTTAATAACACAGATGTAAGCAGTCGTAATCGAGCCTTTTCTACTGAAGATAAGTATTTAATGCAGGAAAGTTTCCTGATTTTTATCCAGTCCGAGTAATGTACTGGGTGCTTTTTTAGTGCTCTTAATACTTTCCAGTTCTGAAGTTTTTTCAATAGAATCATATGTCTGTATTATGCTTGCTATGTAACAATAAATATATCTTATACATTTTAAGATGTCAGGTGTGAAAATACTAATTGACTAAATAAAATAATAAATGTAATTCTTTAGTTACGGTTTTAATTTTGTGACGCATGTAACGTAGTTAATTCGTTTGGGGGGGTAGGATATAAACAAGTATCACATTAAGTGCGGAATTATAAGGTTGTTTTTTCACGTCAAAATGATAATCCATTCAAAAGATAAATCAGTCTTAAACGTAACATTGATATTGTAATTTTTTTGGAGATTATCTTAATGAATTTAAAATCAGAACAAACTACACATGTAGATCCCATTGTAAGTATTCCACTGGCATTTCATGACAAAAATCTAAACGATAATTCAGCTAATATGCATCAGGCAATGCCTCCGGCATTTAATGATACTAGATATAAAGTTCGCTTAATTCGTTATATGGCCAACCTTAAAGACTTAATAGATAACCCTCCTGAGTTTGAACATTGTAATGCTGAAGATATTCATAAAGAGCAAATGGATAATTATTTATGGGTAGTAGGTGAGTTTATTAATGCTATGCACGATTTGGGGAATCAGCGAAAATAGTTAAGTTTTTGTCAAAACGAAAATTGAATGAAATTTACGTTTGTTATAATGTCGTTTAACTTATTCAATAATTAGTTACCTGTTTCTCGTAAACCTAAGTCTTCCATAATGGAATAAGCTGCAGGTAACACTAGTAATAATAAAAAGGTTGATGAGAGCATACCAAATACAACACTGGTAACAATTGGTATGAGTATTTGTGCCTGTAAACTAGTTTCTGATAATAGAGGCAGCATACCGGCAATGGTAGTAGCAGATGTGAGTAATATAGCGCGAAACCTGTCACGCACAGCCTGACTTGCAGCGTCATGTAATAACATGCCTTCAAGACTTCGTCGCTTTACAAATTCGACTAATAAAATAGAATCGTTTACCACAATGCCCGCGAGTGATACAAAACCAATCATACTGGGCATGGTTATATCAAGTCCCATTAGTTTATGGCCCCAAACTACTCCAATAAGGGCTAGGGGTATATTCATTAAAACGATAAAGGGCTCGCGATAATTTTTGAATTGAAAGCTAAGTAAAAAATAAACTCCGATAATGCCTAATATGAATCCGGTTAATACGGAACTGTTGGTTTCTTGACTGTTTTTTACCTCACCTTCCAAACTGATATACATGCCAGGATAGCGTAGTTGTAAGTCTGATAGAAAATGTGTTCTAGTGTCATTTATAATTTCATTAGTATTAGAAATCGCTGCATCTATGTCACCAGAAATGGTAACAGTACGTTGATGGTTAATACGAGTAATCGTCGAAAAATCACGCTTTTCAGTAATATCTGCTATCGCATTGAGTGGAATATCAGTGCCTTGACTGTTAAACAATGCCAGCTGCTCAAAATCACGCAGAGCATGCTCTCTATCTGTATCAAGTTTAACGTTTATTTCATATGCTTCACGCCCTTTAAAAACGTCATTAATTTTAACACCCTGATAAGCAGCACGCAGTTGTAAGGCGAGTTGTTGTGCATTTAGTCCGGAAGTAAGTGACCCCGGATGCAGGCTAACTGTAAATTGAGGTTTACCAGGCCGTAGATCATCCATTATATTTGTGACGCCAGGATAGCCCTTAAGCCAGGTTTGTAACTCCCATGATGCTTTGGAAAGTTGCTGTAGGTCATTATCTTGTAAACGAATCGAAATGGCCTGACCTGCAGGGCCCATAGTGGGTTCTTTAAACTGAATCGAAATAGCATCAGTTATGGTAGGCGTTGATTTTAACCATAGACGTCGTAACTCATTGAGTGACGTATTACGTATTTCAGCATCGAGTAAATCGAGACTAATAGTAGCAAGATGCGCTCCCTCTTCACCCGCATCCGCATTGGTACTGTAAAATACCTGTATGTGTTTTATTAATTTTCCAGCTCTTTCATTACCCTGTGAATCAATTATTGTTTTCTCTGGGGGTAATTGCTTAATAGTATTTTGTAAACTGTTTAGTAACTCGGTCACCACTTCTTCTGTTTTATTAAAAGGCGTACCCTGTGGCATGATGATTCGAGTTTCTAGTACGTTACCTTCAAGGTCGGGGAATGCTTTAAATTTTATATAACCTGATGGAAATAAACTGATAGTTAATACTAACAAACCAATAGCAGTGCCTACCGTGAGATACCGGTATTGGATAGCAGTCTGTGACAGTTGCACAACGTAATCACGTAGTTGATTAAATTTTTGTTCAAACTTTAATCGCCATTTTTGAGTGTCTTTTTTCTGATGAGATTCAAGTGAGTGCTTGAGGTGATGAGGTAGAATTAAAAAAGCTTCGACCAAACTGATTGTTAGTACAGATAATAAGACAATTGGTAAAACACCCATTACCTGTCCCATATCTCCTTTAAGAAATAACAGGCTGCCAAATAACATGGCAGATGTAGCAAAGGAAGAAAACACACCACGAGCTACCCTACTGATACCATCAACAGTTGCATCTAATGCTGATTTACCATTTCGATATTCGTGCTCAATGCTTTCGGAAATAACAATGGCATCATCCATCAATATACCTATGGCCATTAAGAGCGCTACCATGGAGATCATATTAATGCTGATACCAAACAAGTTCATTATCAGTAGACCTCCAACAAAAGATATAGGAAGCCCGAGTGCAACCCAGAATGTATATCTCCAGCTAAAAAATAAAAAGAGTGAAATTGTTGCTAACAATAGGCCTTGCCAGCCATTAGTGAGCAATAAGTTAAGACGGTCCTGTACAATTGAGGCTGAATCCTGAGTTATTACTAGCCTGGTTGTCGCAGGTAAAATAGCATTTTCATGTTCTACAAAATTACGTACAGCATTAAAAACACTTAGCGTATCATCGTTTGTGTTTTTACTTATTTTTAGTAGCGCCGCTGGTTTTCCGTCTAGTTCTACACGCACTTCATCGTCGGTAAACTCATCGACAATAGTGGCTATATCAGCAAGTTTTATGCGGCCGCCTTTATCATCATTTAATATAACCAGATCAGATAATTCTTGAATGCTACGACGTTCATTCTCTACACGAATTTGATATAATCGTTGTTTTGATTCGAGTATACCAGCAGGTAAATCAATAGCTTGTTGTTGAATTAAGTTTGCGATATCTGTGATACTAAGATGATACCTACGCAGGGTTTCCGCTTTTATTCGGATGCTAAACTCATGAGTAGAAAAACCACTCACTTCTACCATAGGTACGTCGGGTAGAGCTAGTAAACGTAAGCGATAATACTCGGCTAATGCTTTAAGTTCGGGTTGTGATAAGTCAGCATTGATAGCAACGCTAACCACGGGTTTTGTGCGACCAAGTTCTCTATAAACTGGGTCTTCTGCTTCATCTGGAAAGTCATCGATGGCATCAATTTCGCTAATCACATCATCCATAAACTGTTTTAGGTTTCCGCTTTCCTGCATATCCAGTATCATAATCCCGACATTGTCCCGGGCCTCACAACGACGCTCTTCTAGAAAACTAATACCATCGGTACTATCTTCTAACCGGTTGCAAATTCCTTCTTCTACTTCGCTCGCACTGGCCCCTGGATAAGCGACAGTAATTTGAATCTGGTTAAAGGTAATCTCTGGAAAAGTTTCTTTATTAAGACTGGGTAAAGATGCGGCTCCCAGTAATAATATGACGAACATAAGTATGTTAGCTGCTGTGGGGTGTGCCGCGAAGAAGCGTATCATTGATTCAGCTCCGGCTGTTCACCTGCTGCCTTTTGATTCATTTCATTTGCAAATTCAGTTGCTGTAATAATTGATAAAGGCATGCCTTCTATAACAGGGATTATATCGGTAATAATAACTCGCTCACCCTCCTTGATGCCTTTTTGAATAATGGCTAAATCAGATTGTATTAGTTGAATTTCTACATCTCTAATAGTAAGTTTGTTGTTTTGATCGGCAATATATACACGACCTTGGTGTACAGCATTTCTAGGAATAACCAAAGCTAAATGACTAGGTGCAAAAATATCTACTGCTGTATACATGCCTTTAAGCAGAGGAGGGCGCACTCCGGGTATAATTTTTTCATAGGGGTTATCTACACCAACGACGATACCGAGTGTTTGCCTTGTCGGGTCAATCGAGTCACTTAAGCGAAGTACACGTGCTTCCCATACTGCACCAGGCATACCGTTAACTAATCGAACAGATGCGACTAAACCCAGGCTATCATTAATCCGACCGCCATGAGCAATTTGTTGACCCGCATCGGGTGTTTTCTGTAGATGTGTTACGAGTTTGCGCATTGAGTCCATTGCTAGATGAGCATTAATTTCTACACCTTTAAGGTCAATGGCTTCAAACATAATCGTACCAACTGATACAAACTCGTTCTTTTCAATATTGACAGAGCCTATACGTGCGTCGAATGGTAGGGTGATCTCGGTTCGCCCTAAAATGGTTTCGCTGTTTTTAACTTCCTGCTCAGCACGGGCAATTTGTGATTTTACGGATTGTTTTCGACTATCGTATGTATTAATTGTTCCCTGTAATTCCTCAACTTGCTGACGTAGTTGTAAAACTTTTTGCTCTTCCGCATCAAGAGTGGATTTTGATATGACACGTTGTTCCCAAATTTGTTTTATACGTGCGTACTCGGCCTCCCCAACGGTGAGGTTTTTCTTTGCTAGTGTTAAAGAGCGTTTTGTTGATTTTTCATTTTCTATCAGTTCTTTTAAGGAAGAGTGGCTTGCGCTTAAATCCGCTTCAGTTTTTTTCAGACCTACTGTGTAATCTTTAGCTTCAATCCGAATAATTTGTGTGCCGCCAGGTATGGTTTCACCCGGTTTTAAGTTGGGATGTAAAAAACTTATCTTTCCACTAACTTCTGCCATTCCGTTGAGTGTAATAGCGGGTTCTACGTTACCGTAAGCTGTAATACGTGTTCGAAAAGGGATGTAGGTAGCTACAATTGTTTCAACTGATTTTGTAGCGATATTTGCAGTATCATGCTGCATGGTGTCTTTAGATTTTATAAGAATAAGCGCAATAATGAATCCCAACCCAATGGCAATGAATAGCGCAGGATATCTTTTAAAATTTATTCTCATTTTGGATTGGCCTTATTGTCTTTTACATATGGTTTCTACGAACTCGTTGACAGCTGGTAACACTAGAAGTTTATTATATTTTAGATGTTTTTTGAGCTAATGGAGTAATGAGCTTTTCTTATATTATTAAAACTATATTCTCCCTTACATGCTAGATTGCATATTGATCTATCTCATATAAAGGGAATACCTGTTTTTATTGAGGTTTCTTAAAGTTATTCATCTTTTCTGGTAGTGTTTGCCAGTTACAGTCGCGCATTGCTTTTGCTACAGAGTGCAAGGCTCCCTGTTTAATGGCTTTCTTACGTTCGCCTTTTTTCTTTATACCATAGAAGGGCAGCATGGTATCGAATGCGTTATCAATATAGTGCTGAATCGGTTTCATTACATCCTGAAGTCGAGTGTGATAAGCGTCTTCACCTGGTGCGCAGGGTGTATCTAAGACATTAAATTGTCGGCAGGCCGCCGGGCGCATAGGGTGTATGCTACAAGCTCCATCAATTAAGAAAGGGCA
>Ga0316205_10005489_pt1 | contig 10479 bp, 9 predicted proteins | sample 3monthpyrite_MG_FD_204941 | JGI IMG/M metagenome (GOLD analysis project Ga0316205, IMG submission 204941) | Microbial mat bacterial communities from mineral coupon in-situ incubated in ocean water Damariscotta River, Maine, United States -... | ecosystem: Environmental > Aquatic > Marine >...
ACTGTTTTTCACCGCCAGTAGGGTAGCGAGTTGGTATGGCCGTTACTGTGATATTTTGACTGTTGTTTTTGGTCAGAGCGCTATTGAGGCTTTCAATCGCTTCCGGTTTGTTATCTTCAACAGCGATAACGGTATTTTTAACCGCGAGCATGTGCTGCAAAATTTGCACACCTGAAATGATTTCATCGGCTCGCTCACGCATCAGCATGTCATCGCAGGTGATGTAAGGTTCACATTCGGCACCGTTGATAATTAACGTTTCAATTTGTTGACGGTCACAGCTTTTTAATTTTGTAGCGGTAGGAAATGTGGCGCCGCCCAAACCTACAATGCCCGCTTTGCGAATAATTTGCAGTAAGTCGGCACAGTCTGTTTGCTTATACGATTCTTTTAATGGGTTTTTGGGTCGCCATTCATCTTTGCCATCTGTTTCTATGCTGATGCAGGTGGCCTTTAATCCGGAAGGGTGTGGAATATTCTGGTTATCGATAGCGGTGACGGTGCCAGAACTTGATGCATGAATGCTGGCGCTGATGTTGTCCGAGGCTTTTGCAATGCACTGACCTTTGAGGACGTGTTCACCGACGCTGACCATTATTTCAGGTACATGACCAATATGCTGCTGAATCGGGATGATCAGTTTTTTCGGCAAACGTGAGGTTTGCAATGGCTGGCTGACAGACATTTTTTTATGTCCGTCTAATACGAGTCCGCCTTTGAATGTTGATAGTTGTGTCATGCGTATTAAGCCTTGGGTGCCGTTTTGTTACTTTCCGGAAGTGACCATTTCCAGTTGGTGGTTTCGGTTTTTATGGGCACCATATCTATGCAGTCAACCGGGCACGGCGGCAGGCATAAGTCACAGCCGGTGCATTCCGCAGCAATCACCGTATGCATTTGTTTTGCAGCGCCAAGAATGGCGTCGACCGGGCAAGCCTGTATGCATAATGTGCAGCCGATGCAGTTTTCTTCATCAATCACGGCAACAGTGGGTGCAGATTCCTCACCATTTTCCGGGTTCAGTTCCAGTGGTTCAACACCCAGTAAATCGGCCAGCTGGAGTATGGTTGTTTCACCGCCCGGTGGGCACTGGTTGATCGGGGCTTCGCCATCGGCAATGGCCTGTGCGTAGGGCCGGCAGCCTGGATAAGTGCACTGACCACATTGTGTTTGCGGCAGAATGGCATCAATTTGTTCGACAATAGGATCGCCTTCGACTTTAAAGCGAATTGCAGAATAGCCTAAAATCAGACCAAACACGGCTGCCAGAACAGACAGGATAATAAGTGCGGTAATCATTTTTTATAACTTAATCAGGCCTGAAAAGCCCATAAAGGCCAGTGACATAATGCCGGCAGTAATCAGGGCAATGGCATTGCCTTTGAACGCGACCGGGACATCGGCCACTTCAATGCGCTCGCGCATAGCAGCAAACAAAACCAGTACCAGCGAAAAACCAATGGAAGCGCCAAGACCGTAAAAGGCTGACTGCAGGAAGCTGTGCTGTTCCTGCACATTGAGTAAGGCCACGCCCAGTACCGCACAGTTAGTGGTGATCAGGGGCAGGAAAATACCCAGTACGTTGTATAAAAGCGGGCTGGTTTTATGCACCACCATCTCAGTAAATTGTACAACCACTGCGATAACCAGAATAAACATAATGGTGCGTAAATATTCCAGCCCGAATGGCTGTAACAGGTATTCATTAACCAGATAACTGCTGACTGAAGAAAGTGTCAGCACAAATGTTGTGGCCATGCCCATGCCTATCGCAGTTTCAAGCTTGCGTGAGACACCCATAAACGGGCACAAGCCGAGGAATTTAACCAGCACGAAATTGTTGACCAGTATGGTGCTGAGCAGGATGAGTGCAAATTCAGTCATTTCATTGATATCTGTCATAAATGGTTTAGTCTAAGTGTATCAGAATATTAAATATGAAGATGCAGTTGTCAGCTAAGGTATTAAAAAATAAGGAGTCAGTTTAATGAGCGGGTATCAACACATCATGGTGGCAATTGATTTTACAGACTCAATCAGTGCGGTTATTGAGCGTGCGCAGCATTTGTCAAAATCGGACGGTGCTAAACTATCTTTAGTGCATATTGTAGAACCTGCACCGGTTGATTTTCTTGATCAGACCATGCTGGTGGATATCAATCTTGATGAATTGTTAATGAAAAGCGCCAGCAAACAAATTCAGGCAGTAGCTGAAAAGCATGCGGTGTCTGATATTAATGTTCATCTTGAGGTGGGCTCCGTTAAAAGCGAAATTTTTAAACTGGTTGAAAGTGAATCAGTAGATTTATTGGTGGTCGGTAGTCATGGTCGCCACGGTCTCGGTTTATTGCTGGGTTCTACTGCTAATGCTGTGCTGCACGGTGCCAGTTGTGACGTGCTGGCGGTCAGGGTGAAAGACTGATTTGTATTTTTAAATAGCCGGTCATCTGAAGGTCATAGCCTGTTTCAAAAGTTGGGCTACTATTACTAGGCATCATTAATAAGAGATTGCAGGGAAGTAAAATGTTTTTTCAGGGGCTACTAAATAGCGGTTTTGAATTTGAGCCTAAGGAAATGCTGATAAAATTCAGGTATAGGTTACTGAATTCCTGTTTACTGGTTGCTGTTGGTTTTGCTTTTTTAGTCGGTCTTTTGCACAGTCTGGGTTTGCACAACACCGGGGATTTTCATTCCTGGGTTAATTACAGTTATTCTGCTACTTCACTCGGGTTTATAGTCTGGTTGCGTCAGTCAAAGGATAATTTTGACAAAGTGTCTTTGTCACTAATTGTTGTTTCTTTGATTGTATTTACTTCGGCTCTGGTTTTTGTGCATGAAGATCAGTTCAGGATCATCTGGTTTTATATCGTTGTTTTTGTTGCTTACACTGTCAAAGGTAATAAATCTGGCGTGATTACCACACTGGTTTCTATTGCCATCATCGTTCTGTGTTTTTTAATATTTGATTTAGGACTTTCACAAACAACCTTACAAGGTTCACTGCTGGGTCTGGTTATTTCCAGTATATTGGCCAGCATTCATATGCGTAAAATTGCCGAATTTGAAACCGCTTTAGTGAATAAAAATCGGGAGCTTGAAGTATTGGCGACGATTGATGGTCTTACTGGTGTCATGAATAAACGCATGTTTAATGAAATGATGACGAAGTATCTTGAGGCTGCGCAACGGAATGAAAAGCCATTAGTTTTTTTATACCTTGATCTGGACCATTTTAAACGGATTAATGATCAGCATGGCCATCAGGTCGGCGATATTATGCTGATTAAATTTACCGATGTGGTGGGTAAATGTTTGCGTAAGAGTGATTTGCTGGGCCGTGTAGGCGGTGAAGAGTTTGCCGTGGTTTTATATGAAACCGACCTCGAAGCTGCAGTCAATGTGGCTGAGAAAATTCGCGCTAAGGTGCAGGAAGCCGGTTATCAATACGATGGTCAGTTCGTAAGAATTACGACCAGTATTGGAATATCGCAAATAGAAACAGATGCGGATGATATTGAAATTATTCAGCAGCGAGCTGATAAAGCTTTATATAAAGCTAAGGAAGGGGGGCGTAATCGGGTTGAGGTTCTATGAGTTAAGTCTTTCGTGGCAAATCAAAGAAGAAAAATTAAACATGCTACAGAGGCACAGAAAATGATTTTGTAAAATCATTGGTTTTTCTCTGTGTCTCCGCGCCTTTGTGGCAAAGTGTTTTTTAAGGAAACTCTTTATTTAACTTTCATACCTGGTTGTGCACCATCATCTGGATTAAGCACCCAAAGATCTTTCCCGCCCGGTCCTGCGGCCAACACCATACCTTCGCTCATCCCGAAACGCATTTTTCGAGGTTTTAAATTGGCAACCATGACGGTGAGTTTACCTTCGAGATCTTCCGGCGCATAGGCAGATTTAATGCCGGCAAACACATTTCGGTTTTCACCACCAATGTCTAGCGTTAGCTGTAATAATTTGTCAGCGCCTTTCACATGTTCAGCTTTTACTATTTTTGCAATGCGTAAATCCACTTTTGCAAAATCATCAAATTCAATTTCATCAGCAATCGGATCATCCGCTAAAGGTCCGCTGACAGGTGCTGCCTGTGTTACCAGATTTTGTTTTGATGCTTCAACGATGGCATCTATCTGGTCTTTTTCGACACGGGTCATCAGCGGTTTAAATTTATTGATTTCGTGGCCGAGCAGAGGTGACTGAATATCCGCCCATGTCATCGCGTTGCAATTAAGGAAAGCTTCTGAGCCTTCTGCCAGTGCCGGCATAACCGGTTTTAAATAAGCAACAAGCACGCGGAACATATTGATGCCCTGAGTACAGATGCCCTGCACATCACCAGCGGTGTCTTCATTTTTAATTTTGACCCACGGTGCTTCATCATCGATATATTGATTGGCTTTATCAGCCAGTGCCATGATTTCACGGATGGCCTGATTGTATTTGCGTGATTCAAACAGGTCAGCAATTTTATCGCTGGCATTGGTCAGCTCTTTAAATAATTCGGGTGCTGGTAAATCTACACTGAGCTGGCCATCAAATTTCTTTTTGATAAAACCGGCACAACGGCTGGCAATGTTAACCACTTTGCCAACAATGTCTGAATTAACACGTTGCATAAAATCTTCAAGGTTTAAGTCGATATCATCAACACTTGAGGATAGTTTTGCAGCAAAGTAGTAACGCAGGTATTCCGGTTTTAAATGTTCAAGGTAAGTGCGGGCCATAATGAAGGTGCCGCGAGACTTGGACATTTTCTGGCCGTCAACCGTGAGGAAACCATGTACAAAAATATTGTTTGGTGTGCGGTAACCAGCACCGGTTAAAACCGCGGGCCAGAATAAAGCGTGGAAGCGAACGATGTCTTTACCGATGAAATGGTAAAGCTCGGTATCTTTGTCATTTTTCCAGAATGCATCAAAATCAATATTGTTTTTATCGCACAGGTTTTTAAAGCTGGCCATGTAACCAATTGGTGCATCCATCCAGACATAAAAATATTTGCCCGGTGCATCCGGAATTTCAAAACCCCAGTAAGGTGCATCACGTGAAATATCCCATTCGCGTAATTCATCCTGCATCCATTCTTTTACTTTGTTAGCGACTTCAGGCTGCATGTGATCAGCATTGATCCAGTTAGTCAGCATCTCGGTGAAATCGGCCAGCTTAAAGAAATAATGGTCTGATTCTTTTTCGATCGGCGTGGCGCCACTAATCACGGATACCGGATTTTTAAGTTCAGTTGCATCGTAAGTGGTACCACAAGATTCACAGTTATCGCCGTACTGATCATCCGTGCCACATTTAGGGCAGGTACCTTTTACAAAGCGATCCGGTAAAAACATATTGGCTTCAGGGTCGTAAGCCTGATGAATGCTGCGCTTGTGAATATGGCCTGCCTGATTCAGTGCCTGGTAGATGCTGCTTGATAATTCACGGTTTTCATCAGAATGCGTGGTGTAGAAATTATCAAATCCAACCATGAATTCACTAAAATCGGCTGCATGCTCACTGTGAATTCGGCTAATCAGTTGCTCTGGCTCAATACCTTCTTGTTTGGCGCGGAGCATAATAGGGGTGCCGTGAGCATCGTCTGCACAGACGTAATAACATTCATGGCCTTGCATTTTTTGGAATCGTACCCAGATATCTGTTTGGATATATTCGACCAGATGACCCAAATGGATGGGGCCGTTCGCATACGGTAATGCACTGGTGACCAAAATGCGGCGTTTTTCTGTGTTATTAGATGCCATTGAAAGCAGGACTCTGTCAGGTTGAAAGCCGCATAAGGTAGCATTTTCAAAGGTTTTCGGCTAGTCCGAATGGCTTATGGCTGAGGTAATATGCCGAATTATCTTGTATTAGTGTTATTTAATATAACGTGTAGGGTTAATAAGTTGGGTGCGTGGTGTACAATACGCGCCAATTCCATTCCTGTATTAAAACAGAGGTAGGTTCCATGAGTGCTACTCAGGCAGCAGTAGAAACTGCAATTAAAGATTATATTGATCCATATCTTGAAAAAGATCTGGTTACTGCCATGGCTGTTAAAGACATTGCGGTTGATGGCGATAAAGCCAGCGTAAAGATTGTGCTGGGTTATCCTGCTGCCGGTCATCAAGATAGCGTCGCGGCTGACATCAAAAAGCGGGTTGAAGCGGTTGATGGTGTTTCATCTGCTGATATTGATGTGAGCTTTGATATTGCCAGTCATTCCGTACAAGGTAGTCTCAAGCCTCTGCAAGGCATAAAGAACATCATTGCTGTTGCTTCTGGTAAAGGTGGTGTTGGTAAATCAACTACTTCAGTTAACCTGGCGCTGGCGCTACAAGCTGAAGGTGCAACCGTTGGTATTCTGGATGCTGATATTTATGGGCCTAGTATTCCTCGTATGCTTGGTTTAAGTAGTGGCAAACCAGAATCTGCTGATGGCAAAACATTAGAGCCATTAGTTGGTCACGGTATACAGGCAATGTCGATTGGTTTCATGATTGATGACGAGACGCCAATGATCTGGCGTGGCCCGATGGTTACTCAGGCATTAGAGCAGTTATTAACGGATACGCAGTGGAAAGATCTGGATTATTTGATCATTGATTTACCGCCGGGTACTGGTGACATTCAGTTAACACTGGCACAAAAAGTTCCTTTAACAGGTGCTGTGATTGTAACCACTCCTCAGGACATTGCTTTACTGGATGCTCGTAAAGGTCTGAAGATGTTTGAGAAGGTTGAAGTACCTGTACTGGGTATTGTTGAGAACATGAGTATTCATATCTGTTCTGAATGTGGACATGCTGAACATATCTTTGGCACTGGCGGTGGTGAAAAAATGTCGGAAGACTACGATGTTGATTTCTTAGGCGCGTTGCCATTAGACATTAATATTCGTCAGAATGTTGATGATGGTAAGCCAAATGTTGCAATTGATCCTGATTCTCAAGTAAGCATGATTTATCGTGAAATTGCACGTCGTACTGCGGCGAAGATTGCGCTTCAAGGTAAAGAGTTTAAAGCGGCATTCCCGAATATTGTGATTCAAAATACTTAATCAGTATTTTTGCTAATGAATTCGGTAGTTAAAAAAAGGGGCTTCGGCCCCTTTTTTATGCTAATTGTTTATTAATTTCTTTAGAAAGCAATCACTAACTGAGTAGTCAGTGCGGATGCGTTCTCACCTGTGCCACCATCAGCGACTGAATAATCCGTGTCTGAAGCAAGCTCAAAAGCCAGTGATGTGTTTTTCATCAGGTCCATGGAGTATGAAACCAGGACGCGGCCTTCAGGTAAATCAAAATCAACCGCTTCTGATGTGGTTTGATAAGCAATCGCCAGCATTGCACCGTCTAAATCAAATCCAGCTTCCAGGTTCATAGTAGCTGGTTTTTTATTACTTGTGCTGATGCTAAGGTCTGCTGCATCAAATTCATCAAGAGCTGTCATGTATTCGACAAACACAGAGGTTTTACCAAAACTTGCGTTGGCATAAACAGACATGGCTGATACATAAGATGTGGTGGCCGGTGTTGATGCCAGTGATTCTGAAATCAAATCGCTGTCCGTAATGTTGTTAATGTAACTGATGCCTGTGGTAAATGAATCTGCAGAATACGTTATATTCAGTCCCATGCTTGCGACAGAGTCATCCGCATTATTTTCAATCACATCACCATTGAACAGGTAAACGGAACTTGTGACGGAGCCGGATTCAATATCAAGTTGCACGGCTGTTTCTCTTGTTTCACCAAGCTCCAGTGGCAGGCTGTCTGAAACCATATTGGTTTCGAAGTTACCAAATGGCAGATAGAGCTGGCCTGCAGTTAACAAATATCCGTTACCTAAATCAATGCTGATGCTGGCTTCATCTACTTCTAAAGCTGTTTCATCTTCTTCGTGAAGCAATACGATGTGACTCGATATTTTTTCATTAATCGTCGAGTTGATAGACAGCTCGACAGTTGCCACGGCAATATCGCTGCTGTTTTCGTCGTTATAGTCATTAGAGAAACCTGCTTCAATTTCGATTGCACCTTCAATGACTGTATTGCTGATTATATTGCCGGTATCTGAGGCATGCGTCATTGTCGATTGTGCTGACAATCCTGTTAATAATAATGCAGTATAAATTGTTGAAAACTTTTTCATTGTTTTTTACCTTGTATCATCGTGGTTTAGTTTTGGCTGATTTTATAACCATCGGTTAATGTATTGAGAAAAGCAACAATGGCATCTACTTCATCATCATTTAATTTTAGATCACCCAGCTCATCTTTGTTTACGTTGGCGCTTACTTCCGGTATTCCCCAGTTTGAGTTTGTATCTCGTGTGTTATAGAAGTTAACGACTTCGGTTAAGTTTTCCAGCACGCCATTGTGCATATAGGGAGCTGTGAGGGCAATGTTACGCAGTGTTGGTACTTTAAATTTTCCATCTTGATTTTTATCTTTGATAAATTCGCCTAAACCCTTGTCGCTATATTTATTACCGTGTGGGTTGAACGCCGCTGGATTTTTAAAAAACGGATTGCTTTCATTACTGGCCACGCCAAGGTTGTCGTAGGTGTAATCAGTGAACAATGGCGGGAAGCCAGTTTCTTTGTCAGGTGTGCTTGGATGACAAGCAGCGCAATTGCCTTTGTCTTCGGCTTCGAATAATTTCAGACCTTTTAGTTCTTTTTCATTTAATTTCACTTTACCTGCAAGGTAGGCATCGTATTTCGAATTGAAAGGTGAAAACTCCTTGCTGCGTTCATAATCAGCAATAACTTTAGAAATGTATTTGATAGCCTGGTCAGTATTGCCGAATGCGTCTTTTCCAAAGAGCTTATTAAACTGTTTTTCGTAACCGGCTTTTTTGATTTTAGCTACCAATGTGGTTTCATCTTTAATACCCATTTCAACCGGATTAAGCATGGGTTTTGTAGCCTGGTCTTCTAAAGTGGTTTCTCTGCCATCAAGGAAGAATCCGCCAACATACAATAAATCGCCTTCTTCAACGACTTTATGAAAGGCTGGATTGAAACCGATGTAGGTAATTGAGGGTACGTTTCTGTTACCAAACAGACCTTTCACTGCGCCTTCTGCAGATGCCTGTTTGCTGTTTGGATGACTGAATCCGTGTTCAGGGCTGTGGCAAGATGCACAGGACTGGCCTTGTGGGGTGGATAAGCTGGCATCAAAGAACAGGGCTTTGCCTAGTTTTTCGCTCTCGTTTAACTGAATCTGGTTACTGGATTTAGTGTCCTGACTGGAGCTACAAGAGATGACCAATACCGAGCCAAGTACAGCGATTAGTGTAAGCGCGAATTTGTTGGTAAAAAGACATTTCATAATTGATGGCACCGTGATTTATCTGTGGTTATTAAATAGTAATGATTCTCATTAACTCTCGGGTGAGGATGTTATATTAATGAAATCTTAAATGCAAATGATTCTCATTAAAATATTGAATGTTTAGAATAATAATTATTCGTTATCCCGTGCTAGAATGCCGTGGCTCTCAGAATGAGAGGTGTCGTATAAACAAGCTGATTAAAGTAGAAGAGTGATGAGACTTAGCGATAAAAGTATTATTGAAGCACTAGATAGCGGCAATATTGTGATTGAGCCGCGACCGGATGATGAAAGTATCAGTGGTGTTACTGTTGATCTCAGGCTGGGTAATCGTTTTCGTGTTTTTAGTTCTCATACCACGCCGCACATAGATTTGAGTGGCTCGCGTGAAGAAATGAATCATGCCATTGATAAAGTCATGAGCGATGAAGTTGTGGTTGATGGTGAGGATGCGTTTTTTTTGCACCCGGGAGAGCTTGCGTTAGGTATTACGCTGGAGTCTGTGACCATACCGGATAATCTGGTGGGCTGGCTTGATGGTCGTTCCAGTTTGGCCAGACTTGGTTTACTGGTGCATGTAACGGCGCATCGAATTGACCCGGGCTGGAGTGGCAATATTGTGTTGGAATTTTATAATGCCGGTAAATTACCGCTGGCATTGCGTGAAGGTATGGCCATTGGCGCTATCAGTTTTGAAACGATGACGACAGAAGCAATAAGGCCATATAGAAAAAGAGAAAACGCGAAATATAAAGATCAGAACGGGCCTGTGTCCAGCAAGATAAGTGAAGATTAGGACAGGACTGTCTATTTTCAATTTAAAACCGGCTTAATGCCGGTTTTTTTTGTGCTCTGGTGGTTTATCGGCTCTGTAAAATCTCTGCTATGCTTAGGAAAAAGCAATAAGATTCATTTTTTGGGGATAAGCGTTGATAACTATTGAACAATTAATAGAGCGTAGTGGTGATCTTGGTTCGCTGCCGGCCGTGGTGATACGAATTAATCAGGCGATTGATGATCCGAGTTCTAATGCGACTAAAATTGGCCGTATTGTTAATGAAGACCCGGCTTTAACGGCGCAGTTGTTAAAGCTGGTCAATTCTCCTTTTTATGGTTTTCGATCTCGTATCGACAC
>Ga0316205_10005490_pt1 | contig 10478 bp, 1 predicted proteins | sample 3monthpyrite_MG_FD_204941 | JGI IMG/M metagenome (GOLD analysis project Ga0316205, IMG submission 204941) | Microbial mat bacterial communities from mineral coupon in-situ incubated in ocean water Damariscotta River, Maine, United States -... | ecosystem: Environmental > Aquatic > Marine >...
CAAAAAGGGCGTTTTAGAGAATTCTTTCAATGTGATGCAGATGTGGTAGGTTCTAAATCATTATGGCAAGAAGTAGAGTTTGTACAATTGTATGATGATGTGTTTGCAAGTTTGGGTTTAGAGGGTGTTACCATTAAAATTAATAATCGTAAAATTTTATCTGGAATAGCAGAAGTTATTGGAGCTCAAGATAAACTTATAGACTTCACGGTTGCTTTAGATAAGCTGGATAAAATAGGCGAGGAGAAGGTGAAAGAAGAAATGCTGAATAAAGGTATTCCTCAAGAAGGTATTAATAAGTTGCAACCCTTGTTTAGTATATCTGGAACTTTTCAAGCTCAAGTTGAAAGCTTAAAAACAATATTAAATACTTCTGTAGAAGGATTAAAAGGAATAGAAGAATTAGAATTTATTGATACAGCCATTTCTAGTTTAGGCCTTAAAACTGCCTCATTAGAATTGGATGTTACACTGGCAAGAGGTCTTAATTATTATACAGGAGCTATTTTTGAAGTGTCTGCACCAAAAGGTGTAAATATGGGTTCTATTGGTGGCGGTGGTCGTTATGATGACTTAACGGGTATTTTCGGTCTTAAAGATGTAAGTGGTGTAGGTATTAGTTTTGGCTTAGATCGTATTTATTTAGTACTAGAAGAACTTGACTTGTTCCCTGAAACAGTATCTAACACTATAGATGTATTGTTTATTAATTTTGGAACGCAAGAAGCCTTATATAGTTTAAATGCAATCAAGACTTTGAGAGAGCAGGGCATAAATGCAGAGTTGTATCCAGATGCTGCTAAAATGAAGAAGCAAATGAACTATGCCAATAAAAGACAAATTAGTAATGTTGTTTTGGTAGGTGATGAAGAATTAGAAAACAATAATTATTCTTTAAAAAACATGTATTCAGGAGAGCAACTTAAAGTATCGATTGAAGGACTTATAAATGCATTAAAATAAAAAAAGCCTCTCCAGACGACTATCGGGATATTGAGGCTTTTTCAAGTTTAGTGTGCTATTTCAGTTTCAGGGCAATTTATTTTTATTCTACAATCACTTTTTTAGTGAGTGTATTTTTATCAGTTTTTATTTCAATGATATAGGTTCCGGCACTTAGGTTTTCTACTTTAAATTCTGAATAGTTTGTATTCATTATATTATCTAATTGATAAACGAATTGCCCAAGTACATTTGTAATCACTACAGCATTAATTTGTTTTAAAGTAGGGTTCACAATTATGATACTTTTGATAGCATTTGAAAAATGAACATCTAAATTAGTAAATTCATTATCTGAGTCACCAAGAGCTTCATTGTTGTTAAAAACAATCTCAAAACGATTTAAGTGTTCGCCAACAGTTAGAAATACTTCATAATCACTAGCTTTTAAATCATGATAGACATCTAAATCAATATCATGTAGGTAAATGTCAGTATTGCTAGCTATATTCTCTAAAGTCTCAATTTTTATAGTTGCCAATCCTTCTTGGTCAATCTTAACGCCTAAAGGAAGGTTTTGATTAAAATTAAAATTATCTACGGCTTGAATTACATATTTTTCATTGTCAAATACCCAGAATAAATCTTCCTTGTTGTCTTCAATAAGTAAAGCATCGTAACCTACATCAAATTGGTCACTGGCGCTTTTATCTACACCAGCTAATAATTGCCTATAATAGCCTTTTGGGGAATCGAACTGCAGTCTAATTTTTTGTCTAACATCAGAATTTGACTGAGATATACGTGCCGTTTTTGTGGTTTTTACATTATTATTTGCACGCATAAAAACAGAAGGGTCTGAGGCTTCAGTTTTAAAGATGCGTTGACTGTTTTTAAAAGAAACGCTACCGCCAGTACCGGCAGTGACAAAAAAGCCTTGACCAACAGGTATATATTGTTGCGGTGTTTTAGTTCCTGAGACTCCAGTAGCATTTATTCTAACATCGTTAGAAATTGCAGTAATACCACCCATAAGCGTATAAGTTCCGTAACCACCTTGGTATTCAGCTAGAACGTGAGTTGAACTTGCAAAATGCTCCCAGAAATATAATGTTCCGTTAATAATATTACTAGCTGCCCTACCAGCACCGGCACTAACATTGTCGAGAATAAACTCATTAGCATCTATAGCAGAAGCATACGGATTTCCAATTAAATAATCATTTCCTGCAGAGAGCGTTAAGGTGACATCTCCATTATGTGGTTTACCATTATATACATAGTTTTGCTCGGTTGAAATTGCCCCACCAGTATCTGTTGTGCCTTTCATAGTATAGCCTTCACCGGCATTTAATGATCCTGTACTACGTACATGTTGCCATGAGGCGTAATCGTCACTTAATTGATTGCTAAATTTCCATATCCAGTAATCGGCAATACCAATAGGGTCGCCAGACGTTCCGTTATAACCAGATGTTAAAAAGCTTATTGATTTAGGCGGAGCTGATGGTGTTGCAATAGGCGTTGTACCATCATACAATACATCAGGGAGTGTATAACTGTTATTATTTGTGGTTGTATTACTGATACCCACAGGAGCAGCCCAATAGTTGTAGGTAAACAAATCGGCAGTACCTTGTTGGTCACGTTCTAGAGTACCAGCACTGGTGACATCAAAATCACTATCTTCAGATTGAATAAGTTGAGATTCCCCTTCTAGGTCTAATTCTCCATCTAATTTTAAGTAATGCGTTACCGTTAACCCATTACCTGTACCTGAAGCTGTATTTCCATTAACTTGAAGCTCGTTACTATTCACGATGAGCCCTAAAACAGAGCGTTCACGACCTAGTCCACCATTGGTGTCAATAGTTACATCATGGTTTGTTTCAACAATATTCCAGTCTATTGGTGTAATTCCATCAACAATTGATAAGGTATTTGGAAGTGTTTGCACGGTATTATTTAACCAAGTAGCATCGGTTGTCCAGGTACCATTAGCTTGAGATTCATAAGGAAGGGGTGCTGTTTGTCTATCAACTGTATCTAGATTTTGTAAGCTACCAAAGTTGCCATTTCCTGATTCATCATTGGTATTTGTATAAGTGTATATAGACATGGGGTAATAGCCTGCCAAATCTGTCCAAGGAATAAAGCTCACTTCATTATTTGTAATGGTTTGTGGCAGAATAGAGCCATCAACAAAGTTGGTAGCGTCTTCAATTTCTTGGTTCATTATATAGTGCAATTGATTCACTGAGAGTGCGGTATTCCATACTCTAACCTCATCTATATTACCTTCGTAGAAAGAGGTAGATTTATCTGCAGCGCCAATATTAAAGAATTGCGTTGTAGATACAGGGGCACTTAGTGACGCGGTTTGATCTAGTACGCCATCAATATAAAGGTTAGCGGTAGCCCCACTATAAATAATAGCAACTTGATGCCATTCGTCTTGAGGAATAACAATATTAGAAGTTATAGTTTGTGTAGTCCCGTTTTTCCAAGACATTTCAAAACGATTTGAAGCATTTATTTTAAAATCATACCCTTCAGTATAAGCTGCGTTTCTTTTAGACAATATTGACGTGTTTGAAGATGAAGCACCTCTTTTAACCCAAGCAGATATTGTGAAATTGGTTGTGTTTAAATTTAAAACATCATCCATATTTACATAATCTGTAGCTCCATCAAAATAAATAGAACGTTTTACTTCTACTTGAGGGGCATACCCAAAAGTTATATATTTAACACCATTAAAATCGTACTCAACTTCAAGATTTGATCCATTGGCCGACATGATTCTATAATCTGCAGTAGGGTCAAAAATTGGAGAATCAGAAATAAACATTAAAAAATCTCCTGGAGGGCTAATATTTCTAACTGCACTTTGTGGAATTGAAACCTTTGCCATAGGAATATCGCCTCCAGCACCTACAACTTCTGTCACTTTCCAAATACGTTGCATACCAGTAAAAGTTACATCAGTATTTAAAGACGGAGTAATACCTGCACTCATATTTACAGATACCACTGAAGCAGCTAAGTTTAAGTCTACACCATTATTTCCCCACATTAAGAATTCTTTATCTTCGAATGTGTTTGCTGTATTATTAATTATGTTTTCGTTGTTTGTGTCGTACAAATCGGTTAGACCAATGGATAGAATGCCTTCGGTAGGGCCTGTACCATCAAAGCCGTTATTAACACTACTAGATTGTTTTTGAATTAAATCTGAATCATCATCACGACCAATACCAGCAATATCATAATTATACCCTGAATTAACTGACTGATCCCATATTATATCTCCATTAGAATCTACGTAATCTTGAGAAGTCCCGTTAACTCCAAGGGTAATACCGTATTTAACAGCTAAATATGATTGTATTTTATTACGTTCTGTAGTTAGGTTACTATCATCTTTACGTGCAGAATAGGTAATTATTTCTGCCACTCTGGCGTTTAATGTCGCTTCCCATCCTTCACTACGCCCAATCCAATATCTTGAATCGTTTACATTTATATAAGTTGAAAGTCCTGTTTGATTGGTTTCTATATTGTTGGCGTTATAATATAATTCTTGCTGTGTAACGCCGGTATTATTTCGTGCATTTAATATACCTGCATTGTCATAAGAGCTCCCTGTACCAATTTCTGCAACACCATAAGCATTGGGTCCATTTGGGCCAAGGGCAAAGGTGAATATTTCACCTGAGAAACGAGCCGTATATGAGCCGCCTCCAACACCAGTAGCATCTCTTTCATTGGTTGCTGGTTTCCAATCACCACAAAAAATATCCATACTACCAAATGAATTATTTATTGGTGCATCATCGGGAGTTAATACTACAAAAATATCTTGAGTGTACATACCGCTAGCACCTTCCAGAAATTCAGTTGTGGTATCATCAAAAGAATAATCACCGTCAGTACTAAAGCTTGTAAATGTATTGTCAAATTCTACAACAGGGTTAAAATTTACATTCTTTGTAGCATTATCACGATAGGTTGGCTCTTGCCCAATAGTATTAACTGTGGCATTAGCACCACGACCTTGGTCAATCCACAAGCTAACACTTTGTCCATCAGTATAGCTTAAGCCGTCAGTACCTTTAAGCCATAACTCTAAATCGGCAGTTACACCGCCGGGGCCTTCGGTTAAAGAAGCAACTCCTGTACCTTGAATAGTGAAATTATATGGATTCTCATTACCATCATTACTATCAATAGAGATTATTGCTTGTACTGTTCCGTTTACAGTAGGAGCGAACCTAGCCACAAAAGTAAGGTCTGCTCCACCACTGGCAATGCTTGCGGCGCTTGGTTGTGTTAATATAGTAAAAGCAGCATCACCGCTAATATCAACTATAGGCGTACCTCCAGTTAAGTTTAAAGTCGTTGTTCCTAAATTTTGTATGCTAAAAGTATAGTCTAAGGTACTACCAGCACCTAAAGAACCAAAATCAGTATCATCTATTGTCGCTGGTGTTGTGTCACCATCAGCAATTGTTGTTGCGTTTCCTTGTATGTTAATTTCTGGACCTGAAGAGGATACTGTTAGTGAAATATTATCGATAGCCATATCTCCTCGATACCCATCATCAGTAATACCGTTGAATCTCAATCTTACAGTTTGACCAATATATGCGCTTAAATCTAGATTTATTGTATTCCAGGCTGAGCCACTTGTAGATTGTACTTGTGAAGTTTGTGTCCAAAGGTTAGTAGGATAAGTTACACCAGAATCAGTACTAATATCAACATTTAATGTTCCCATATTGGAACCAAACATGTGATAGCTAAAAGTAAATATGGGGCTTCCAATTCCAGAAATGTCAAAGCAAGGGCTTTCAAAGTTTGCTGTTTTTGTGGGATAGTTTGGACTTGAAGATTCAATGTACATATACCAAGCCCCACTTCCTGCTCCAGAAGGGCCAGTTGTACCTGAAGGTGTACCACCACTATATCTTGTCCAATCAATATCATCTCCTGTGCCTTGAGCCCAACCTCCAGTTCCGGATTCAAAATCTTCTGTATATGGAAAAGTATTTACTGGCGACCCACAAGCCGAAACTGCATTAATGTTTATGGAATAATCTTCAACCTCTCCGTAACCAAACGATTCGCAAGACGTAGGAATGGCATTGTACTTCATAGAAACCCGCATAACTGTATTTCCGGCGGTTGCCGAGGCTAATACAGTAAATGCTCCAGAAACTGGAGTAGATGCTGATGCCGCGCTTGTAAAAACTTGTTCTCCAACATCGTTAAAGTCGCCATCTTGATTATAATCAATCCAAACGGAATAGCCCTCTGAGTATGCAACGCCAGTCCATGTAGGAGTAATAGTGATTGTATAACCAGTGCTGGTGTCTAAAGTTGTAGAGATTCCTGTATAGTCTGAATAACCAGTACTGGTAACTCCTGCAGCTGTAGAATTATCTATTGTGTTAAGTTGCACTCTACCTATATATTCATCAGCAGTGCTGTTTCCGTTTGAAGCACAATATTGTGCATAAGAAACATTACTTGTTAATATTGTAAGTAAAATGGTTATGACATAACTCAATATTTTTTGAGTAGTGTTTTCCATAAGCGGTTAAATATTATTAGTTTGGGACTAATTAATTTAATATCAATATTAGTATAAATGTAGGATAAATTCCTTGAAACACAAATATAATCGATGAAACGCATGTATAAAGTAAGATTTATCTTATTTATAGCATAAAATGTATGCGTTTTCCCAAAAAAATAAGATTTTTAACCAAAACACTACGTATTGATTATTAACCTTTTATGTTTAATTTTTAGCTCATTGCTTTATCAATTTTTACGATTAATTCCTATAATCCATTAATTTATATTAGTCCCAACTAATAATATTATCATAAAAAACAATCTAATTTCTTATTCAACAATTACTTTTTTTGAGAATTTGCCATGCTCAGTTTTAAGCGTAATAATATATGTTCCTTGACTTAAGTTTTCAGCTTTAAATTCGGAGTAATTGCTGCCTGGCACATTATTAATAGTCTTGACAATTTGCCCTAATATATTTGTTAACTCAATTTTGTCAATTTGCTTTAGAGTTGGATTTTTTACAATAATACTCTCTATAGCATTAGCGTAATGTATGTCCAATTCTGTTATTTCATTATCTGAATCTCCAAGAGCTATGTTATTTTTGAAAGTAATTTCAAAACGTCCTAAATGTGTGCCTACAGTTAGATTTACTTCATAGCCGCTAGTTTTTAAATCATGATAAACATCTAAGTCAATATCATGCAAATAGATATTTGTTTCGGTTGCTATATTTTCTAGAACATCAATTTTTATCGTAGCTAAACCAGCTTGATTAATTTTTACGCCTAGAGACAATTTTTGACTTATATTAAAATTATTTACAGCCTGAATTACATAGTTGTTATTATTGGCAATCCAAAACATATCTTCATTATTATCTTCAATAAGCAAGGCGTCATACCCTAGGTCGTATTGGTCACTAGCGTTTTTATCTGCTCCAGTTAATAGCTGTCTGTGATAACCTTTAGGTGAATCGAACATTAATCTAATTTTTTGTCTAGCATCTACATTTTTTTGAGTAGCATTAACTTTGGCAGATCGACTAAATACAGAAGGGTCAGAGGCTTCAGTTTTAAATGTACGTTGGCTGTTTTTAAAAGATACAGTACCACCGGTTCCAGCGACTACGAAGAATCCTTGACCCACAGGAATATATTGTTGTGGTGTTTTTGTACCTAACGCACCTGTTGCATTTATACGCACATCATTAGATATTGCTCTTATACCACCCATTAAAGTATAGGTTCCGTAACCCCCCTGATACTCTGCTAAATTATGTGTAGAGCTTGCAAAATGTTCCCAGAAATATAATGTTCCGTTAATAATATTGCTGGTTGCTCTACCGGCACCATCATTAATATTGTCTAATATAAACTCATCGGCATCAATTGCAGAAGCATATGGATTCCCAATCAAGTAATCATTTCCTGCAGATAGCGTTAAGCTAATATCGCCATTATGCGGTTTACCATTAAAAATATAATTTTGTTCGGTAGATATTGCGCCACCTGTGTTTGTCGTACCTTTCATTGTATAACCTTCACCTGGCGATAAAGAACCTGTGCTTCTCACGTGTTGCCATGAGGCATAATCGTCATCTAGTTGATTACTAAACTTCCAAACCCAATAATCTGCAATCCCAATAGGGTCACCAGAGGTTCCATTATAACCAGAAGTTAAGAATGTAATTGCACTTGGTGATGCTGTACTTGTTCCGTCATTTAGTACGTCTGGAAGTGTATAGCTATTATTATTAGTAGATGTATTACTGATACCAACTGGGGCTGCCCAATAATTGTAAGTAAACAAATCTGCAGTACCTTGTTGGTCACGTTCTAGAGTACCAGCACTGGTGACATCTAAATCGCTATCAGTAGATTGAATAAGTTGAGATTCTCCTTCAAGATCTATTGTGCCATCCAACTTTAAGTAATGAGTAACAGTTAGCCCATTTCCAGTTCCTGAGGTAGTATCTCCATTTACTTGAAGTTCGTTGCTATTAACAATTAAACCTAAAACCGAACGCTCACGTCCTAATCCTGTATTGGTGTCAATGGTTATGTTATGATTGGTTTCCACAATATTCCAGTCTATTGGCGTAAGACCATCAACAATAGATAATGCGTTAGGCAAGGTTTGAACAGTGTTGTTTAACCACGTGGCATCTGTGCCCCAAGTACCATTAGCTTGTGATTGGTATGGAAGCGGTGCAGTCTGAAAATCGACAGTATCTAAGTTTCTAAGTGCACCTTGATTATTATTACCAGAAGCATCATTAGTATTTGTATAGGTGTAAACAGACATAGGGTAGTAACCAGCAAGGTTTGCCCATGGTATAGACGCTACATCATTTCTGGTAATTGTAGCAGGAATCACATCACCATTTGCAAAATTAACGTTATCTAAAATTTCTTGATTCATTATATAATGTAGTTGATCTACATTTAATGCTGTGTCCCAAACTCTTACCTCGTCTATGTTTCCAGCAAAATGAGCCGTTGGTGCGCTTTTACCAGCAGCAGCAATATAGAAGGATTGTGTAGTAACTACAGGTGCTGCAAGTGATGAGGCAGTAGTATCTGCAACACCATCTATATATAAGGTTGCGGTACCGCTGTTATAAATAACCGATACTTGGTGCCATTCGTTTTCAGGAATAACAACAGATGAAGTTAGTAACACTGTACCACCATTCCAAGCTACTTCAAAATAGCCAGAGTTATTTATTCTTAAATCATAGCCTTCAGTATAAGTTGCATTTCTTTTTGAGACTATTGATGCGTTTGTTGTTCCTGTATCTCTTTTAATCCATGCAGAAACCGTAAAATTTGTTGTGTTTAGGTCTAAAGCATCTTCCATATCTACATAGTCCACAGCACCATCAAAATAGATAGAACGTTCTACAATAACTTGTGGAGCATACCCAAAAGTGATATACTTTGTACCATCAAAATCGTAATCTGTTTCCAAATCTGCACCATTGGCAGTCATAATTCTATAATCTGCTGTAGGATCAAAAACTGGAGTGTCAGAAATAAACATTAAATAGCTCCCAGGAGGTGTGATATTGCGAACTGCATTTTGTGGAATTCTAACAGAGGCAGATGGAATGTCACCACCATTTTCTACAACTTTCCAAATACGTTGCATACCAGTAAATGTTACTGGAGTGCTTAAACCAGCAATACCAGCACTCATATCTACATTAATTACAGAGGCTGCTAAAGTTAAATCGGCGCCATTATTTCCCCAAGTTAAAAACTGTTTATTATTAAAGGCTGTGGGGTTAATTGATTTGTTGATGTTGTTAGTATCGTATATATCAGAAAGCCCAATGGTAAGAATACCTTCAATAAGACCCGTTCCATCAACAGCATTATTAACACTGCTCGATTGTTTTTGATTTAATTCTGAAGCATCATCACGACCAATACCAGCAATATCATAATTATATCCTGTGTTTGCTGACTGATCCCAAATCACAGTACCATCAGAATCTACATAATCTTGAGAAGTACCATTGACACCCAAAGTAATGCCGTATTTAATACCTAAATATGATTGAATTCTATTGCGTTCTTGAGTTAAGTCTGCATCGTTTTGGCGAGAGGAATAGGTTATTATTTCTGCTATACGAGCATCTGTACTTGCCTCCCAACCTTCACTTCTGCCAATCCAATACCTAGAATCGTTAACGTTAGCGAAATCAGGGACGTCATTTTGAGTTGTTTCTTTATTGTTAGCGTTATAGTATAGCTCTTGCTGTGTGACTCCAGCATTATTTCTAACATTAATAATCCCAGCGTTAGCGTATGTGTTTCCCGTACCAGTTTCGGCAACGCCATAACCCAAACCTCCGCTTGTTGTCCCGTGTGCGTAACTAATAATTTCACCTGTGAAACGTACTGAATATGCGCCTAAACCAATGCCGGTAGCATCTGTCTCGT
>Ga0316205_10005491_pt1 | contig 10477 bp, 7 predicted proteins | sample 3monthpyrite_MG_FD_204941 | JGI IMG/M metagenome (GOLD analysis project Ga0316205, IMG submission 204941) | Microbial mat bacterial communities from mineral coupon in-situ incubated in ocean water Damariscotta River, Maine, United States -... | ecosystem: Environmental > Aquatic > Marine >...
GCCCCCGAGCGCGCGATCACCAGTTGTGCAGCCGCCATCCGTTCTGGCACATCGGTAAAAAACGTCTGAACGTCGGCGGGAATGTTCGCGTTTGAATATGCGGCCACTACACGCTCCACATCCTCGGCACGGGCCTGATGGGACACGGCAAGCCGCTCGCCAATTTCGTCGCGCAGTCCGGCAAGGGCCTCGGGCACCACGTCTGACAGGATGCGCGCGCCCTGGCTGCCCCCAAGAACCAGCAAGTGAATCGCTCCGGTCGGCGGCACAAAGGGTGCGCCAGCCCTGTTCAGGATCGCGGTGCGAACCGGGTTTCCCGTAGGGTGGCCCAGCGTGCCGTTCGGCAAGTCCGTCGGCCAGGTGCCACAGGCAACCACGGACACACGGCGCGCAAAAAACCTGTTCACCCGTCCCAGAACGCCGTTTTGTTCGTGAATGGCCCGCGGGCGGCGCAGAAGCCATGCGGCGCTCATCGCGGGAATGGTTGGATAGCCACCGAATCCGATCACGACCTTCGGCTTGTCCCGCCGCATCTTGCCGACAGCACGAAACACGCCCGCGGCAATCGTGAATGGTGCCCCCAGTTTCGCCAGTAAGCCCCCACGCGCGAATGTGGCCGAGGCGACCCGCTCGATCTCAACATCTTCTGGAAACGCACTCACATAGCGTGCGCCGCGCGCGTCCGTTGTCAGTTTAACCCGCCAGCCTTTGGCCAGCATCGCTTCGGCAAGAGCCTGGGCGGGAAACATGTGACCTCCCGTGCCGCCTGCCGCGATGACCAGAAGTGGCATGCTCATCTGTTTTTGCCATTAATGATGTCGGCGAACCGGCCACGCGGCCGGGTCCGGGTCAGGGCCAGCAGAAACCCGAGCGCCAGTCCCGAGGCGACTAGCGAAGAGCCACCGTAGGACACGAAAGGCAATGTCATGCCTTTGGCGGGCAGCAGACGGGCGGCAACGCCCATGTTGATGAGCGCCTGAGCCGCGAACAGCAGGGTCAAACCGGCCCCCGCAAGCCGCGCGAACAGGTCGGGTTCCGCCATCAGCCGGAACAGGCAGCGCCAGGCAATCAGCCCGTACAGAAACAGGATCAGCAGGACCAGCATCAATCCGTATTCCTCGGCCGCCACGGCAATGATGAAATCCGTGTGGGCGTCGGGCAGAAACCATTTCACCGAGCCTTCTCCGACACCGACACCGAAAAACCCGCCTTCGCGGATCGCGTCGGTGGCAAAACCGATCTGGGTGCGCGGATCGACCTCGGCCGACAGGAACCCGTCGATCCGGCGCGCGAAATGCCCCGAACTGTTATAGGCCAGAACACCTGCGCCAAGGGTTGCTGCAAAAAGTGCGACGACCAGAAACAACGACGCCCCGCCGATGAAGTACATCGCGCCCCAGGCAAACAGTACAAGTGCGGATTGGCCGAAATCAGGCTGGGTCGCCAGGAACCCGACCACCGTAAGGGCAACCATGAACGACAGGCTGCGCCCCGGAGGACCGTGAATGTCGTGACTTGCCGCAATCAACCAGGCACAAATGACAATGAAACCGGGTTTCATGAATTCCGAGGGCTGCACCGATCCGAAGCCCAGAGAAAACCAGCGCGTTGCCCCCTTGCCGTAATCGGTCCCGAAGAAGGGCAGAAGCGCCAGCCCGACAAAGGCGACGAGAAACAAGAGCACGCCCATCCTGCGAATGTCGCGTGGCTGAAACATCGAAACCGCGATCATCACGATCAAAGCCACACCGCCAAAAAACGCCTGGCGCTGCACGTAGTGAAATGGCGCGAATCCGTTGCGTTCCGCCAGTGGGGGAGAGGCCGCAAGACCCAAAAGCAATCCGATCGCGAACAGGGCGAACACCGCCAGAATCGTGGTTTTGTCCACCGTCCGCCACCAGCGCGGCAAAACTGCCTCGCCAGATCGCGACACCACAGTGCCATAGACCATTTCCGTCATGGGAAGAGTACCGCCTACTGCCTCAAATCGCCCCTTTTCGGGGTCTGAAGCCAGCTTACGAAAAAATGACCCGCTGTGCCAGTTAAGTTTCCGGCATCAGGCCTGAGATTGGCCAAGGACGGCCTGGACGCGGGCGACAAAATCCGCGCCGCGAATTTCAAAATTGTCATACTGATCGAAACTGGCCGCAGCCGGGGCCAGCAGCACGACTTCGCCCTGTTCGGCGTCGTTCACGGCTTCGGCCACTGCGCGTTCCATTGTCGTGCAAACCGACGCCGAAACGCCCGTCAAGTGGCGTGCGAACGCCTCGGCTTCGCGTCCGATGACATAGGCCTTGCGGACATTTGAAAGCCCTTCGCCCAGCCTCTCCAGACCGCCATCCTTGGCCAGTCCGCCGCAAATCCAGCGAATGTTCGGGAATGCGGCGAGCGCCATGGCGGCGGCGTCAACATTGGTGGCCTTGGAATCGTTGACGTAGAGAACACCGTTGGCCTCGGCGATGACCTGGCTGCGATGGGGCAGCCCGGCGAAATTGTGGAACGCCGTTTCGATCACGCGCGGGGATAAACCGAGCGTTCGGCAGGCTGCATAGGCCGCACAGGCGTTCTGGTGGTTGTGGCTTCCGGGCAAACCGCGGATCTTGCGCAAGTCCATGCTGGCGACCTGCCGCCCCTTGCGCCATTCCGACAGGAAACCCTTGCGGGCAAAGACATTCCAGCCCGGACCGGCGAGTTTCTGCCCTGACGAAACCCAAATGACCCGGTCGTCCCGCGCGCCCTCACCAAGTTGTCCCGCCAGGAACAGCCCTTCCGTTTCGTCAACGCCAATGATCGCCCGGTCGGGTCCGCCCTCGGAAAACAGCCGACGTTTGGCGGCGAAATACCCGCCGATGCCACCGTGCCGGTCCAGATGATCGGGCGACAGATTGGTGAACACGGCAATGTCGGGTGTCAGAGCGCGCGCCAGTTCAGTCTGATAGCTCGACAATTCCAGAACCACGACGCCGCCATCCTCGGCCGACTCGATGTCAAGGATTCCCCGACCGATGTTTCCCGCCAGAACCGCCGGTCGTTCCGCCTGTTCCAGCACGTGATGAATCAAGGCGCTCGTCGTGCTTTTCCCGTTGGAGCCTGTGACTGCGACCACTTTGGGCATTCGATCGAAATCGTCCCAATCGGGTGTCGCGAATGACCGGAAGAAAAGCCCGATGTCGTTATCCACCGGAACACCCTCGGCCAGCGCGCGCGCAATGACAGGGTGGGGTTGCGGATATAGATGCGGAATACCGGGCGAAGTCACCAGCAGGGCGATTTCGGACCAGTCCGCGCGGGTCAAATCCGCGACAGTGAAATTTTCGGCCTCGGCCGCTGCGCGCACCCGGTCGCTGTCATCCCAGCACAACGGGACCGCGCCTCCGGCCCGAAGCGCACGGGCCGCTGAAAGGCCGGACCGGCCAAGGCCCAGAACCGCGACACGCTCGCCGTCATATCCGCGAACCGGGATCACCGGAGGCAGAAGCCGCTATTGGAACGAGTAATCACCATGCCCGATGCATAGGTCGCGGCGCGGATAAACACCACTGCCAAGCGAAGAACTGGTCCAAAGCGGGTTACCTCACCTTCAGCGTCGCCAATCCGATCAGCGCCAGTATCAGCGAAATGATCCAGAACCGGATCACGATCTGGGGTTCTTTCCAGCCGAGTTTTTCAAAATGGTGATGAATCGGGGCCATCAGGAACACGCGCTTGCCCGTCATCTTGAAATAGGCGACCTGGATGATAACCGACATCGCCTCGACAACGAACAGCCCGCCGACAATTCCCAGCACGATCTCGTGCTTGGTGGCCACTGCAATCGCGCCCAGCGCGCCACCCAGCGCCAGCGAACCGGTGTCGCCCATAAAAACCGCCGCCGGAGGGGCGTTGTACCACAGAAAGCCGAGTCCCCCCCCAATCAGTGCGGCGGTGACAATCAGTATTTCACCCGTGCCCGGTACATAGTGAACTTCCAGGTATTCGGTGAAGTCCACCCGACCCACGGCATAGGCAATCACACCCAGCGTCGCAGCGGCAATCATCACCGGCATGATCGCCAGACCATCCAGACCGTCGGTCAGGTTGACAGAATTCGCAGCCCCCGCAATCACCAGCATGCAAAACGGCAGGTAGAACCAGGACAGGTTCACCAGCGCATCCTTGAGGAATGGCAAGGCCAACTGGTTTGCCAGTTCGGGGGGATGCAGCACCGATGCCATCAGCCCGGCAAAACCGGCGATCATGAACCCGATACCCAAGCGGATGCGACCGGGTACGCCGTTATGTGAGTTCTTGGAAACCTTGTGATAATCGTCCAGAAACCCGACCATCCCGAAACTGACGGTCACAAACAGCAGCATCCAGACAAACCCGTTGTCCCAGCGCGCCCACAGCAGGGACGAGAACACCATCGCCGACAAGATCAGCAATCCGCCCATCGTCGGGGTGCCCTGCTTGGTTTCAAGATGGCTCTCGGGGCCATCCTCGCGAATGGGTTGCCCCTGTTTCTGCCGCCGTCGCAGCAGATTTATGAGCGGCTTGCCAAACAGAAATCCGAAGATCAGCGCCGAAAAGAACGCGCCCCCGGCCCGAAAGGTAATGTAGCGGAAGAGGTTGAAAAGATCGCCGCCATCGGACAGCGCGGTCAGCCAGAAAAGCATAAGTCAGGCCCTTTATTGGACGGAGGTTTCTAAACCGAGCGCACGCAGCCTGTCCACGCACAACGAAACTCTGGACCCTTTTGAACCTTTGATGAGCACCGCATCGCCAGGTTCAATCAGATCGGGAAGCCGGGGCAACATTTCCTCGGCAATTGCGGCCTGCTCGCCACGTTTTGCCTTTGGCAGCACCGACCACAGATGCGCCATCCTTGAACCCACGCAATGGACCTTCGCGATCTGTGACAGCGTGGGATGGGCCGCAATGTCCGTATGAAGGCCAACCTCGGCGGGTCCGAGTTCCATCATGTCGCCCAGGATCAGGATTTTCCGATCCGCGCCCTGCAACAGCGCGAAAACGTCAAGGCTGGCCGCAAGCGACGCGGGATTGGAATTGAAAGCGTCGTCGATCAGGATCAGATCTCCGCCCGGAAAAGGGACCAGTTCCCGCGTGCCGCGCCCGGTCGGGGGGCACCACGCGCCGATACCGTCGATCAATCCGCCGAGCGGTGCGCCCAGCGCGTGACAGGCCGCCAGCACGCCCAATGCGTTCTGGGCGACGTGTTCACCGGGCGCGGCGAGGGTCACGGAAAACTTTCCCTCCGGGCTATTGGCTCGCATGGTGGTCGCGCGCTCGCCAGTGTCAGTATCAAGCATCCGCCAGGACGCGGACTCGCGATACCCGAATCGCAGTATCGTCAAATTCCTTGCGCGTGCTCTTGCCTCCAGCACCCCCGTGGTCGCCAGATCGGCATTGATGACAGCCGTGCCAGCCCCGGCGCTAAGTCCTTCAAAGACGGAGGCCTTTTCCTCGGCGATTTCGGTGAGCGAACCGAACGCTTCAAGATGGGCGGGGGCGACCGTGGTAATCAAGGCAACATCGGGTTTGGCCAGACGCGCGAGCGGTGCGATTTCGCCCGGATTGCTCATCCCGATCTCGATCACCGCGAAGTCGGTGTCTACCGGCATCCGCGCCAGTGTCAGCGGCACGCCCCAATGGTTGTTATAGCTGGCTTGCGCGGCATGAACCTTGCCCAGCGGGGCAAGAGCGGCGCGGGCCATGTCCTTGGCCGAGGTTTTGCCAACCGACCCGGTGATCGCGAGCACTTTGGCCGTGGTGCGCGCGCGGCCTGCCCGGCCAAGATCTTCCAGACCCGCCTGCACATCGGGGACAATCAGCAACGGGGCATCCCTTGCCACGTTTTCCGGCCGGTAAGACACCAGCGCAGCGACCGCGCCCATGTCCAGTGCCTGAGCCACAAATTCATGGCCGTCACGCGCCGCCGTCAGGGCAACGAACAAATCTCCGGGTTGCAGAGTCCTCGTATCAATCGAGATTCCCGAGGCTGACCAGTCGCGCGTGGTCTCACCATCCGTTGCGCGCGCGGCCTGTGCCGCTGTCCAAAGCGCGCTCACGGCAGCCGCCCATCCAGCGCGGCAACCGCGACGCTGGCCTGTTCCACGTCGTCAAATGGATAAACCGTATCGCCGACAATCTGGCCGGTTTCGTGGCCTTTGCCTGCAATCAGCAGAACGTCGCCCGGTCCCAGCGCGTCGACGCCGCGCAAAATCGCCTCGGCGCGGTCCGCGACATCGGTTGCGTCTGGCACTTCCGCCAGAATGGCGCGGCGGATAAGGTCCGGGTCTTCGCTGCGCGGATTGTCATCCGTCACAATCACCTGGTCCGCGTTGTTGCGCGCCGCTGCGCCCATCTGCGGACGTTTACCCCGATCGCGATCCCCGCCTGCGCCGAACACCACAACCAGCCGTCCCAGAACATGGGGGCGCAAGGCCTTGCAGGCCGTCGCCAGCGCTTCGGGAGTGTGGGCGTAGTCGACGAACACGGTCGCCCCGTTCTCACGCGTGGCGGCATGTTGCATCCGTCCGCGCACCGTCTGCAATCGGGGCAATACAGGGATGATGTCCGCAAGCGTTTCGCCCAACGCCATCGCAAGCCCGACCGCTACCAGAACGTTTTCAGCTTGGAATCCGCCAATCAAATCCAGCCGCACCTGATGAATGCGGCCCTGGTGTTCCACCCGCATTTCCTGACCCGTCGCATCGAACCGCTGTCCGACAATGCGAATGTCGGCGCCATCCCCATGACCGACCCCCAGCACCAGTTGACCGGCGTCGAAAGCGACCTCTGCGACCTCCAGACCACGTGGGTCGTCGAGGTTGACCACGGCGACGCCATCCTCGGGTAGCAATCTGCGAAACAGCCCCATCTTGGCGTCGAAATACGCCTCCATCGTACCGTGGTAGTCCAGGTGGTCCTGGCTGAAATTCGTGAACCCGGCGGCCTTCAGGCGCACACCGTCCAGCCGCCTCTGGTCGAGACCGTGGGACGAGGCTTCCATCGCGGCATGGGTAACGCCCTCGCCCGCCATATCCGCCAGCAACTTGTGCAGGATGATCGCGTCGGGCGTCGTATGGGCTGTGCCGCCGGTAAAGTCGCCCTCGATTCCGGTGGTTCCGATATTGGCCGAGATATGTCCCAGTCCCTGCCAGATCTGACGTGCGAAGCTGGCGACCGAGGTCTTGCCGTTGGTTCCGGTCACGGCCACCATGTTTTTGGGCTGCGCGCCGTACCAAAGGGCCGCCGCGCCTGCCAGACTGGCGCGCGGGTCTTCGGTCACCACCAGCGCGCCGTCCCAATCCGCCAGAACGTCGGCAGCAATCTCGGCCCCTTCACCGTCGGTCAGCACCGCCGCGGCGCGCATGCGAAGCGCATACTGGATAAACTCGGCCCCGTGGACACGCGATCCCGGCAGCGCGGCGAACAGGAAACCCGGCTTTGTTTCGCGACTGTCGAGTGTCAGTCCGGTGATCTCGGCCCTGCGCCCGGATTGAGCGGTCAGGCCAAGACCCGCAAGCGAGGATACGCGCGGCTTTGAAGTGGTCATCGCGGCCCCCTGCGTCTGCCTGCTTCGCTTCAGTTGGGGTTTATCTCAGGATCACCGGCGTATTCAATGGACGGTCTCAAACCCAGAAGCGGCAAAATGCGGCGGGTGATTTCGTGGCTGATCGGAACCGTGGTCCAACCTGCCGTCCGACGCTCTTCCCCCAGCGCCATGATTTCGGCCTCGTCCAGCATCACGACCAGAATGTATTTTGGCTGGTCCGTCGGAAACACTGACGCAAATGACCCAATGACCTTGTCGTCATAGTACCCTCCCGAAGGGCGCGGTTTGTCCGCAGAGCCGGTTTTCCCGCCGATGCTGTAGCCGGGCAAGCGGGCGAACGAGGCGGTTCCGTCGTCGCTGTCAACAACCAGGCGCAGCATTTCGCGCATTGTCGCCGAAACCTCTTGCGACACGATCCTCGGTCCCGGCTGGGAACTTGTCTGGCGCAGGATCGTCGGCGTCACCACGGTGCCGCCATTCAGAATCGAGGCATAGCCCGATGCCAGTTGCAGCGGGCTGATCGACAGTCCGTGGCCATAGGAAATGGTCATCGCGCTCAACTCGGACCAGTTCTTCGGGTAGAGCGGATGCACGCCCGGTGCCTCGATCAGCTCCACCGGTGACGGATCAAGAAATCCCAGCGCCTTCAAAAACTCCTGCTGACGCGGGGCACCAATTTGCTGTGCGATCCGGGCCGTCCCGATGTTGGAGCTTTTGACGATAACGTTCGTGACCGTTTGGCTTGGGCCCAAATCTTTGAAATCCTTAATGTTGAACCCGCCTGCGCGCAGCGGTCCCTGGGTCGGGATCATCGTGTCCGGGTTGACCAGCCCCAATTCCAGCGCCTGCGCCACGCCAAAAATCTTCATCGTCGAGCCAAGTTCGTACAGCCCCTGCACCGATTGATTGAAAATCGGATGGGCGGACGGGTCTCCTTGAGTGGGGGGCGGTGGCCGGTCATTGGGATCGAATTCGGGCAGGCTGGCCATGGTCAGGATCTCGCCGGAATAAATATCCATCAGAACCGCCGAGGCACTTTGGGCATTCATCACCGTCATGCCACCGGCCAGAACCTCTTCAATGACGGCCTGCAAGGTCAGATCAATCGAAAGCTGAAGCGGACGGCCATCCTGAGACGGGTCGCGCAGATAGCTGTCGAAGGCCTTTTCTACTCCCGCCACCCCGACGATTTCGGCTGAATGCACGCCCTCGGTTCCGAACTTCGTCCCGCCCAGAATATGCGCCGCCAGAGCGCCGTTGGGATAGAGCCGCATGTCGCGGGGTCCAAATTGCAAACCGGGATCGCCGATGTCGTGCACCTGCTGGCGCTGTTCGGGTGAAATGCGGCGTTTGACCCACAGGAATTTCCGCCCGCCGGTGAAATCCTTCAGCAATCGTTCAAGCTTCAGATCCGGGAAAATCCGCACGAGATCCGTCGCGGATTTTACAGGATCGGTCATCAGATGGGGCTGGGCATACAACGACTGAGTGACCAGATTCGTGGCCAGGACGCGCCCCCTGCGATCCACGATGTCAGCCCGCGCGGCCAGAATCTCGGACTGGCTGGACTGTGCCACGGGTTCCCGGGCGGGTTCTGCCGCGATGGACCACATGCGCAGGCCGACCAGTCCGAAGGCGGAAACCGTCAGAAACGCCGCCAGCAACAACCGCCTTTCCGAGGATTGCCGCATACCGTTGCGGGTTTCTTCCTGCCGCGCGCGGATATTGGCGCGTTCGATGGCATCGGGGTCGTCCCCCTGGTCGCGCGCTTTCAAAATCCGGGCCAGTGGCCGCAACGGCACCCGCCTGCGCGCACGGGACGGAACGTATTCGCGCGGGACTCCGGTATCTGTCATGGCCACACGGTCGAATTCGAGGTCGAGACACTCAACCCATCCTCGGGCAATGGCGCCTTGGGAAAGGGAATCTGGTCGATCCGGCCGAAATGGCCCGGCGTCATCGGCAGAAGCTGAAGTTCCTCGAAATTCAGATCAATGAGATCGCGCAGCCGGTCGGGGCGGTTGAGATAGGCCCATTCCGCTTTTTGAACTGCCAAAGCCTCGCGCGTGTCTGCGATGTCCGATTGCAGCGCGCGCACGCGCCTGAGGGCCTGCTGGGTCATCAGGTTCTGTTCATAGGCCCAATAGGCAAGCCCGATGACGGCTGCGGCGGACAGGAAATAAAACAGCAGTTTCATCGCGTTAACCCCCCGTCCATGTCAGGACTCGGGGCAGTCCAAGCGCCGCCCGATCCGAATATGCCGCAGGGACATCGGTTCGGCGCGCAAGCCGTAACCGGGCAGAACGGGCACGGGGGTTGGCGGCGACTTCCGCTTCAGGGGCCGAAATCGCCTTGGCCGGAGACAGTACGAATCGCGGCGATTTCTGTGCGGCCTCTGGCGCATACCGGCTTCCCCCGCCACCGGAACTGGCAGCCTGGGTCAGAAACCGCTTCGCGATACGGTCCTCGATCGAATGAAAGGTCACCACGGCCAGCCAGCCAGATGGGGCAAGCGCACGCTCGGCGGCCTCAAGCCCGGCAACCAGCTCGACCAATTCATCGTTAACAGCGATGCGCAGCGCCTGAAATGTCCGGGTTGCGGGGTGGCTTTGTCCCGGTTTCGCGCGTGGCAGGACCGAAGCGACGACATCGGCCAGATGCCCGGTCGTTGTAATGGGGGATTCCGCGCGTGCCCTGCCAATCGCTTTGGCGATCCGGCGCGCCGCGCGATCCTCTCCGAGCGCATGGATCAAGTCGGCCAGTTCCGCCTCGTCCGCCGTGTTCACCAGATCCGCCGCCGACACGCCTGACTGCGCCATTCGCATATCAAGTGGGCCGTCGCGCATGAAGGAAAACCCGCGCTCGCTCTGGTCGAGCTGCATCGACGATACACCAAGGTCCAGCACCACCCCGTCCAGA
>Ga0316205_10005492_pt1 | contig 10476 bp, 10 predicted proteins | sample 3monthpyrite_MG_FD_204941 | JGI IMG/M metagenome (GOLD analysis project Ga0316205, IMG submission 204941) | Microbial mat bacterial communities from mineral coupon in-situ incubated in ocean water Damariscotta River, Maine, United States -... | ecosystem: Environmental > Aquatic > Marine >...
AAAAATAGTCGTAAATCGTAAGTCGTAAGTCATAAGTTTAAGGCGGGGCAGTTTTGCCACTTTTGCTTTTTACTTTGGCTTGCGACTTCTGACTTCTGACTTATGACTTTTTTATCGAGGTTTAAATATTATGGCGTCTAATACACTCGCCAACCGCAGATCCGTTATGAATCTGTTTACATCACCATCTTGCCCTTACTGTCATCTTGCACGCATTGTTTTAGCAGAGAAAGATATTACTTTTGAAGCAATCGATGTTGATTTAACGAGTCCACCAGAAGATTTGTCTGAGCTTAACCCATACAATACGGTGCCGACATTAATTGATCGTGACCTGGTTCTTTATGATTCACGCGTCATTGTTGAATATTTAGATGAGCGTTTTCCACATCCGCCATTGATGCCAGTAGATCCTGTTTCACGCGCTAAAACCCGTCTGGCTTTGCACCGTGTTGAAAAAGACTGGTTCCCGTTGATGCATGATATTTTAACAAAGGGTGAAAAAACTGCGGCAAAAGCACGTAAGATGTTGCGTGAAAGCATTATTTCATCTAATGAGCTGTTTAAAGTATTACCGTTTTTTCTAAGTGAAGATTATAGCCTTGTTGATGCGACTATAGCGCCTTTGTTATGGCGTTTACCTGTCATGGGTATTGAACTGCCAGATGAAGCTAAAGCAGTAACAGATTATGCGCAGCGTATATTTGAACGTGAAGCTTTTCAGTTAAGCCTTTCTGAAGCTGAACGAGAAATGCATCTCTAAGTTTATTGTTGTAGAGTAAAAATGATGGAGAAAATGACATCTAGTCGCCCTTATCTTATAAGATCGCTTTATCAATGGATTGTAGATAATGGTGTAACACCTTATGTATTAGTGGATGCGCTGGTTGAGGGTGTAGATGTTCCTGAGCAGCATATTCAGGACAATAAGATTGTTCTGAATATAGCGCCTATGGCGGTACAGGGTTTAACGCTGGGTGATGATGCCATTAGCTTCAGTGCACGCTTCAGTGGTAAGTCAATTAATCTCTTAGTGCCCACGGAAGCGGTACTCGCGATATACGCCAGAGAAAATGGTCAGGGTATGATGTTTAATGAAGAGCCTGGTTCGACAACACCGCCAGATGATACTCCTCCTCCCGATGATAAACCCAAACCTTCCTTAAGAGTTGTTAAATAATTTTCATTTGGCTGTATGTCAGCTTTTTACTATAACGGTCAGTTTTCCAGATTGGTAAACGGTTGAAGTTTTACCCTGTTTAGGTGCATAGCCATCGGGGACTGAGCTTCTTTCCCGCTCTGTCCCCTGTTTTGATGCCATCAAGAGTATTACGGAGTCGTTCTCCCTATACTAACAGCTCTTGGTAGTCTCAAAACAGGGGACAGGGCGCCCCATGTCAATTAACAGTGGGCGGCGACCTTTCCTCGATGGAGATGTGCCTGAACAGGGTATAGCTTTGCCTGTTTAATAACCTGAACGATGTTCGCGCTATTGCTATCAACCGAAAATTATTTTTTAACCGGTCGTTTCTGTAATTTTCTTTGCAATGTTCGTCTATGCATTCCCAGTGCTCTGGCCGTAGCAGATACATTCCCGTCATTATCAAGTAATACTTTTTGCAGGTGCTCCCACTCCAGGCGTTTAGGCGATAAGGGTTGCTCAGCAGGTGTAACTAATTCATTGGTAGAGCCAGCATCAAGGCTTGCTATTATTTCATCAGCGTCAGCTGGTTTGGTTAAGTACTGTTTCGCTCCGAGTTTAATTGCCTGAACTGCAGTCGCAATACTGGCGTACCCTGTCAGCATGACTATGTTAATTTCGGGATTTATTTCAACCAGGTTTTCTACCAGTGTCAGCCCGGACTCTTCACCTATTCTTAAGTCGACAACCGCGTAGGCGGGGGTATGAGTTTGAGCTAGCTTAATAGCCTGGGCTGAGTTTGTTGCGGTTACTACAGAATAACCACGTCGTTCAATGGCATTGTTTAAAACCAGACAAAAAGTTTCATCATCATCAACAAGCAGTATGTCTATATTGGTGTTTTTATTTTTGATCATTAGTATTATCTATATCACTTTCAGTTAGTGGCAATATTACTCTTACACTAGCGCCACCCTGTTCCCGGTTAGAGAGATAAATTTCCCCTCCAAGTCGTTCAATTGATGCATGAGCTAAAAATAATCCCAGACCTAAACCCTGTTCCTTGCTTGTATAGGTTTTTTTTCCGGCATGTGTCTGAATCATTGAATCAAGGCCTGAACCGTTATCCATAACAGTAATGATAATTTGCTCACCATGTTGTTCAGCTTTAAGTGTAATTTTTTCAGGTGATGCATCAGCTGCGTTATTAAGAATGTTTATAAGTGCCTGTGTCATAGTTTGTTCGGCAAGAACCCGGGCTTTTATATTGTTTAAGTCACCAAGTAATTCAAGTTCAGTGTTGGGTCGTTGTTGTTGCCATTGGTTAATTATTTCAGAAATGTATTGTTGGGCAGTCTGCATTTTGCCACCGCTAATTAACTCTTCACCTGCGGATTGAGAAAGAGTCGTTAAAGCTGCTTTGCAACGGTCAACCTGCTGACGAATTATTTTTAAATAATCATTAGACTGTTTATTGTTGTCAATGGCCTGGATTTCCTTAACTAAAATAGCGATAGTAGAAAGTGGTGTGCCCAGTTCATGCGCTGTTCCAGCGGCGAGTGTGCCAAGTGCAACCAGGCGTTCATCTCTTAATGCGTTTTCTCGTGCCAGTGCAAGATCACGGTCTCTTTCACGTAAGCTATTAGCCATTCGTGCAACGACATAGGCTACTAGAAATGCGGTCACCATATAACCTAACCACATTCCAATGATATGCTCATGGAAACCTGAATCATGTTGCATATGCATAGCATGCGGGTTTTCTTCATTAATGGGTTTATAGAAAAACATAAGTAAAGTGTAACCAACCATACTAAGCCCGGTTAAAAGCCATATTGCTTTACCCGGGAGCAGTGTAGCGGCAATGAAAATAGGTACGAGATAAAACCAGCCAAACGGGTTACTAGCTCCGCCTGTGAAATATAAAATACTGGTAAAAGCGGCCACATCAATAATTAATTGAAGTATGAGAGTGTTATCTGTAACGGGGTTTTTGCTATATAACCACCATCCGGTGATTATATTAATTAATAGTAATACGCCTAGAGTGACTGATATTGAAACTAAAGGTAAAGCAATGTCTTTAAATGACGCAAAAGTAATGAATAAAAAAGCGGCTGTAATTAGAAAATTACGCAACATAAAGAGTCGGTAGAGGTTGTGAGCCTGGCTATTTTTTTGTTCAAAAAATTGAGGAAGTCTGATCATAAGAAAATTAAATTTCGACTAAATGTCATTTTAGATTCATCGTGTAATAAAAAAGTTAATATCAAACTATGGCAGTTTAGGTGCTTGTCAAACAGCATTTTAGCTATTTTTTGTTAATAACGATATGTTATTTTAAATCATAAGTCACTTGGTTAACTGCGACATTCTGTCGCATTATGTATTATCTATTTCCATATTAAACTGTGCGGTCAATTTCCTCTCCCCCAAATGGAATGAAAAATGAAGAATAATAAAAAAATCAAACTGTTAATGACTAGTGCGGTGATAAGTATTTCAGCACTGCCTGTATTTGCTGCCCATGAACACCATGAAATACCTGATGCCCCTATCGGTATTATGGGGCACCATATTCATCCTGAAGGAGAGTGGATGTTAAGTTATTCATATATGAGTATGGATATGGCGGGTAATCGTAATGGTAGGGATAGCGTTTCTGCTCCACTCTCAGGTTATATGGTAAGCCCATTAAGAATGGATATGGATATGCATATGTTAGGCGTAATGTATGGGCTTAATGAAACATTAACGATTATGGCTATGCTGCCTGTCACAAGTATTTCTATGGATCATATGATAAATATGAATGGAAATGAGTTTACGACTGAAGCATCAGGTGTTGGAGATTTAAAACTTTCAGCTTTATTTGAAACTGACACAAACTGGGTAACAAATGTGGGTTTGAATATTCCTACTGGTTCGATTGATGAAAAAGATGAGACCCCTGCAAGCAGTGGTGTTGCCGTTCAGTTGCCATATCCTATGCAGTTAGGATCAGGTAGCTATGAATTTACTCTGGGTACTACCTATATTAAAAATTATGCTAATAACAGTTGGGGTAATAAAGCGGACATCATAGTGAGGCTTGATGATAATGACCGTGACTATAAGTTAGGAAGCAGTATATCTCTCAATAGTTGGTACAGTTTTGCTGTAGATGATAAAAATACGCTTTCAGTTAGACTGAGATTATTAGATTGGGGCAACATTAGCGGTGCTGATACAGATTTGAATCCTATGATGGTGCCGACGGCTGATGTAAATCTAAGAGCCGGAACGCGTGCTGATGTATTGCTGGGTTATAACTTTCAGTTAACGAAATCAGTATTAGTAGGGATTGAAGTTGGAGCACCGGTATACCAGGATCTTGACGGGCCACAACTTGAAACAGATTTAACAATGCAGCTTGGTGTGCAGTATGAGTTTTAGGTTTAGGTGTATCTCCCTCGGGGAAAGGTCGCCGTTTTTTGGCGCCCTGTCCCCTTATTGATGCCATCAAGAGTATTGCGGAGTCAACTCGCTACACTGTCAGCTCTTGGTGGTATGGATTTAGGGGACAGGGCTTAAAAAACAAGACCTTTCCCCGAGGGAGATGCTCCTGAACAGTGCAATCTATTTCAGCTCATGAATATCTGTCGTTCAACTCGTTCCCATGCTCCTGCGTGGGAATGCATTTATGTTTTTATAATTCTGGTAAAGTCTTACCAGGATTCAATATGTTATTTTTATCAAACACCTGTTTTATCTGGTGCATTAAACTGATTTCTGTAGAGCTTAGTTCTTTAGAAATATAATTACGTTTCTCTATGCCAACACCATGCTCTCCTGACAGGCTTCCATTTAAACTTAACACCAGGTCAAAAACTTCGTTAAGGCACTTTTCAGCAGCTTTCATTTCAATTTTATCGTCCGGGTTAACGAGCAGGTTAACGTGAATATTCCCATTACCCGCATGTCCGAAATTAACAATTTTTATATTGTGAGTCTTACTTAGCTCATCAAGTCCATTGATCAATGCAGGTATATTTGAGACCGGAACAACAACATCTTCATTAATTTTTTTAGGTGCAATCTTTCTTAATGATGGAGAAAGTGCTTTACGTGTTTTCCATAGCGCCGCCGCATCTTCTTTTGTTTCTGCAAGTTCTGTATCAATGTAACCCTCTACTTTGCAGGCAGCGATAACTGCTTCAGATTCAGTTTGTATAGTATTTACATGGCCATCGACTTCTATCATTAACATTGCGGCTGCATTTTCTGGTAACGGTGTTGTAGAGTAATCGCGTACCATATCAAGTGCATTTTTATCCATAAATTCTAACGCGCAGGGTGTAACAGCCTGTGACATAATATTTGAAACCGCACGTGCCGCTGCATCAATGTTTTTATAGGTGGCTTTTAATGTGTGTTTAGCTGACGGTAGTGGGAGTAACTTGAGCGTGGCTTCAGTAATTAGAGCTAAGTTGCCTTCGGAGCCTATGATTAGCCGCGTCAGGTCATAACCAACAACGCCTTTTGTAGTGTATGTGCCACATTTAATAACATCGCCATTGCCTGTAATAGCACGCAGACCTAAGGTGTTTTCACGACAGGTACCGTACTTAACAGCACGAGGGCCTGCAGAGTTGTAAGCCAGGTTGCCACCAACCGAGCAAAAAGCAGCGCTGGTTGGGTCGGGTGCCCAGAATAAACCATGCTCAGCTGCGCACTGTTGAACTTCAAGATTAGTGACACCGGGTTGAACACTTATACAGCGGTTTTCTGCATCCATTTTTATGATTTTATTCATATGCTCAAAAGAAATGATAATGCCGCCATTCATCGGCACTGTTGCACCTGTTGTGCCTGTTCCTCGACCACGTGCTATCAAAGGCGTGTTGTATTGATTGCAGGCACAGGTAATTTGTTGAACCTGATTTTCAGTCTCGGGAAAAATAACAGCCAGTGGTTGGGCGTGACCCCGGCTATTGTCATAGCCATATGTCAGGCATTCAGAAAAATCCGTCAGGATGTTTTTAGCGGAAACTATTTTCTGTAACTGGGTTAAAATTTTTTTACTCATATGTTATCTGTATTTAATGTTTTGCAGAATTAAGCGCCCATTAATTGTGAATCTACAAGGTCACCAAGGCAGTGGATTATAAGTAAGTGTGTTTCCTGGATGCGAATTGGAGAGTCGGAGTCTACTCGAATTTCTATGTCATCATGTGCTAATCGTGCACTTACCTCACCACCATTTTGACCGGTTAGTGCAATTACTTTCATTTTACGTTCGTGTGCTGTATCTACTGCACTAACAATATTTCCAGAGTTTCCGCTGGTAGTAATAATTAATAAAAGATCAGTTTCCTGGCCTAGCGCTGCAACCTGGCGAGAAAATATCTGATCGTAATTATAATCATTTGCTATAGATGTAAGGATTGATGTGTCAGTCGATAGTGCAATGGCGGGGAGTCCCGGACGCTCCATTTGAAAACGATTTAACATTTTTGATGAGAAAAGTTGAGCTTCACCAGCCGAGCCCCCGTTACCGCAAGACAGAATTTTTCCGCCGGATAAAAGGCTGTGAGTCATAAGTTGAGCACCCAGAGCTATAGCATTTTTAGATTTTTCTAGTGTTCGTTCTTTGGTGGCAATGTTTTCAGCAAAGTTATTTTCAATTATTTCTATAAGATTCATAATTTGTCAGTAATTTGGTTTAAGTTTGATGAATTTTTATTAAAATGCATTTTTAATCCATTCAATTGTCAGATTTTTATTTTCACCACTCATCGCGATTACATCAAAACGTGCATTGAGTTCGCGGCCTTTTTTTTGCATATAGTAAAGAGCAGTTTTTTGTATTTTATTTTGTTTGGCGGAGGTTACACTGGCTTTAGCGCCCCCATAATCTTCGTTCTTTCTATATCGAACTTCTATAAAGACAACAGCATTCTGGTGTTGCATTATTAAGTCTATTTCACCATAACGACTATTAAAATTTTGTTCGATCAGTTTTAAACCATTTTTTCTTAAATAGTTTAAGGCAAATTGTTCACAAGTTTTACCTTTAGTTGATCGGCTGCTGAATGGATTGAGTTTTATCAAGGGTTAAGTTTACCGGCAGTGTATTAATGTCAATTAACCTGGGTATACCACGTTTAAACTGAGCTGATAGTAGTTCTCTATGTATTCGATTAAATGGGTCAAGGTAAAGGTTGCCTGTTTGGCCGGAGAAGCGCTCATAGCTTTTACCCTGTAGGCGACCCAGAAAGGGTATTAGGTTATATGCATCTACCCCGAGTGCAAAAAAACGTGTGTAACGCTGTTGTTCTGGCCAGTAATTTATAAGTGATTGTTTCGATTTTGTGGGTGCATTGAGAATCCACGGCATATCTAAAAAATTCAGGTCATCAATATCCCGGTCAGCCTGTTTATTGAGTTGTCCTGTAAATGCATGTGATGTGGCGTATACGGGGATTTCCCCGGCATAGTGAAATTTAAACTGAGGTTTTAGCTGACGAGCGTCCTTTGGTGTAGCAGCCATAAAAATCATATCCACATCCTGGCGGCGATAGGGAGTGAAATGCATTTTTGTTCGCATTACATTTTGAATGCTACGATATCGGCTGTAACTCTGCTTTATATTCAACATATTCTGAATAGGTTGCTTAAAGTCGTTTTTGTTAGGTATGTAGGTTTGCGCGCTGACGACTGTTCCACCCAGTTCTTCAAAACGTAACTGGAATGCATTGCGTAAACGCTCTCCCCATGGCCCCTCTGGAACCAATACGGCAGCATGCGTATGAGCTTGTCGAAATGCCATTTCAGCCGACTGGCGAGCCTCATCTTCAGGTAATAACCCAAACTGGAAAAGCTTCGCACTCGTTTTGGTTTGAGTGCTGGCGTAGTTCAGAGTAAGAGTTGGGATATTAATTTCTTCTGCACGAGTGAGGATATCAACCGCTGATTTCAGGAAGGGGCCAATTATAAAGTCAGCACCCTTATCAGACGCTTTCTTATAGTAATTCCAGATGGCGGCCTGGTTATCGCTGGTATCAATAAAGCTGATTTTAGGTTGGAATGTTTTATCCGGATGTTGATAGTAAGAAGACATAATGCCATCACGAATGGCTGCCGCTACCTGGGCATATTTTCCATTTAAGGGTAATAATATCGCTATATGTTTTGGTTGCTCGATTAATTCAATTTGTTTGTCACCAAACTCCTTAATGAAAATTCTGGCAGCCGGGTGCTGCGGGTATTCCTTGCGCCACAGATAGACCCCGTCCTGCAGGTGTTGCCAGTCGACCTGTCCGCGTTTGGCGATTTTGGCTAATTCGACCCAGCCTAAAAAATCGGCATTAAGCGGGGCGCTGCTTAATTGCTGCAAGCTGGTTTTTGGTAATAAAGAAAGGGCTTCCCATATTGCCTGATGGTTAAGCTCTTTATCAAATGGGTCAGTTAACAACTTATCCATTTGAACACGCGTTTTTGCTGATTCTAACGGGTAACTTGCATCCAGAAAGGCTTCTGCTCGTAATTGCATTAATTTAATCTGTTTTTCTGCAGGTAATATCTGCGAAAAGCTGAGAAGTTTTAATGCATGTCTGGCATCACCTCTGCTTAGTTCTATCTCGGCTTGTAACAGGTTGTAGTCAACTGATTCTTCGCTTCCCAGAAGTTCAAGATTTAATGTTGTGAGCTGCTCTTCTGCCAAATCATATTGTTTTTGAAGTATGAGTATCTCTGCTGCTTTTAATAAATGTTTATTCCTGTCAACACCGGTAGAAAGTGACGCAAGCTCCATATAATGGCCTGCTGTCTCAGTCGGCTGCAAAGGCTCGCTTCCCTCTAGAGGTGAGGGCTCTATCAGATCTGATGGCTCATCGGTGATGATGCTGTCTTTTGGTGCGCATCCGGAAAAACTGAATGCGATAAGTAAGAGTAAGGTGGTGCGTAGAAATAATGTCATTATCTAATGTATGTCAGCTGATGTTATTATGGCAAACGAGAGTATCTGTTTTGGAGTCCCAACTGTCAATGAATCAGGGCACACTTTATGTAATCGCTACCCCAATCGGTAATCGTGCCGATATGGGCGAGCGTGCAATTTCTGTATTAAAACAAGTTGATTTAATCGCTGCAGAAGATACGCGGCACAGTAAGATATTAATGCAGCATTTTGGTATCGATACACCTATGCAGGCTTATCATGATCATAATGAGGAGCAGGCAACGCCAAAATTAATACTACGACTTTTAGCGGGTGAAAATATCGCCTTGATTTCAGATGCGGGTACACCATTGTTAAGCGATCCGGGCTACCGTCTGGTTAAGGCTGCTCACGAGTCGGCTGTAAAAGTCAGCCCAATACCCGGTGCCTGTGCTGCTATTGCTGCTCTTTCCGTGTCCGGGCTCGCAACAGATCGTTTTATGTTTGCCGGGTTCCCACCCCATAAGCAGGGAGCAAGGCAGAACTTTTATCGAGAGTTTGAGTTTCAATCGTCTACATTGGTGTTTTACGAGTCTAGTCATCGCATAGTTGCATCTGTAAATGATATGGTGCAAGTATTTGGCGCAGATAAGCGAGTAGTGCTAGCCAGAGAAATAACCAAGCTTTTTGAAACAGTGCACAGTGCTGAACTGGGGGATTTGTTAGAGTGGTTACAGGCTGATAAAAACCAGCAAAAAGGCGAATTTGTGCTGATTCTCGAAGGCGCAGAGCAGCAGGTGAGTCCACAATCAGCTGAGCTTAGTTCGATTTTAAAAGTGTTATTAGATGAGTTGCCGGTAAAGCAGGCCAGTCAGATGGCGGCAAAAATTACCGGGATGAAGAAGAATCAGGTTTATAAATTAGCGCTTGAGCTGTCAGGTAAGTAGTTGATAAATATAATGTTTTAGTGGTTTTTTAAAATGTCATGACATAATTGTCGATTTTTTTTTCACTTTTTTGATTTCTAAGTGTTTGATATTTATTTAAATATTCAAATTGTAAAAAGATAGCTCAAAAACACTAGAAAACCGTGTCGAATAAGTTTACAAGTATTATAATATTCATAAGCGGTTATTGAACTCACTATTATTAACTTATTGTTTAATATCGCTTTATTAAAGTAGGTACGGGCTATGCAATACAAACACACAAGGCTTACAGCCATGGCAGAAATGAAGTTAAACTTAAGTTGCCTGAAATAGCTGGTCTGTAAAGCATCTAAATGATAAAAGTTAAATTGTCCGTATTTGAGTAGGGTATTAGCCGGTCAGATACATTTAGATAGTTATAGACGGAGTTTCAGATGGCACCATTACAAGCAGTATATGAAGATTTCAGTGCATGTTGCGATGAG
>Ga0316205_10005493_pt1 | contig 10476 bp, 3 predicted proteins | sample 3monthpyrite_MG_FD_204941 | JGI IMG/M metagenome (GOLD analysis project Ga0316205, IMG submission 204941) | Microbial mat bacterial communities from mineral coupon in-situ incubated in ocean water Damariscotta River, Maine, United States -... | ecosystem: Environmental > Aquatic > Marine >...
ATCAATGACATCTCTGACCAAACAAACATTCTGGCACTTAACGCTGCAATCCAAGCATCCATGGCGGGTGAAGCAGGGCGTGGTTTCGCGGTTGTTGCGGATGAGGTACAGCGGCTGGCGGAACGTTCTGGTAACGCAACAAACCAAATCGAAGCATTGGTAAAAGCCATCCAAACCGATACTAACGAAGCGGTAATTTCAATGGAATCAAGTACCGCAGAAGTGGTACACGGAGCAAGGCTTGCACAAGATGCGGGTGTTGCACTGGAAGAAATTGAGCGAGTATCAACCAGTTTGGCGGACTTGATCCAAAACATCTCAAATGCGGCACGTCAACAAGCGGCATCAGCAGGTCATGTATCTAACACGATGAACGTCATCCAGGAAATCACCAACCAAACATCCGAAGGTACCGCAAATACTGCAAACTCCATCGGTAAGTTGGCGGAGCTAGCGGATGAGCTAAATGATTCTATCGCTGGTTTCAAATTACCGGATGAATCTTAGTTTTTGAAGGTATTAGTTGTTGAAGATGTCAGCAGTTAAAGATAGTTGTAGATCGAACCGTGTCGTTGCTGGGGAATTAGATGGCTGTTTTTAACATACCAGAAATGGGTTCTGGTGAGTTTTCGCTTTGGCAATCCATGCTAGAAAAGCGAACGGGTCTTTGGTTGCCAGAAACTCGAAAGGCATTCTTAGTGACCAGTTTACAACGTCATATGCGAGAAAAAAATATAAGAGAGTATAAAGATTTTTATCAAATGCTTGATGATGGGCTGGTTTCTAGTTTGGACTGGGCAAAGTTAGTTGACTCTTTAACGGTTCATGAAACGTGCTTTTATCGAGATAAGGATTCGTTAAATTTAGTCACTAGTTATTGCCGAAATAAAGCGTTAAAAGAATTCGCTGTTAAACCCGATGAATCGCAACACTTTCAATTATGGAGTGTTGGTTGCTCCACAGGAGAAGAGTCTTACACGCTAGCGCTTGAAATGGAAAAGCTAAATACAAGCTTGAAAGAATCAACTGGAAAAAGTATTTATTATGGCGTGACAGGCATTGATGTGAGTTATCCATCTTTAGCAATCGCCAGAGAAGGTATTTATTCAGACAAAAAATTAGATTTTATGCCATCGACATCATTGAATAACTATTTTGAAAAATTAGCAGACGGGCATATACAAGTTAAGGAAAATATTAGAAAAAGGACGTGTTTTATACAGTACAATATTCTCGAAATTAACCAACAACCAAATCAGTACTATGATGTTATTTATTGTCAAAATGTAATGATTTATTTTACCCAGGAACGAAAAGAGTCAATCGTAAAAGATTTAGCAAAAAGATTGAAACCCGGTGGAATTTTGATTTTAGGGCATGGCGAAGTGACTGCAGTGACTAATTCAAATTTAACTAGAGTAGATAATAAACATTGTCTCGCTTTTATAAAAAGTGATAACAATATAACCAGTATGGTGGAGTTGTCATGACAGACAATTATGACCAATTAGCTTTAAGTTGGGTCAGAAAAGAAATCAACAATACACTTGATCAAGCAAGGCAAGGGTTAGAAACTTTTGTCGAAGATAATCAGGATCAGACCCAAATTCAATTTTGCATTAATTGTCTGCACCAAGTGCAAGGCACATTAAAAATGCTAGGCTTCGATGGCGCTGCTAGATTGGCATTAGAAATGGAAACTCTTGCAGAAAAATTGGCACAGAAATCAAGTGAAATAAATGAGGCATCTATAGAAATCCTCATGCGTTCAATGCTGCAAATGCCTGGTTATTTGGAGCGAGTTGAAAGTGGGCAAAAAGATATTCCAGTTGTTTTATTACCATTAATTAACGAATTACGTTCATCCTCTAATTTAGGTCCGGTTAATGAGAACGAACTTTTTACCGCCGACACTTCGAAAGTTGCACCACCTAAGCCAGATGAAAGCGTAACCGAAAAAGATAAAACAGTTGCTTTTCAAGATAACGCACGTAAATTAAGAGCACACTTTCAAAAAGGTTTGACCGGTATTATTCGCTCAGCCAATGTGAAAGATTGTTTGGCAAGAATTCACAAAGTTTTGCTGCGCCTTGAAGCGCTAACCGAAGGAAGTAATGTCGCTCGGTTGTGGTGGGTTGCCGATGGATTTATATTTTCGATTGCAGAAAATGGATTTTATAAAGAAAAAAATGTTCATTTATTATTAAGTCAAGTTGACAAGCAAATAAAACGCTTAGCAGATACAGGTGATGCTGCATTAAACGACGAAGTTCCTCCTCAACTTTTATCCAAATTACTTTATTTTGTTGCACGCTCTAACTCTAAAAATAGTCGAGTACTTAGCCTCAAAAAAGAGTTTAACTTACACGACTCACTCGCTGAAAGTAAATCAATCAAAAAGCAACAAGAACAACTGACTAAACCCGATCGAACGGCTATGGCTCAGGTTGTTGAAGTCATTGGTGAAGAGCTTGACTCAGTTAAAGATCAATTAGATCTTTTTGTGAGAGCGCAAGCAAAAGATCCTGCTCAATTGCGTCTGCTTTCTGATTCTTTAACTAAAATCGCTGACACTTTAACCATTCTCGAATTACCTATTCCACGAGATGTTATTAGAGAGCAAATTAAAAATATTCAAAAATCGGTGGATTTAGGAAAGGTTCCTGATGACTCTGCAATTATGGACATAGCGGGCGCGTTGTTATTTGTTGACGCGAATCTCAGTAATTTCGATCTAGAGAGTTTTACGCAAGCGGAACAGACAACTGAGAATTTAACCGAAGTTGGAGAACAAAGAGCAAAAGAAACTCAAGTTGTCGATGCGACTAATTCATTGGTTAAAGTCGCTCGAAAAAATCTTCAACAAGCAAAAGATTGCATGATCAATTATATAGCTTCTACTTTTAATCAAACTGAATTGGAAAGTGTTCCGAGTTTAATTGATGAAGTGCTAGGCGCGATGAATATAATTGAATTTGATGAAGCAGCAAATGTTTTAGAAGTGGCTAAAAAGTTCGTTCAAAAATGCTTATTGAATACAAAAAAATCACCTAACGAAGCGCACCTTGATGCACTTGCTGACATAGTCACTAGTGTTGATTATTATCTTGAAGGAACAGAAGATGAAGGCGGTAAAGCCATTGCTTCTATTTTGCATAGCGCCCAGTCAAGCCAGGATATATTAACCAAGGCGCTTGAGAATTTTGAACAGGAACCAATTGAACAACAATCAGCAGAGCAAGTTTCAGTTATTGAGAAACCGGTATCTGAGTCTGAAGTTGAAGCGACAAATATAGAAACCGCCGTTGAGACTTCACCAGCAAATGTAGTTCCGATCTTACAATCATCGGCGAACAAAGCTGTCGATGAATCACTGATAGATGACGAAGTTTTAGAAATTTTTCTTGAGGAAGCTGAAGAAGAGATCGAAGCAATAGAAACGAACCTACCGGTTTGGATTAATCAATTAACTAATCATGAAGCGCTTGGAACCATAAGGCGCTCTTTTCATACATTAAAAGGAAGTGGTCGACTTGTTGGAGCAATCACCATTGGCGAGCTGAGTTGGGCTGTTGAAAACATGCTAAACAAGGTGATAGAAGATTCGATCCCTGCAGAAAGTCCAGTGATAACCGTGTTAAATAACGCTTTGAGTATTTTACCAAAATTAGTTGGAGAATTTTCTAAAAACGAACCCTATCAAGGCGATGATGTTAATGAGCTGATAGCAAGAGCGCAGCACATAGCTAAAGGTCTGAACTTGAATGATTTCGCCTATGTTTCTGAGGTCAGTGTATCAGAAACTAGCGCTGCAGAAGTACCATCGCAAAAAATACAAGAGCAAGATATTGAAATTCCAACCTTGTCTGAAAAAGTTGAAGAAAGTGTTGAAGAAGAGCCAATTGATCCGGTTTTATTAGAAATATTTGTGACCGAAGCGCAAGTTCATTTAAAAGCAATCAGTCAATTTGTGAGGGATGCTGGGACTAATGCAAGCGTGTCGGTGACGGATGGTTTGATTAGAGCGTTACATACTTTAAAAGGTAGCGCACATATGGCCAAAGTTGAACCTATTGCAAAGATTGCCGGGCCACTTGAAAAACATGCGAGACTTATTAAAGGAAGTAATCGCCGATTTGATCTTGAAACCGTAGCCTTACTCAATGATTCAGCACAGTACTTAGGCAATATTGTCGAACAGTTAAAAAAATCTGAACCAATTGATAATTCTCAATTTGATAATTTATTTAACCGTATTTCTGCTCTTATTGGTGAAGCGAGCAAACAAGGAGCAAATGATCCAGGGGTACAACAAAAAGATCAACATTTGGTTTCAATTTTCTTGACGGAAGGGTTAGATATTCTGCAAGAAGTTGGCAAGTTATTAGATGGCTTAAAAGTATCACCAAAAGATACCCAAGTGTCTGAAAAAATATCTTCTGAGTTGCACGCGTTTAAGCGCGGCAGTGAAATGATCGGTTCTCAAGAATTACATAAGTTTTCTGAAATTTGTGAGTCAGTTAGTCATTTACAAGTTGATGATGCAGATAGCGAAAGAGAATATCAAAGATTATTGGCTGGTGGTATAGAGCAATTAACTGAAATGTTAAGTCGATTGGCATCTGAAGAAGATATCACACTGCCGGGCGCATTAATCGATGAGATGCAAAGTTGGATCGAAGAAGTTTCACGGGGTGATGCTCCAGAAGAAATGGATCAAGAGCTAGTAGAACTTTTTGTAGAAGAAGCGGATGAGCTTACTGAAACAGTCAATGAACTTTTAGTTAGATGGAAGGAACATCTCAATAGTGATGAAATCAATAAAGAGTTAAGACGAATTTATCATACCTTTAAAGGTAGCTCTCGTATGGCGGGAGCGATGAATATTGGTGACTTAGCTTTTGTTATCGAAGAAATATTTAATAAGGTCTTAGATTTTGGTGGTGAATTTTCTCAGACCGATTATGACGTGATTTTTTCGGCTTCAGATAAACTATCTGAAATGGTGGGTGTACTTAGAAATTTTAGATGGCCCGCAGCAGCGACTGATGAGATCGCTAAACTGAAAAAGCATATCGAAATCAGAGATCTTTCAGAGGAAAGCCAAGAATCAGAGATTTCAGAAGACATAGCGATAGAAAATGTTGTAACTGATGGAGTTGGTATAGATGAATTCTCATTAGATAGTGTGGAAGAAACTCAAGTTGAAGAGCTTCGCGATGTTGAACCAATCGAAGAAATTAAAGAAGTTGAAGAAATTTTAGCAACGGAGCCTTTATCAACAGAATCGCCACGAAATACTTCGTTAGTATGGGACTTGGTTGAAGAGTCAGACGAAGACATACCTGTTGTTGATAAAGTGGAAGATGTTGCGGTAGCTGATGTAGAAGAAATTGAAACTGTCGAACCACCAGAAGAAACACCTGAAGTTACCCCAACGGTTAAAGAATCAACCGAAGCCGTAATTAGCGAAGACACCATTGCACCCTCGGCACCAATTGTGGTGAGTGGTAGTGTTCATAAGATCGACTTAGATGAAGATGGGCTTGAAGTACTTGAAATTTATTTAGAGGAAGCTGATGAATTATTGATAGCTCTAGATGAAGCAATGCATTTGTGGGGAAGCAACCTTTCAGATCAAGACGCTATCGATACGTTGCAAAGAACCTTGCATACATTTAAGGGTGGTGCACGTCTTTCTGATCTTGTGGTGTTAGGTGATTTAACCCATGAAATGGAAACTTATTTTGAAAAAGTGAATAATGGAGAATTGGTTGCTAAAAAAGATCACTTAGGTTTTATGCTGCAAGGTTATGATGTGATCGAATCACTTGTTAATGAAGTGAAAGAAAAAAATCAAATGACATTGCCAGAACATTATCTGCATCAATTAAAAGAACTGATTGCCGGTAAGGAAATAGAAGTAATACCTTCGGTAACAGAAGTTGTCGAAGAACAAGTAAAGGATATTGAGCCAGAAGAAATTGTCGATAAAGATGAAGTGCTCAATGATACCGATGTCGATCACAAAGACTCTGGGGCCGAAGTTGTTTCATTCGAGCAACGTAAACAACAACAAGATGAAACTCGCAAGCAATCAACCGCAGCGGATTCTGTTCGAGTTAACTCCAATCAATTAGAAACTTTAGTTAATCTCGCTGGTGAAACAAGTATTTTTCGTTCTCGACTTGAGCAGCAAATGACGGTTTTAAGATACAACTTAGATGAAATGAGTTCCACCGTTGAGCGCCTAAAAGATCAGTTACGAAATTTGGATATAGAAACAGAAGCACAGATTTCTTATCGACGTGAGATTAGTGGTGGTGTCGAATACGATGATTTCGATCCGCTTGAAATGGATCGATATACACGCCAGCAAGAATTGACTCGAGGTTTAGGCGAAAGTGCGGTCGATTTAATGAACTTAAAAGATACGTTAGATTCTTTAACTTCTGATTCTGAAACTTTGTTGCTTCAACAAGGGCGAGTCAACACGGAAATGCAAGAAGGTTTGATGCAAACACGCATGACTCCTTTTGAAAGTTTGGTTCCAAGATTGCGCCGCATGATCCGTCAAATTAGCACCGAACTTGGTAAAACAATTGAATTGTCTATCAGCGCGGATGGCGAAATGGACAGAAGCGTATTAGAGCGAATGATCGCACCGCTTGAGCATATGTTAAGAAACGCGATGGATCACGGAATTGAAACGCCAGCAGAGCGAAAAGCCGCTGGAAAATTAGAGTCAGGAAAAATTGCCATTTCACTTTTCCGAGAAGGCAGCGAAGTTTTCATACGAATTAAAGATGACGGACGAGGTTTAAATCTTGACGCGATCAGAAAAAAGGCGGTTGAAAAAGGTGTTATAAGTCAAGATACGGTGTTAAGTGAGAATGAATTACAGCAGTTGATCCTAGAGGCTGGTTTTAGTACCGCGGAAACCGTTACTCAGATCTCCGGACGTGGCGTGGGAATGGATGTGGTCAATAGTGAAATCAAGCAGCTAGGCGGGGTTATTGAAATCGATTCTCGTGCGGGAATAGGCTCTACCTTTACAGTAAGGTTGCCGTTTACCGTTTCTGTTAACCATGCACTGATGGTACAAATTGGCGAAGAGTTATATGCAATTCCTCTTGCAAATATTGAAGGTATTGTTCGTGTCAGTCCATTTGAACTAGAAGAATATTACTCTAACACCGATAGTAAGTTTGCTTATGCGGGAATTGATTATTCGGTATATTATCTCGGTAAAATGTTGGATCATCAATCAAATGCACGACTTGATGGCGTGTCACAACCTTTGCCGGTTTTACTTTTACACGGAGCCGATCATCCAACAGCTCTGCAAGTTGATGATCTATTAGGTAGCCGTGAAATTGTTGTAAAATCTACGGGCAGCCAGCTAAGTTCTGTTAGTGGAATTTCCGGTGCAACCATTCAAGGGGATGGTCGAGTTGTTCTGATTTTAGATATGCCGGCACTGGTTCGTCGTGTTGATGCCACTATTACTGATATGGATTTTGTCGAAGAAATAGTGGAAGACAAAATTCCGACAGTTATGGTTGTTGATGATTCAATCACCGTAAGAAAAGTAACTACTCGTTTATTAGAGAGAAACAATTTTGAAGTCATAACCGCCAAAGATGGGGTAGATGCAGTTTCGGTTCTCGCAGATCGTTTACCAGATGTGATGTTACTTGATATAGAAATGCCAAGAATGGATGGTTTTGAACTCGCAACCATTATTCGACATGATGAACGTCTGAAAAATTTGCCTATCATAATGATCACGTCTCGAACTGGTGAAAAACATAGAGAAAGAGCGGAGTCAATTGGCGTCAATCAGTATATGGGTAAACCATATAACGAAGTTGACTTACTAGAAACCATCAATGGTTTGTTATCAGAAAATGCTTGAGGCAAATCGTGAGTAAGTTATTTATTGGTTTAGTTACGTCTCCAAGTGAAGAAAGCAAACAACTGATTAGTTTTTTAGAAGCACTTGGCGTCGAAGTTATTTACCATATTTCACCGGAAGAAATTTCCAGCAGCCATATTGAAAACCAATCTTTAAGTGTTTGGTTACTTAATGTCGACGACGATCATTGGCATGACAATATCGACCAATTATTGGACGAGTCGGATGCGTCAATTTATTTTAACGAACCAGGCACTTTATCTAAACAGTCACATCCAGACTTTTGGTGCGAGAAATTAGTTAGCCGTTTATATGAACTGACTGGCTTGTCAGAAGAGAAGAATCCACCGCCCGAAGTTGCCGAGCAAGCAGTGGTTGCTGATCCGGTACCTAAACCCCTTGGTGATGAGCAACAATCAGTAACATCTGCGCTAGAATCTGCTGAAGATTTAAGTTTTGCGTTAGATGAATTAGAAACCAGTTCGGTTGGTCTGCCTAGCGATATTGCTGCGGAACTGGTGTCTGAATTAGAAAATATTTCTCCCGATCTCGAACCAACCGTCAGCGAGCTAGATAAGATTGTTGAAAAGCCTGCAGCAGAACCAGAAACTTCTAATTTATTAGAAGATGATCCATTATCTGATCTCGATTTTTCACTTGATGATGAATTATCTTTCAATGAGGATTTCTCGTTAGACGATGATGGCTCGCTTGCAGAGAGCGAACTATTAGAAGACATTCACTTAGAGCAAGCTGAATTGCCAGAACACGACGAGCTGCAAGAACAAGTGACCTCGGAAGTTGTCAGTGAAATTATGGATCTCGTTGATGAAGAGATGCAAGGTTCAATCGCCGACAATGAACCTGATTTTGATAGTTTTTCACTCGATTCAATTGATAATATTTCTGATAGTGATGAAACACTATTGGTTGAAGAGCCGCTAACAGCTAAGCCCGAAAAAGAAACACTAGTCGAAACGCAAAAAACAGAGCCAGCGATTGAAAACATCGAAAGTAGTTTGTCTCTTGAAGAGCCCGCTGGAGAATTGACCAGTAAGGTTAAGGGGCGCGCACAGTATGTTATTGATGATCAGCCCAGAGATTCAGAAATAGAGACTTTAGAAAAACCTGAAGCGCCCAGTCAAATTGATGCTTTTGCGGTAGAAGATGATGAAAACGATGATACTTTAAATTTAGAGCCGATCGAAACTGCCATTCAAACTGAGCCAAATTATCTTACAGATGAAACTAAAGCTGAAGCTGAAATGTCCATCGACGATGATTTGCAGGCTTTATCAGAACAAATGCCATCGGAAGAATTGTTACTTGATGATGAGTTTTTACTCGAAGAAGAAGTCATTGTTGAAGATGAATTAATTGAAGACGAACTAATTGAAGCGATCAGTCTTGAAGCAACTAATATTGAAGGAACAACTACGGACGAAGAAATAAATTTAGAGCTAGCTCCCATTGATAGTTCAATGGCTATCTCAACAGAACAAGTCACTACTCCGAAATCTGACAGTTTTGACATTCCAATGCTTGAAGAGGCGGCAACAGGATTAGATTTTGAACAAGTCATTGAACAACCAAACGACGAGTTAACGCCTTGTTGGGTGATAGGAGCATCTTTAGGGGGACCGGCGGCGGTAAAAAGATTCCTGCAAAGTTTACCTGCGGACATCAATGCAAGTTTTATTGTTGTTCAACACATTGATGAAAATTTCTTACCGGTACTTGCCGATATATTAACCAGCAATAGTCATTTTGAGGTGCAGGTTGCTGCTGGTAGCAGTGCAATTAGTGCAGGTAAAGTTTATTTAGCACCGTTAAAAGGTAAAATTGTATTTCTAAAAGATGGTTCAATGTTGGTCGATCACGCACAAAAATGGAGCGCGCCTTATATGCCATGTATTGATGATGTGATTGAATCGCTTGCGGGGATTTATGGTGATAAAAGCGGCGCAATTATTTTTAGTGGCATGGGGCATGACGGATTAGAAGGCGTCAAGAAAATGAAATTACTAGATGGTCAAGTATGGGCTCAATCAGTCGAGACTTGTGCCAACTCGTCGATGCCTGAGTCGGTTATTAATGCGGGACTTGCGAGTGTCGTAGCCGCGCCAGAAATGTTAGCCGATCGACTGGTTAGTTATATCGATCAAAAAACTGCACACCCAATTTAAGAGAGCTGTATCTTAAGAGAGAACGATTATGACTGAAAGTATTCAAGAAGTTTATAGCTTAATGATCCCAACGGTAAACAGCCATATTCTGTTACCAAATACCAGCGTAGCGGAAATTGTTCCGTTTAGTAACGTTGAAATTTTTGATGAACAATCTGGCAAGCCAAAATGGTATCTTGGTCATTTACTATGGCGTGGTATCGAAATACCTCTTGTGTCTATTGACGTTATCAAAGGTGAAAGCGAGCCACAAGCAAACAAACGTTCTCGTGTAGCAATTGTTCACACACTCAATCAAAACCGGGAACTTCCTTATTTAGCCATTGTGGTACAAGGAATTCCACGATTGTCTCATGTGCGAATAGACAATAT
>Ga0316205_10005496_pt1 | contig 10472 bp, 7 predicted proteins | sample 3monthpyrite_MG_FD_204941 | JGI IMG/M metagenome (GOLD analysis project Ga0316205, IMG submission 204941) | Microbial mat bacterial communities from mineral coupon in-situ incubated in ocean water Damariscotta River, Maine, United States -... | ecosystem: Environmental > Aquatic > Marine >...
TTTCATGGCTCCCGGGCCACAACCCGTACATATATCGAGATTGCGCAACCCCATCTGATAACCCACCTCTTTTGTATAGTCGTATTCCTCGCGCGAGATTGAGTGCCCACCCCAACAGACTACAAGATTTGGATTTGTATTCGGCCGTAGAATATTGGCATTACGTAAGATATGAAAAACGGCATTAGTAATACCCTCTGATGTACTGAGATCAATGGTTTCGTTATTATTGATATCATCACTAACATAAATAACATCCCGTAGTACCGCGAAAAGGTGTTCATTAATCCCCTTGATCATTTCACCATCAACAAATGCGTGAGCTGGTGCACCCATCACTTCAAGTTTAATTCCTCTCTCTTGTTGTAAGACACGAATATCAAATGATTTATAACGTTCAAGCAATTCCTTACCATCATCGAGTGAACTACCTGAATTAAGTACAGCCAGGGAACAGTTTCGAAACAGGTTATATAGGCCGCCCTGGCTGGTATCGAGCAATTTATTGACTTCCGACTTCGAAAGTACTTCGAGGTGGCCTTCCGGTGAGATGCGAGCATCTATCGTTTCATAATTCATAATATTCCTGAGTGCTATTTTTTTATCTTGTATAACGTTTATCCAATACGGTATGAATTCAAATGTCATGTTTTATATAATATATTTTCAGATAATAGAACATTACCATGCATACATCCAATTACGTAATTAATATATTAGTTTTCGCATTCAAAGCAAGGGCTTGATTGGTGCGAATTGCCAGAAGAATACTTTTATGCGTTTGCCTAATGAGGCGAACTGGTCAGGGTTATCTTTTGCGGACCAACTGTTTCCTGTTGCCATATCCATGGCGATGGTTTGTTCAACCGATTTCGCCAGTCGTTCATTATCAACAATAATACCAACTTCTGTGTTCAAATTCTCTGATCGCGGGTCAAGATTGTATGTCCCGATATATACTATTCTGGAATCAATAATCATTGTTTTAGCATGAAGTGCAAATACTGGCTGTTTAAATTTAATTTCTGGATACCGCTCTATGAGTTTTATTTGAATCTCTGGATATGGTTTATATTCATATATATGTAACCCCATATCCAGCAATTCCTTTCGTTGATTCTTATATCCACTGAAGGCCTGCAAATTATCTGTTGAGGCTAACGAATTAGTACTAATATGAATTTTTACACCACGTTCCACCGCTTCTCGAAAAAGTACTTCGGCTTCATCAGACAGGATCAGGTACGGTGACTGGATAATTATTTTTGTTTTAGCCTGAGTAAAAATTTTCGCAAGGGCAGAAGTTGAAAGCCCACCACCATCAAGAGCAAAACGATTCGTATTCTTACCTGGTTTATCACTAATAAATTTAGCATCAGACCATATAATATTATTCATCCATGATTGAAAATTAGTCGGGATTTCATTAATAGCATTTCTTACTTTAGGTTCAAAATTCTCTGGCAACCTTGCATAGGTATGCAATTCATTATAAATCTGTTGTACTTCAATATCATCAGCCGACGCACCACTCGGTAATATATCCATACCCGCAAAACATTCTTCGGGTGAAACGCTTAACTCATTCATCCAAAACCGATCAAAACTTTGACGAATATCATTAACAACTTCACCAACCACAAGAGCATCTCGATCACGAAAATTATATTTATGATCATAGTCAAAATATTCATCAGCCATATTACGACCACCAACAATTGCTACTTTACCATCGACAATAAACGTTTTGTCGTGCATACGCTGATTGACACCACGGAAGTCAGTCACAACATTAAGAATACGTGTGATAAATGAGGTGCCGACAGAATGCTTTGGATTGTAAATACGAATTTCGACATTGGGATGTAACGATAAAGCCAGTAATGATTTGTCTGGTGCATCGATCAACAGATCATCAACAATCACTCTTACTTTCACCCCACGTTTTGCAGCACGTAATAGGGCTTCAGTAGCCAGGATCCCAATATTATCCGTACTCCAGATAAAATACTGGACCTCAATGGATTCTTGCGCGTGATCTGCCAGCCAGGCACGAGCCAGCAAAGCTTCCTCCCCCTTTTCAAGTACTTTTACACCAGATAAGCCAACATGGTTGCTAATTTGCTGATCAATAAACGTAAAATCTGATTGGATAGCAGAAGCAGTATGAACCCAAAAAATAAATAATAGAATTACAAATATAATTTGTTGAAATTTTCTTATTTGTGAATTATGCACAATCACTTTTCTAACCAATTAAATGAATTGATGCATACCTTGAAACGATATCGAGTGTAATTTCCATTTTTTTACCGGAAAAAAATCTCAAGACATATTATCCTCTTTAACACTGATTTTATTAGTACACTAGATCGTAAATTTTTCTTGCTAAAATAATGTTAGCTCATACTTTAAACGATGTAGCATCGAGATATGACGTAGCATTTTTATAATTCATCACACGTTGATATACAACCATTCAAGGATAAACAATAAAGCCTCCGCGAGGGAGGCTTTTATTTAGTTGGTACACCCAGTCGATCATTCAGCCTTAGCTTCAGCCGTCTGGAACTGCCCATCGCATTATCTGGCCCTCAATAATAATTCCAGCATTTAGCCGAACGTAAAAATTATACTGTGTCACAAGTTCGAATATCGACTGGCAACAACATGACAAATAAAAAAGGCTCCTAAAAAGGAGCCTTTTTTAATCTAAATGGCGCGCCCGAGACGATTCGAACGTCTGACCGCCTGGTTCGTAGCCAGGTACTCTATCCAGCTGAGCTACGGGCGCTGTACTCGTGTTTGACACAAGTATTCAGGGCCGAGGATTATACCTGAATTACCCATATGTACAAGGGATGTACTAGGTGATTTCCCTCTAGAAGAATACTTGTAGCCATAATGGGAGCAACTAGCTCCAATGATGAAAAATGGCGGAGAGCGAGGGATTCGAACCCTCGATGGGCGTTAACCCATACACCCTTAGCAGGGGTGCGCCTTCAGCCACTCGGCCAGCTCTCCTCACTTTTGAAGCCGCAAGGATACTGGAGAGTAAGGCTTAGGTAAAGAGGGAGTTAGTCAGATGAACCGGTTTTTTCCGCATTTTCTTTTTTAATGCGCTCGTAGATTTCTTCGCGGTGGACTGAAACTTCACGAGGGGCATTAACGCCAATACGTACCTGATTTCCTTTAACCCCAAGAACCGTCACCGACACATCATCACCTATCATGAGTGTTTCGCCAACTCGACGTGTCAAAATTAACATAAAAATAAATCTCCTAAATTTAAAAATTCCTGGTTTGCATCCCGCAAAGTGGTCGTTAAAGCTTCCTTTATATATCGTCAGGAACACGATTGACTTTAAAATATATACCCGATGAAAACTAAGCTTAAAAACCTATAACTAAATGCATATCAAGAAGCATGTTCAAGATTAAAAGTATCGTGAAGTGTTCGCACACCTAATTCAAGATACTTTTCATCAACTACAACTGAGATTTTTATCTCTGAAGTTGAAATCATTCTAATGTTAATACCTTCCTTAGCGAGACTTTCAAACATCTGGCTTGCAATACCTGCATGTGAACGCATGCCAACACCCACAACAGAAATCTTGACGATGGTGTTATCACCCACGACTTCCCGTGCATTTAATTCTTTTGCTGTTTTTTGCAAAATAGTCAATGCGCGTTCATATTCATTTCGATGTACGGTAAATGTAAAATCCGTCATACCGTCGTCGCCAACATTCTGGATTATCATATCAACTTCAATATTGGCATCACCAATCGGACCCAGAATGTTATGCGCTACACCAGGCTGATCTGGAACACCTAATACCGTCAGCTTTGCTTCATCGCGGTTAAAAGCAATACCTGAAATAACCGCTTTCTCCATAGAATCATCCTCAAAAGTAATCAGTGTCCCCGGCCCTTCTTCAAAGGCCGACAAGACACGTAATTTCACGTTGTACTTGCCAGCAAATTCAACCGCCCGAATCTGTAACACTTTTGATCCAAGGCTAGCCATTTCGAGCATTTCTTCAAAAGTAATGCGGTCTAATCGACGTGCTGTACTGACAACACGTGGATCCGTGGTATAGACACCATCCACATCGGTATAAATCTGACATTCATCGGCCTTTAAAGCCGCTGCCAGCGCCACTGCGGTCGTATCAGAACCACCCCGTCCAAGTGTAGTGATGTTGCCATGTTCATCTTTACCCTGAAAACCCGCAACCACTACGATACGGCCCTTCTCAAGGTCTTCGCGCATACGCGATTCATCAATATCCAGGATACGCGCTTTAGTATGCGCACTATCTGTAAGAATGTGTACCTGACTTCCGGTATAGGAACGTGCCTCAAAACCACGCTTGTTAAGTGCAATACTCAATAGCGCTATGGTCACCTGTTCACCGGTTGAAACCAGTACATCGAATTCTCTAGGATCAGGGTTATCGCTTATTTCTTTCGATAACCCAATAAGTCGGTTAGTTTCACCACTCATCGCAGAAACCACCACAACTACGTCATGGCCTACTTTGCGAAGGGCAGTTAACTTTTCGGCAACATTTTCGATTTTCTCGACAGTTCCGACAGAAGTCCCACCATATTTTTGGACGATCAGCGCCATTGCGTATCCTGGTCTCGCGCAAAAGGCGCTAATTAAACACTACTTTAGGTTGATATTTCAACATGTAAATAACGCATTCTCATTGAATGCAAATTGCACTCGCATAAAAGCTATGCTGATATTTTGCTCCTCACCCAGTCTGCAACGCCAGCTAGTGCAGCAGGTAGTTCACTTGGCTGATTTCCCCCTGCCTGGGCCATATCCGCACGTCCACCACCTCGACCACCTACTTTTTCGGCAACAACATTGACAAGATCGCCGGCTTTTATCAAGCTGGTCTGCGCTTTACTCACTCCAGCAACTAAACTGACTTTCTCGCCCTCGACGGCAGCCAATACGATTGCAGCATCACCCAGCTTATCTTTTAATTTATCGAGGGTTTCTCTCAGGCTTTTTGCATCTGCGCCTTCTAACTGCGCTGCAAGTACTTTCAAGCCGTTAATATCGACAGCCTGATCCAACAACTCATCACCCTGGTTACTGGCGAGTTTAGCCTTGAGACTTTCTACTTCTTTTTCGAGATTCCGGTTACGCTGCAATAATTGCTCTACTTTTTCATCGACACTGGATCGATCCGCTTTTAATGCGTTTGCCAGATTAATGATTTGTTGTTCAGTTGAATTGATCCAGTTGAGCGCATTTTGACCCGTTACAGCTTCAATTCTTCTCACTCCTGCAGCTGTGCCACTTTCAGAGGTAATTTTAAACAGGCCAATGTCACCGGTGTGCTGTACATGTGTACCACCACACAACTCCACGGAAAAATCACCCATGCGTAAAACACGCACCTCATCACCATACTTTTCGCCAAACAAGGCCATCGCACCACTATCGATAGCTTGCTGATGTCCCATCAAGTTAGTTTGAACATCAAGATTATTACGGATCTTTTCATTAACCAGTGATTCGATTTGTGCCAATTGCTTATCATTGATAGCCTCATAATGCGAAAAGTCAAAGCGCAATCGCTTTGCATCAACAAGAGAACCTTTTTGTGTAACGTGCTCACCTAAAATATCACGCAAGGCGGCATGCATTAAATGCGTCGCCGAGTGATTAAGTGCAATCTGTTGTCGCAATGAGTCATTAACTTCAGCTGTCAGTTTTTCACCAACTTTAACTTTACCTTCTGTTACAGTAACAATATGGGCAAATATTTTTCCACCTTGTTTACGCGTATCGGCTACCTTAATAATAGAATTTGAGCCGAGCAAAACACCGCTATCACCAACCTGTCCACCGGACTCGGCATAAAATGGTGTTTTATCCAGTACAAGTATTCCCTTTTGTCCCTGGGACATTTTATCAAAAGAATTACCGTCAATAAATAAACCAGTTACAACTGCAGCATCAGTTAAATGTTCGTAACCTGTAAATTCGGTTTCACCTTCCAAATTCAAATCGTCAGCCAGTTCCACTGCAAAATGACTCGCGGCTCGCGCACGATCGCGCTGCGCCTGCATGGCGGTATCAAATCCAGCCATATCCATCTCGAGATCACGTTCACGAGCAATATCACCGGTTAAATCTGCTGGAAACCCGTAAGTATCATAAAGTTTGAAAATGGTTTCGCCGTTAATCGTTTTCCCTTTCATCTCACTGATTGCCAACTCGAGGATATGCATACCCTGATCCAGCGTTTCGGCAAAACGCTCTTCTTCCTGATTTAAAACTTGTTCAACCCTATCCTGAGCTTTTGTAAGTTCGGGATAAGCATCCCCCATTTCCTTTATTAATGGCGCAACCAGCTTATAAAAGAAAGGATCACGTACTCCCAGTTTATGCCCATGGCGAATGGCGCGTCGAATAATACGGCGAAGGACATAACCTCGACCTTCATTTGAAGGCACAACACCATCTACAATCAAAAACGCACAGGAACGAATATGATCCGCAATAACACGCAAGGAATTATTTTGCTTGTCGTTGCACTCCGTGATCTTCATCACGGCGTTAATCAGGTTAACAAACAGATCGATTTCATAATTACTATGGACTTGTTGCATCACTGCAGCTAGTCGTTCAAGTCCCATACCAGTATCAACGGAAGGTTTTGGTAATGGGTGTAAAATACCTTTCTTGTCCCGATCATATTGCATAAAGACCAGGTTCCATATTTCTATGTATCGATCACCGTCTTCTTCTGGAGTACCAGGTGGACCACCGGCTACCGATTCTCCATGATCATAAAATATTTCAGTACAGGGACCACAGGGACCGGTATCACCCATTGACCAGAAATTATCTTTCGCTCCAATTCGCGAAAATCGTTTAGGATCAACTTTAATTTCATTCAGCCAGATATCTGCCGTTTCATCGTCTTCTTCGAAAACCGTGACCCAAAGTTTTTCTGCAGGGATACCACATACTTCTGTGAGAAATTCCCAGGCATATTTAATTGCAGCATGTTTGAAGTAATCACCAAAACTGAAATTACCCAGCATTTCGAAGAAGGTGTGGTGACGGGCGGTGTATCCTACGTTTTCAAGATCGTTATGTTTACCACCGGCACGAACACATCGTTGCGAACTGGTTGCTCGCTGATAAGCTCGTTTGTCTTCACCGGTGAACACTTCCTTGAACTGAACCATACCTGCATTAGTAAACAACAAAGTTGGGTCATTCACAGGCACGAGTGAACTCGAAGGAACAATTTCATGTTCCTTATCTTTAAAAAAGTTTAAAAACGCAGTGCGCAAGTCAGCACTTTTATTAATATTCTTCATTTTTTTCATCTACGTTTTATACGTAATCAATAATCATCATCAATTAACGTTCGGCGAATATGCTCACTGGAAAATCCCCGATATTGTAGAAAGCGAGATTGTTTCGCTCTCTCTTTATAATCGGTGGGTCTGCCTACACCAAATTTTTTCTTTCTGACTTCTTCTGCAATTTCATACCAATGTGCATTTCGCTCATCAAGATATTCGTCGATAAGTGCATCACTCACTCCGCGTTGGCGAAGTTCAACTTTTATTTTTGTGGGTCCGCTTCCTCGCCCCATGCGCGCATGAATGAAGGATTCAATGAACCGTTCATCACTTTGTAAACCTTCCTGAGTGAGGGTTTGCAGCGCAAGCTGAATTTCATCCAACTCATAATCGCGTGCTAGTAACTTATCCTGTAATTCTTTAACACTATGCTCACGTCGCGCCAGTAAATTCATCGCACAGGCTCTAACGGATAGTGACACTTTTAACTTCCTGTTCATCATCAGGTTATCTTCATTTTTACAAATGAAAACAAAACTGAGTATTTTTGATAACGCAAAACCAGATTGTACCACACGATATAACTGAAAACAGAAGCCCTAATACCCAATTGACCGCTTTCAACCAGACCTTTTATGGCAAATTGTAAATCCATATCGTGTTCTTAACCTGTCTCTTTAAATGTTTATTACTTATGTCATATGACTGTTTATAATTTTCTGCGCTAACACAACAAAAGACCCCTTGCTAACAAATGTTAACAAGGGGTCAATTGAATTCATACAACATGGTCAAGCTGACCAAATATTAACTTATGCTTCTGCGAGTTCTGACTCTGGCTCCACTTCAGTTTTCTCAGTAGCCTCAGCTATATCTACTTTTGGCAATAATTCTTCGCGTATCCTTGTTTCAATTTCTTGCGCGATTTCCGGATTTTCCTTGAGGAAATTCCGCACATTATCCTTGCCCTGGCCGATACGGTCACCGTTGTAGCTATACCAGGCACCTGCTTTATCGATGATATCCAGATCGACACCAAGTGTTATGATTTCACCTTCCCTCGAAATACCTTCACCATAGAGGATGTCGAATACCACCTGTTTAAATGGTGGTGCGACCTTGTTTTTCACGACTTTAACCCGGGTTTCATTGCCAACAACTTCATCGCCTTTCTTGATGGCGCCAATACGACGAATATCCAGACGAACTGAAGAATAAAATTTAAGCGCATTACCACCCGTTGTGGTTTCCGGATTACCGAACATGACACCGATTTTCATACGAATCTGGTTAATGAAAATTACAGAACAGTTTGCACGTTTGATATTACCTGCAAGTTTCCGTAGGGCCTGGCTCATCAGGCGAGCAGCCAGCCCGACATGATGGTCCCCCATATCACCTTCAATTTCTGCTTTGGGTACTAGTGCGGCAACGGAATCGATGACAACCATTTCAACCGCACCACTTCGCACCAGCATGTCGCAAATTTCCAGAGCCTGTTCACCTGTATCCGGTTGAGAGACCAGTAAATCATCGATATTTACCCCGAGCTTTTCAGCATAAATAGGATCCAGGGCATGCTCAGCATCGATGAAAGCACAAGTCTTACCCTGTTTTTGAGCCTCGGCAATCGCCGATAACGTCAGGGTGGTTTTACCCGAAGACTCTGGTCCGTAGATTTCAACGATTCGACCATAAGGTAATCCGCCAATGCCAAGGGCAACATCAAGGCCGAGTGAGCCTGTGCTTACTGATGGAATCTTCGCTAGTGGCTGATCTCCCATCTTCATGACCGAGCCTTTACCAAATTGCTTATCAATTTGTGCTAGAGCACTTGCTAATGCTTTTTTCTTTTGATCTTCACCCATATCAGCCATTTTTCCTCTCCTGTTTATTTTTCCTGCTTACTGCAGTTTTGATAAATCGATTCGATGTCTTCTGCACAACGTACATGAATCAAATTTAGACCATACATTCGCTCATGTCAATATTTTTTACCACCTATTTACTTTTTACTCTGTATCATTTTCTATTGCGATAAGTCCTTGTAAATTCTATAATTCAACCTATTAACCAGGGGTTTGATGTGGAAATAACGATCAAAAATAAAAACCCGATCAAGTGGGCGACGCGTCAGAGACTGCAATTTATCGAAGTTATGGCCTATTACACCGGTGTTATCACCCGTAGTGATATCGCGAAAACTTTTGGTATATCTGATGCGGCAGCAACCAAAGATCTAAAACTCTATAATGATCTGCTACCGACTAACCTTATATATAGGCACAGTGTTTTTGGTTTTGTCCCGAGTGAATCTTTTCAGGAAAAATTCACCGATTTATCTCCTGAGCAGGTTTTACCCATTATTGCCCGTAACCTTGCGGTCATTGGAAACCCCTCAGGACATGAAAAGATATATGGTATTAATGTCGATCTCTTGCCCTTACCTGTCAGGCTGCCTGCTAAATCTGTTCTGGCTCAATTGATTCGGGCGCTGAAAAATCAACAGAGACTACGGATTGTGTACCACTCTCTCTCGGAGCAGGAGAATATGGACACGCGAATAATAGAACCCCATTCGCTGGTTAACACAGGCCTACGTTGGCATGTAAGGGCCTATAGTGAAAACTCCTTTGACTTCCGTGATTTTGTATTGTCTCGCATCGTAGAAGCCTACTTACTCGATGAAACGGCTGAGTCGAATATTATTTATGATGATGACTGGAATGAAATCGTTGTTCTTGAATTAAAACCGCATCCTAACCTTAGTGAACATACGCGTAAAAGTCTGGAGTTTGACTACAGTATAAACAACGGCATAATCGAACTTAAGGTCAGACGTGCGCTGGTTGGTTATGTCTTACAACGGTTATCAGTCGATACCACATTAGAGCACTCATTAAATCCAAAAGCCTATCAACTCGTTTTGCAAAACCGTGAAGATATTGAAGCATTTGCAGGCTGGGCATTTTTGTAGTGCTCACAACTATTCAAGTAAAGGCCAACGTTTTAATACCTCATAAACAACACCACCATCTATAGATTTTGATTCCACCAACACAAAATCAGTAGCACACCATTTTAATGGAGTTTGTATATTCACGATGGGTGTGCGCCTG
>Ga0316205_10005497_pt1 | contig 10471 bp, 8 predicted proteins | sample 3monthpyrite_MG_FD_204941 | JGI IMG/M metagenome (GOLD analysis project Ga0316205, IMG submission 204941) | Microbial mat bacterial communities from mineral coupon in-situ incubated in ocean water Damariscotta River, Maine, United States -... | ecosystem: Environmental > Aquatic > Marine >...
TCTTCGTCGCCGGTCCAGAGATAGACAGGCACGCCCTTCAAGCCCGGGACCGGATCGGGGGCCAGCCCTACCACCTGCTGGCTCTCGTCCCACAGAGGTGGCGGGGTCCCTGACCAGGCCGCCACCGCGGCGAAGCGGTGGGGATGTCGCGCCGCCAGCACCAGGGCCGCGGTCGCACCAGAGCCGTGGCCCGCGAGATAGACCCGGTCGGCATGGGCACGCCCCGCCTCCAGCTCTCGATCGATCAGCTCCAGGATCACCGCCTCACCAGGGGCCTCAAGCCAGGGCACAGTGGTGCGGCACTGAATCGGGGCCACAGGAGCCAGCAGCCTGAGCTTCCGACGCCGAGCCTCGCCCGAAAGGGCCTCCAGAGCAGAACGGGCCAGCTGCACAGCAGGGCGAGGCCGCCAGCTCCCGCCGTGGAGCACAACGACCAAGGCTTTGGAGCCCCCCCTGCCTCCCTCCAGGGCGCCGTCATCCCGTTCGCTGAGACCGGCGGGGCGAGACGGCGCAGGGGAGGACGAGAGCGGCTCGGGGCACAGCAGCCCGAGGCAACAGCTGATCAGGAGCAGAAAGATGTTCATGACAGGGTCGACGGCAACGTCGCCACAACGTTTCCTGCCCCCATGGATGTCTTGTGGCCCGGGTCCTGCTTGGTTACAACCTCCCGTCCCATGGATCGGCACGAGCTCCCCAGCCGTGCCAGCTCAGCAGTCTCTGAGAAGGTTCAACGTCGGGGTGTGGCTCAGCTTGGTAGAGCGCTTGTCTGGGGGACAAGAGGTCGCAGGTTCAAATCCTGTCACCCCGACCATTCTTCACCGCCTGGGGCGGTGCGCTGGCCCCGGCTCCGGGCGCTGGCCAAGAACACGAGCTCCTCGCTCCCGCGCCTCAGCGGCGCGCCTCCAGCACCATGTTTGTGGGCGTCTCGGCCGCTCGGCGGACCTTGCTGAAGCCTCCCTCGTTGAGCACCTCCGTGAGCCGAGCCTGGCCCGCCTGGGCACCCAGGGCCAGACCGACCTCTTGAGCACGGGAGGCAGGGGTGCAAATCATGGTGGAGAAGGCGTAGAAGATCTGGCCCAGCGGGTGGAGGTTCTCCTTCAACGAATCACCTGCGGCGGGTTCGGTCAGCATGAAGGTGCCGTCGTCCTTCAGCGAATCCAGGATGTGCCCGCAGGCACCGACCGGATCACCCATGTCGTGCAGGGCGTCGAAGATGGTGACCAGGTCGTAGTCCGAGCCCGGGTAGGCCTTCGATGTGGTCACCTCGAAGATCGTGTTGCCTGCCACACCTGCGGCTCGTGCCCGCTCGCGCGCGTGCTCGATAGACGGCTCGTGAAAGTCGAAGCCGTGAAACGTCGAGTTGGGGAATGACTGGGCCATCAAGATGGTCGACGAGCCATGGCCGCAACCCACGTCTGCGACCTTGGCGCCCGTCTCCAACTTCGGCACCACGCCATCGAGGGACGGCAGCCAGTCGCTGATCAGGTTGGCTGCATAGAGTGGTCGGAAGAAACGCTCCGTTCCGCAGAACAGACAGCCGTTGTGTGCGGACCAGGGCAGACCCTCTCCCGTGCGGAAGACCTCGGTGACTTTCTCCTCGTCCAGATAGGCTGACACCACGGCCTGAAAGAACCCCTGCATGCACGCCGGGTTGCCCTCTTGGGCGAAGACGACTTCCTGTTCAGGCGTCATCACGAACTCAGCGGAGTCCGGGGCGTAGTTCACGTAGCCCGCCGCAGCGTTTGCCGACAGCCACTCACGGATGTATCGCTCCTCCAGCCCCGTGCTCTGGGCGAGCTGCTCGCTTGTGGCAGCCCCCATTTCGGCCAACGCGCTGTAGAGATCGAGGCGATCGCCCATGTAGGCCATGAGCAAGCCGAGCGACCCCGCCACGTCCCCCAAGACCTTGCCCTGAAGCTCTTCGAGGGTGCTCTCGTCTACTGCTCTCTTCTGTGGCGACATGACGGTTCCTTCCCGGTCGTGATTGCAGCTACGGGTGCCCGTGACCTCGCAAGCTGTGCCCTCATCCTTGCCGAGCGGTCTGCAGGCCGTCCAGCCAAAACCGGGAGGGCGCAGAAACTACAGGTACGCAGGCTCTGAATCCAAATGGCCCAGTGAACCCGGGAGCCAGATCTTCAACTCGGCGCTGCTTGGCCCTACACCGCGCAAGCCGCGCTCCCCCTCCAGGGCGTACTCGTCCACATCATGGTCAGGCTGGCCCGCGTTCAAGAGCAGCTCTGCCAGCCTGCACGCACCTTCGTCAGGTCCGAAGCCCGTCACGGTGTCCCGGGAAGAGAGCTCGTCGGCGCTGCTCACCGTCTCGTCCGCATTCGCGATCGACAGCGAGGGAAAACACGACGGGCTGATGTCCAGGGACAACCATGGGTAGCGCCCCGGGCGCTCGGGCGAATAAGCGAATGTGTGCGGCGCTCGCACCGGGTCCAGGCGCTGGTCCGTCTCTTCAGCACCGATGATCAAGCGGCGCAAGCTGGAACGGGGATGGGTGAGCTTGACCACGACTCGCGGCGCCTGGCGGTGAAAGACCCTGGCAAAGATGAGCAGTCCCAGATGGCGCGACGTGGCCTTGTCGACCTCGATGCTCACCGCCTCCACCCGAGCCTCGCCGTAGAAGTGATAACCCCAGGTGGCACACAGCCGATCCGTCTCCATGACCGCTGGAGGCGCTGGCAGCGTCTGGGCCGAGAGCACGACGCGATCGGGCTCAGCGTCCTCCCCGTAGGGCAACGTGGACGCCGCACCGCTGAAGATCGTCTCGAGATCACAGCGGCTATTCACAGGCGCCCCACACCGGCCAGCTGACCGCGATCACACGCCAGCGGCCTGTGTTGCACCAGGACTATTGGCCCGTGCCCACCAGTCCGTTCGAGGCCGAGAAGCCCACCGGGCCCACCGCGTCTTGCACCCAATACTGAGCCCAGATCTGCGTGCCCGAGGGCACATTCTGGGGCCAGGAGAAGGGCAGCTGCAACGCGCCGCCACCGTCGGACGTCAAGGGTGACAACACCACGTCGGGGCTGGGGACCAACACGCCGCCCTTGAAGGCGCCACTTAGCGCATTGAAGCCGAGCACCAGATAGGTGGAGGCGAACGGCGCCGCCGCGGCCAGATCGAGCGAACCCGCCTGGGCAGCGATCAAGGCGCCTTGCGCTGAGAGGACGGGGACTCCGTTGACGCCCGCCAGGCCAGGGCCGCTCACGGCCCAGTCGTTGTCGACGTCGAAGTTGGTGGTCAGGTCGTCCGTCAACCCAGCTCACCCACAGAAACGACGACAGACACCGAGGCGCCCGTGGGGATGTTCGCGTCGATCTGAAAACGCAGCGGTGTGGCGCTGTTGTCCGCGTCGGAGAATCCTGCCCAGCTGCCCAGGCTCACCGAAGCGGTGACCAGGGACAGGTCGGGGCTCGTGGTCGAGAGCGAGGCCGTGGCCGCGTTCGACGTTCCCGCGCCGCTGTTCCGGCCGCTGATGATCACCGCGATGGTCTCGCCGGGCTCGAAGATGCCGTCACCGTCACCCTCGTCGATCAGCTGCAGTCCCGTGGCGCGCAGGAAGGGCCCACCCGCCAACGCCGTGACCTGCAACGCCTCGAGGTTCTCCTGGGCCAGAGGGATGATCTTGTTCGTCGCCGGCCAGAAGCCGTCGGAGGGACCACCGATCTCAGGGGTCCAGGACATGGTGTTGTACACGCCGTGGTCCGTGTCGATGGTGATGCCGTTGGCCGGGTAGAGCAGCACCGCCCCCGGGCCGTATGGGTAACCGTTCACCGCCGTGGCCAAGGCGCCCACCTCGTTGTAGTCGGCATTGTTCGCCGGCAAGGTCGACGTGTAACCGAGTGGTGCGAGCCACACATCGGAGTAGGTGTGCATGGACAGCGCCGTGCCGAAATCATGGGCGGCCATGAACGCGATCATGGCGACCACCTCTGGCTCACTGGCCGGGCCCGGCCCACGATAGGTGATCGACGAAGGCGAGGGGCTCGAACCGATGTTGTCGAAGCCCCACTGGAAGGGGTAGTTGCGGTTCAGGTCGACACCCTTGGCCGACGTGCCCTGGTTGACACGCCGGTTCTTGCGCCACATACCACCGCCATTAGGGTTGTTGCGCTTGTTGTATTCGTAGCCATCGGGGTTGACCACGGGCACGAACCAGATCTCCCGTTCGTTGACCAGGTACGTGGCCAGCGGGTCGCTGCCATAGTTGTCGAGCAACCAGATCAAGAAGAACAGCTGGGTCTGCATGGCCGCCGGTTCGCGGGCGTGGTGCAGCGAGTCGAAGCGCACCTCGGGTTCGTCCTCATCCACACCCGGGTTGTCGGACACCTTCACTGCCCAGAGGTCACGTCCCTCGATGCTCAGACCCAGGCTCTGCTTGGTGGTCATGATCGTGGGATGCTGCGCCGCGAGCTGATCGAGTACCGCGACCACCTCGTCGAAGACGTAGTAGCCGCCCATGGATCCCTGACCGAACGGCGGCGTGATGGTGGAGCCGCCGCTGGGAGCGGCCATCTCGGCCAGCTCCTCAGGCGTGGCCAGGCGCGAAGCGTAGAACCGCTCCAGATCGTCCTCGACGATGGAGAAGGTCAGACCACGCTGCTGCAGCTCGGCGAGGCCGGTGCTCCAGGCGATGACCATGGCGGACAGTCGGTCGTCTGCCGAGTCCACGATGTCGAAGCCGGCGAGATCTACCGCAGTCAGCGGCACGTCGCTGGTGACAGCCACCAGACGGGCAGTGTCACGACTCTCGGTCGCCTGGGGTTGCTGGGCAACCACCGGGGAGAAGCTCATGACCAAGGCCATGCACAAGAGCACTGCAGACGGGGGGAGGCGCATCAGAGCAGGATTCCGTATCGGAGGAGCGACGCAGTGTACACGGCCCCCAGAGAGACGGCCGGGAGAGCCCCCCTCTCAAGCCTCAAGCCATGAGACCCTCGTCCTCCTGAGCAGCCACGACGATGCGCCCCTCGACCAACTTCACGGCGATGGTCTTGCCCTGGCCCCCACCGGAGCTGTTCTCCTGGCGGATGATCTCCTCTGCCAGCGGGAAACGAATGTGCTGATCGACCAATCGGTGCAGCTCCCGAGCGCCATACGTCTCGCAGTTGCCAGCGGCCACCAGCTCATCGTAGACATCGTCGTCGAGGCTCAAGCTGACCTGCCTGTTGGCCACCAACGCTTCGATCTCTGCCACATGATGGTCGATGATCGAACGCAGGGCGGTCACCGACAGCCGGGTGAACGGCACCACCGTGTCGATGCGGTTGACCAACTCGGGCCGCATGTGATTGAGCAGCACATCCCGGGGGTCGATCTGTGGCGCGGTGGGTTGGCCACCGAAGCCCATCTTCGGCGCCTCCTTGGGCTCGATGTCGATGTTCGAGGTCACGATCACGATGGCCTGGGTGAAGTCTGCCCGTCGACCGTTGGTGCCGGTCAGCCGGCCCTCGTCGAAGATCTGCAAGAAGATGTCGGCGACCTTGGGGTGGGCCTTCTCGACCTCGTCGAACAGCAGCACGCAATGGGGATGGGTGCGCATGGCCGAGATGAGCAGCCCCTCCCTTTCGTGACCCACGTATCCAGGAGGCGCGCCGATGAGCTTCGCCACCGAGTGGGGCTCCATGTACTCGGACATGTCGAAGCGCAAGAGTCGGCGGGTGTCACCGAAGAGCTGCTCGGTGAGACACTTGGCCAGGAACGTCTTGCCCACGCCCGTAGGACCGGCGAAGAAGAACACGCCCAGGGGGCGGTTGGGATCGCTGAGCCCGGCCTTGGCCGTCAACACGGTGCGGGCCACGGCACGGACCGCTGCTTCTTGGCCGATGACCTTGGCCTGCAGTTCGCTCTCCACGTTGAACAGGTTGCGCGCCGCCTCGCCAGACATGCGCTCCAGCGGGATGCCTGTCCACTGGGACACGGTGGTCGCCACGTCTGCCGCCGTCACCTCAAGGGCGCTGTCCACTGCTGCGTCGCCGGTGTAGCGCTCGAGCCGTTTGCGCGCGCACGACTGATCGACCGCGTCGAGCGCCTTGTCTGGCAGCCGACGATCGAAGACGTGGCGCACGGTGAGTTGCACCGCAGCCTCCACGGCCTCGGCGAGAATCGTCACCTGGTGGTGGTTCTCGAGGGACGGGCTGACCTTGGTCACGATCTCCAGGGCTTCTGCAGTGGTCGGTTCCTCGACCATGACCTTCTCGAAGCGCCGGTCGAGGGCGGGATCTCCTTCGACATGGCGCCGGTACTCTTCGATGGTCGTGGCACCGACACAGCTCAGCTCACCTCTGGCCAGGGCCGGTTTGAGGATGTTGGCCGCATCCAGCGAGTCGCCCCCACCGGCAGCGCCGGCCCCCACGAGCGTGTGCAGCTCATCAAGAAACAGGATCACCTCGGGGTGTGCCTTCAGCTCCGCGAGAATGCCCAGAAGGCGTTCCTCGAACTGCCCCCGGTATTTGGTTCCGGCGACGAGCGAGCCCATGGCCAGCTCAACGATGCGACGGCCACGCAAGGGCTCAGGGCACTCGGGCTGGGTGAGGCGCAGGGCGAAGCCCTCGACCACGGCTGTCTTGCCCACACCCGCTTCGCCCACCAACACCGGGTTGTTCTTGTTCTTGCGCAGCAACACCTGGGCGAGAAGGTCGAGCTCGCCAGCGCGACCGATGAGCGCCGATGTCTGCCCGCTCGCTGCCATCTCGGTCAGATCTCGGCCGAACTCCTCCAGCAACGGCGTGGGCGAAGGTTTGGGTTCGGGTTCGGTGTGCAGGTTCTCCTGCAAGGCGGCCACGTCGATGTCGCGGGTGCGCATGAGCCGCATGGGGATGCTGCGACCTTCATTGAGGATCGCCTCAAGCAAGTGCTCCGGCTCAACCACCCCGCTGCGATGGCGAGTGGCGATGCGCGCGGCGAGATCGATGACCGAGCGACACCGAGGAGTCGGCGCCATGGAACCGCTCAGCCCGCTGGCACCACCCTGGCGGATCGCGCTCTCCAGAACCTCCATGTACTCCATGAAGTTCACCTCGACCTCGGCGAACGCCATGGCCAGGTTGCCCTCATCGTTCTTGGCCAGACCGACGAACAGATGCTCCACACCCAGGTAGCTCTGCCCCCAATCCACGCTGGATTGCGTGGCCAAGGCGAGGACCTGCTCAGAACGGGATGACAGTCTCGGTAGATTCACGACGTGGCAGTCCTTCAGGGTTTCTTGCGACGGTCCCGCTTGCGCTGGATGTTCGTTAGGGCGGCTCGGCCTAGTGGGGCATGAACTCGATCAAGGTCGTGCCCACCAGGAAGCACGACCCGGGAGTGATCAGCACCTTGCCAGAGAGCTGGCGGTCACCCAGAAAAGTACCGTTGCGACTGTCTCGGTCTTCGAGCCAGAAATGCTGGTCTTCACGAATGATCCGGGCGTGGGCGCCAGAGACCATGGGGTCGAGCGTCAGGTAGAGATCGTTGGGCTGGCTGCGCCCGATGGTGAGCACGTCGGCCTCGACCGAACAGCGCGTGCCATCCATGGGGCCGCCGATCACCTCGACGTGCAGGGGCCCGGGCTGCTCCCGCACAGGTTGGCGCCTGACCTTGGGTGACAGATCGGTCAGGGTGGCCGTCATGCTGGGATCAAAGCCCACGTCACCACCCCCATTCTCTGCATCAGATTCAGCCATCGATCAAGACTCCCGGTGGACCGCAGCGCCCATTCGCTCGGCCGGCGTCGATCTTACACGGCAGAGCGGCCGCCGTGGATTCTCAAGCTGCCTGTGGCGCGACGGGCCACAGGCAGCCGATCGCTCAAGCTCCCCGCCCTCCGCTCTCCAGGAGCGTCTCCGCCATCAACACGAGCAGGCGCTGCTCTTCGCTGTGCAAGAAGAAGTGGTCGCCAGGGAAGTCGTGTCGAGCAAAGCCTGCCGGGCCAAACGCCTCCCAGGCAGCCAGCTTGTGCTCCGGGACCTGAGGATCGTCTTGCCCCGTGAACAGGGTCAGGGGGACAGGCAAGGCCTCTGCGTCCGCCCGTTGATAGCGGTCGGTGATCGTGAAGTCGGCCCGGATCATGGGCAGGAACAGGTCCATGACCTCGTCGTTGCCCAGCACCTCGGGCGGCGTGCCGTTGAGGCGCCCCAGCTCGGCCAGCAGCTCGGCCCGCGGCAGATCGTAGAGCGTCTTCGCCGGCGGCAGGCAGAGGGGAGCCCGGGCACCGCCCACGAACAGGTGCACAGGAAGGGGCCCACCGGCCAACACCAACGAGCGGGTCAGCTCCCAGGCCACCAAGGCACCGAGGCTATGGCCGAAGAGGGCAAACGGACGATCGTCGATGCGCGGCGACAGCGCCTCGTGCACCGCGGCCACGAGGGCGTCCATGGTGGTGAAGGGCTGCTCACGCAGCCGACCCTCGCGCCCGGGGGCCTGAACCGCCAGCACTTCGATCGACTCGCCCAGCCGCGCCTGCCAAGGGCGAAACACGCTCGCTCCCGCTCCCGCGTAGGGCAGACAGACCAGACGCACCCGCGCACCCGGACGGGACTCCGCCAGAGGAAACCAAGGATCTCGTGGACGCAACATGGTGCTCCTCTGTGGACAGACAGTCAGTTGACCTGACGCTCGCGGCCCTGCCAGAAGGGCTTGCGCAAGAGGGCCTTCTTGACCTTGCCGCTGGGCGTGCGAGGCAGGCTCTTCAACGACTCGATCACGTGGGGCACCTTGAAGTCGGCCAGGCGACGGCGGCAGTGGTCGGTGATCTCGTGGGTGGCCAGGTCGTGCCCGGCCCGCAAGACCACATAGGCCAGAATCTTCTCGCCCCAACGTTCGTCGGGGATGCCGATCACCGCCGCTTCTGCCACCGCTTCGTGACCGCACAGCGCAGACTCCACCTCGGCAGGATAGATGTTCTCTCCCGCCGAGATGATCAGGTCCTTCAGGCGGTCGCAGACGAACACACAGCCTCCCTCGTCGATGCAGCCCGCATCACCCGTGTGCACCCAGCCATCGACGAGAGTGGCCGCCGTCGCTTCAGGGCGCTTCCAGTAGCCGACCATGTTCGCCGGTGAACGGATGCACACCTCACCCACGGCCCCCACCCCCAAGGGCTTGCCCTCGTCATCGATGATCTTGATCTCGTTTCCGGGATAGGGGCAGCCCGCACCCGCCAGGCGCGCACCGGACGGGTCGACGTGATCGGCGTGGCGCAGGCACACCGCGGTGTTGCCGGTCTCGGTCAGGCCATAGATCTGGGCGAACTGACATCCGAAGACCTCAAGCGCCGAGCTCAACGTGGGCACGGGGATCGGCGAACCGCCATAGACGATGGTGTCGAGGGCGCTGAAGTCGGTGCCGGCGCAGCCAGGCTCCTCCAGCATCACGCCGATCATGGCGGGCACCAGGCAGACCTTGGTCACCTTGTGCCGCTCCGTGAGCTCCAAGGCCTCCCAGGCCACAAAGGTCGGCGGGATGATCGAGAGCGCCCCGGCCACGAAACCGGTCATGGCCCACCACAACCCGCCGATGTGAAACGCCGGCAGGGCGAACATCGACACATCGTCGGAGCTCCAGCCGATCCATTCATCTCCCGCCGCAGCCATGTTGGCCACCACGGCGAAGAAGCTGCGGTTCGCCAACTGCACGCCCTTGGGATGGCCCGTCGTGCCGCTGGTGTACATCTGCACCACCACCTCGTCGGTGTCGTCGGGGCGACAGGGATCCTCGTCGGGAGCGTCATCGCGCCAGTTTTCATAGGAGGGTAGGCCGCCCGCCTCGCCGTCGATCACCAACAACGCCAAGAGCCGCTCGTTGCCCTCCCATGCAGGGGCCATGCGCTCCACGAACTCAGCGCCCACCACCAGCAGCTCGGCTTCGCCGTCTTCTAGAATGAAGCGCACTTCGGGGGGCGCGAGACGCCAGTTGATGCCCATGAGCACCGCGCCAGCCTTGGCCACTCCGAAGACGAACTCGTAGGCCAGTTCAGAGTCTTTGCCCAGAAAGGCCACCCGACTGCCGGGCCTGACTCCTGCGCCATACAGGGCCTGAGCCACTCGATTCGAACGGGCATCGAGTTCGGTCCATGTCAGCTGGCGGTCGCCACATTGCATGGCCACCTTGTCCGCCAACCGCGTGGCTTGCCAACGTGCCAGCTGGGCGATGGTGTGCGGTGTCGCCTCGGCGGACATGGTCACTGGCTCCTGGTCTGGGCTCTACACGGGTTCGTGCGAGGTTTGTTGAGGCTTGCTGGCGACCACCGGGTCGAAAGAGAGTGTCTTGGCCCCGAGCGCTCGGCTGTTCACCGGAGCGCCATGAAGTCGTAGCGCTCACATCGACATGACGGGCAAGGTACCACTTATACTCGCGACCCTACACGGCCCCGACGCTCCCCCCCACGGACGGCTAGCCCGATGAACCCAGAGCAGCCCCGCGATGGCGAGGAGCCGTTGCCCATGCCGAGCGTTCATCCCGTGTCTGCTGAAGTGCTGGCCCG
>Ga0316205_10005498_pt1 | contig 10470 bp, 12 predicted proteins | sample 3monthpyrite_MG_FD_204941 | JGI IMG/M metagenome (GOLD analysis project Ga0316205, IMG submission 204941) | Microbial mat bacterial communities from mineral coupon in-situ incubated in ocean water Damariscotta River, Maine, United States -... | ecosystem: Environmental > Aquatic > Marine >...
CGGAGGGCCGACAAGGCACAGAATTGGCCCCTTGAGCTTGCGAGAGCGCTGTTGCACTGCGAGGTATTCAACGATGCGTTCTTTCACCTTCTCCAATCCGTAATGGTCCGTATCCAGAACGTTTTGCGCTGCAATCAGGTCCTTTTTCACCCGGGTGCGCTTGTTCCACGGAATGCTCAGCATCCAGTCCAGATAGTTGCGCACAACCGTGGCCTCGGCGGACATCGGCGACATGGATTTGAGCTTCTTCAACTCGGCCGCCACCTTTTCACCGGCTTCTTCCGAAAGCCTCACACCGGCAATGCGCTCTTCCAGTTCGGCAATTTCGCCGCCGCCGCCCTCTTCGCCATCGCCCAGTTCTTTCTGAATCGCCTTCATTTGCTCGTTCAGATAATACTCGCGCTGGGTCCGCTCCATTTGCGATTTCACCCGGCTTTTGATTTTGCGCTCGACCTTCAGCACCGACATTTCGCCGTGCATCAGTTCGAAAATCTTTTCCAGCCGTGCAGCAACGTCTACCAGTTCCAGCAGGCTCTGCTTTTCATCTTGTTCGATGCCCAAATGCCCGGCCACCGTGTCGGCAAGCTGCGCAGGGTTATCGGCGTCTTTCACCGCTTCAAGGGCTTCATCGGGCACGTTATTGTTGAGCTTGGCATAGCGGCCAAACTCGCTAGTAACCGAGCGCACAAGCGCTTCGATCTCGTCGGATCGCGCGTCCGATTCCTCCAAAAGCTCCGCCTCAACTTCGAAATAGTCTTCATTTTCAACAAATTCTGTTAGCCGCGCCCGTTGCTTGCCTTCGACCAGCACTTTTACTGTGCCATCGGGTAATTTTAGCAGTTGCAGCACATTGGCCAGCACCCCCATCCGGTGGATGCTGTTCACGGTTGGCTCGTCTTCCGACGGGTCCATCTGGCTCGACAGTAGAATTTCCTTTTTGTCGTCCATCACCTCTTCTAGCGCGCGCACAGATTTTTCGCGGCCCACGAAGAGCGGCACGATCATATGCGGGAAAACCACAATATCGCGCAGGGGCAAAACAGGAAGTGTAACAGTTTTTGACTCAGTCATAAAATATCCTTGATTCAGCAAAGTGCCGTGCCCCGGTTATTCGGCAGCTTAAGCATCTTCCGTTTGTTGCTATGAAAAATGGCGGTTACGGCTGGGAATTTCAAGCCCAATCGTGTGATTTCGATCCTTGGTCGTTCTCACAAGTTTGCGTTAAAGCGCCTTTCATGGCTTAATCGCCCAAAAGAACGGGGGGCATGATGACATATTATGATTTAGGAAAGTTTAGCCGGAAAATCTCAACCGACACTGCGGAGGCACAATTTTGGTTTGATCGCGGTCTGCTTTGGTGTTTTGCCTACAACCATGACGAATCTGTGGCCTGCTTTCAACGCGCGATAGAAGCTGACCCGACCTGCGCCATCGCCCATTGGGGCGTAGGGTATGCGGCGGGCTGCAACTACAATAAACCGTGGGATGCCTTTGACAGCGAAGACGCCACACGGTCGCTGGCCGTAGCTTATGATGCCACCCAAGCCGCCCTTTCCCTGATTGATACCGCCAGCCCGGTTGAAGCTGCACTCATTTATGCGCTTGAAGCGCGTTACCAAAACCGCACCCCGGCCGTCGATATGAACCCGTGGAATGACCGCTTTGCTGCGGCCATGCGGCAAGCCTATAATGCTCACCCAAAAGACGCAGAAATTGCCACCATTTTCGCTGAGGCAATGATGAACCGCACCCCATGGGCGCTGTGGGACCTTGCCTCCGGCGCGCCTGCCGAAGGCGCCGATACCCTTGAAATTATGGCGGTATTGGAGCACGCGATGGGCTGTTGCGATGGCATGTCTCACCCGGGATTGCTGCATCTATACCTCCACACCATGGAAATGTCGCCCACCCCGGAAAAGGCGCTGAAAGCAGCAGATGCGTTGCGCGGCCTGGTGCCTGATGCGGGGCATTTGCAGCATATGCCCACACATATTGACGTGCTTTGCGGCCATTATGAGCGGGTTGTATCCAGCAATGAGGACGCCATTATCGCTGACCGTAAATTCCTTGAAGCCGAGGGACCCCTGAATTTCTACTCGCTTTACCGCTGCCACAATTACCATTTCAAAATCTATGGCGCTATGTTTTTGGGCCAGTTCAAACCAGCCATCGAGGCCGCGAATGAAATGATTGCCACCCTGCCCGAGGAGCTATTGCGGGTGCAATCGCCACCAATGGCGGATTGGCTGGAAGGGTTTATTTCAATGAAGCAGCACATCTACATCCGCTTTGGCAAATGGCAGGAGATTATTGAACAAGCCCTGCCCCGGGACCGTGCGCTTTTTTGTGTCACCACCGCGATGATGCTGTATGCCAAGGCAGTGGCCTATGCGGCCAGCGGTGATGTGGAAAACGGCGAAAAATACGCGGCGCTGTTTGATGAGGCTGTCAAAAACGTGCCGGACACCCGCTATATTTTCAACAATACCTGCCTGGATATTTTGGCGGTGGCCCGCGAAATGATGCTCGGCGAGGTTGCATACCGCAGGGAAAACTATGATATCTCCTTCGCCCACATGCGCAAATCGGTCGAGCTAGATGATGCCCTGCCCTATGATGAGCCTTGGGGCTGGATGCAGCCAACCCGCCATGCGCTTGGGGCTTTGCTGTTGGAACAGGGCCATATTGAAGAATCTGCCCGTGTTTACCGCGCTGATCTCGGGCTGGATAAATCTCTGAGCCGCGCGTGCCAGCACCCCGATAATGTGTGGTCCCTTATAGGGTATTACGATTGCCTTCAGCTATTGGGGCGGGAGGAAGAAGCCACCTTAATTGGCCAGAGGTTAGCCCTCGCCAAAGCCCGCACAGATACGGCCGTGAAGTCTTCCTGCTTTTGCAAAACGGGAAGCTTTTAGGCGTTACGCTAAACGCGCTCAAGCAGTTCAATCCGGTTGCCGAACGGGTCCTCGATAAATATTCGCTGCGCGCCTGGCAGTGGCGGCTGATGTGTAATCATAACGCCATGGGCTTCCAAACCCGCTTGCACCGCCCCCAAATCCTGCACCAAAAACGCCGGATGCGCTTTCTTGGCGGGGCGAAAGCCCTCTTCCACCCCAATGTGCACCTCTTGCACCCCACAGGTAAACCAGCAGCCACCGCGGGCTTTAAGGTTCTCGGGTTTGGGCAACTCTGCCATATCCAATATGCCGGTAAAAAAGCCGCGTGCGCGGGCTTCCTCGCCTTTTGGCATGGCGAGCTGGATATGGTCGAGTCCGATGATCATGGACTTTGTATACCTTGGTATGCAATCCTTGTCAAACCGGTGCCAAATCGCCTTTGACGCGGCTCTCATCGAAAGCCGCCGCAAAATCATCGAGTCCGCCAATCTCGATAGCGCCACGCAATCCAGCCATAAGCTCCTGATAATAATGCAGGTTATGCCATGTCATCAGCACGGATGAAATGATTTCGTTGGCCTTGAACACATGGTGCAGATAGGCGCGGGAATAATTGCTGCACGCCGGGCAGGTGCATTCAGGGTCCAGCGGGCGCGGGTCATCCCTGTGCCGCGCGTTTTTAATGTTGATCGCCCCCATGCGGGTCAGCGCCTGCCCGTTGCGCCCCGAGCGGGAGGGCAGCACACAGTCAAACATATCAACCCCGCGCAGCACCGCGCCGACAATATCGTCGGGCTTGCCAACCCCCATCAGGTAACGGGGTTTATTATCCGGCAGCATCCCCGGCGCATAATCCAGCACCTCAAACATAGCCGCCTGCCCTTCGCCTACGGCAAGGCCGCCAATCGCGTAGCCGTCAAAGCCTATTTCTTTAAGGGCCTCGGCGCTTTCTTCGCGCTGATCGGGGAAAATACTGCCTTGCTGAATGCCGAAAAGCGCGTACGCTGGCCGCTCGCCAAAGGCATCTTTCGAGCGTTGCGCCCAGCGCATCGAGCGCTGCATCGAGTCAAGCGACACCGCGCGTGTGGCCGGAAACGGTGTGCACTCGTCAAAGGCCATCACAATATCACTGCCCAGCATTTTCTGAATATCCATGCTGGTTTCAGGGCTAAGGAAATGCGCGGAACCATCAACATGGCTCTTGAACTTCACGCCCTCCTCGGTCAGCTTGCGCAGCCCCGTCAGGCTCATCACCTGAAAGCCGCCGGAATCGGTTAGGATCGGCCCGGCCCAGTTCATAAACTTGTGCAAACCACCCAGCCGCGCCATGCGCTCGGCCCCGGGGCGCAGCATAAGGTGATAGGTATTTCCGAGTAAAATATCAGCCCCCGTTGCCTTTACGCTTTCGGGCAGCATGGCTTTTACGGTGGCCGCGGTGCCCACCGGCATGAAGGCCGGGGTGCGGATTTCGCCGCGTGCGGTGGTCACAATTCCCCTGCGCGCCTTGCCGTCACGTGCCGAAATGCTATACCCGAATGATTTTGTCATCTTTACCTCTAGACGTAGCGCTCGCTATTTCCTATATGTTTTGTCAGGAATTCCAAGAGGCATATCATGAACGCACACTCCGAACCGCTTATCGAAGGCACACCGTTGATCAAGCCTTCCTCGACCGATCATCCGCTTTACGAAGGTATCGTAGAAGCGTGCCGCTCTGTGCATGACCCCGAAATTCCGGTGAACATTTACGACCTCGGGCTGATTTATACAATCGAGATTTCGGATGATAGCGAGGTGGAGGTCGCCATGTCGCTTACCGCCCCGGGCTGCCCTGTAGCTGGCGAAATGCCGGGCTGGGTGGCGGATGCGATATCGCCACTGCCCGGCGTAAAATCGGTTAATGTCGAGCTGGTATGGGAGCCGCAATGGGGCATGGATATGATGTCTGACGAAGCCCGGCTCGAGCTTGGCTTTATGTAAAGCCTTGCGCGCCAGCACCGCTTTTGTCATGCTGCGCATATGAGCTTTGACCCCGAAAACGTGGCCGTTCTTACCGGCGATATCGTAAAATCCACCACGCTGGCCTTGCCCGAGCGCGAGGCACTTTTTGCCGGGCTTAAAGCGGGGGCGTCAGTTATCACAGATATGCAGGATTCCCGCACCTATTTTGAGCGCTTTTCCGGCGATAGCTGGCAATTGCTACTGGTAAAGCCAAAGCTGGCCCTGCGCGCCTGCCTTCTGCTTCGCGCTTATATCCGGCAGGAAAGCAAAACCTTTGAAACCCGTATTTCTGTTGGCACCGGCCCTATCGAGCGGCTCTCGCCCGAGGGGCTGGGCGCTTCTGATGGCCCCGCTTTTCAGGCCTCTGGTCGCGGGTTAAAGGCGCTGCCTGCCGGGCAGTGCTTTGCCATCAATGCCAGCCACAACCCGGCCTTTGTGTTGGCGGACCACATTTCGCAAGGGTGGAGCCAAAAGCAGGCGGCGGTTTTGACCAAAAGCCTGCAGCTTTCGCCGCCAAGCCAGCACACCATCGCGCAGACCTTGAAAATTAGCCAGCAAGCTGTGGCCAAAAGGCTGAAATCAAGCGGCTATATGGCACTTGCCGCCGCTTTGGATGAGATCGAAAGTAACATCCCTTAAAGGTTGTTATTCACCATTACATCCTTAAGGGGTTGTATTAGTAAAGGGCAGCCGCCGAATGGCTGCAGGAGGAGTCAGGATGATCGAAACGCTGATCGCGTTGCTATTCGCCCATGTTCTGGCCGATTTCCTGCTGCAAACCGGCTGGATGGTGGCCCGCAAGCGCCATTTCGGGGTTTTGCTGTTGCATATCGCCATTGTCGCGGCGCTCAGCTATGCAGCGCTTGGCTTTGCGTGGCATTGGGTGGTGCTTGCCATAGCGGGCAGCCACCTGCTGTTTGATGCGCTCAAAACCTATTGGCCGGGCACCGGCTGGCGGGCCTTTTTGCTTGATCAGGGGCTGCATGTGGCAGTGATAGTGGTTGCCGCCACCCGGTTTCCGGCACTTTACAGCACAGGGCACTGGCAAGATTACGGGATGCTCGATACACCGCCCGCCTATCTCGCCACCCTGCCGGCTGGTTGGGTGGCGCAATTGCCGCTTTTCATGCTGCTTGGCGGTGGGCTGGTGCTGGCCACCCGCGCCGGTGGTTTTTTTATCGGGCTTTTCATGAAACCTCTATCGGTTGATGCGCCCGAAGGCCTGCCGCAAGCGGGGGCGATTATTGGTAATCTGGAGCGGGCACTGGCCTATTTGTTCATCCTTTCCGGCCAGCCGCAAAATATCGGCTTTCTGCTTGCGGCCAAATCTGTGTTGCGTTTTGGGGCCACCAAAGAGCAGCGCGGCGTAAGCGAATATGTGATCATCGGCACCTTGATGAGCTTTGGTTGGGCGATTACAGTTTCCATGGGCGTGCTTGCCCTGCGTGATTTGATCGCATAAGGCTTGTTTGCGGCGGCAATAGCGCCTAAATTGGGGGCAACAAAGGGGAACACCATGTTCAGCATTCCGGGTAAAGCCGCCGTATCAATGACACCACGCGCGCAATCTCAAATTGCCAGGCTCATGGAGTCCGGTGCCAAGAAGGGCCTGCGCGTTGGCGTAAAAAAGGGCGGCTGCGCGGGCATGGAATATACCATGGAATATGTCGATGATATAGACCCGCTCGATGAAGTGATCGAGCAAGACGGTGCCCGGGTGATGATCGCCCCGATGGCACAGATGTTCCTGTTCGGCACCGAAATAGATTACACCACCTCGCTGCTCGAATCCGGTTTCGAATTCAAAAACCCCAACGTGACCGAAGCCTGCGGTTGTGGCGAATCGGTTAAATTCGCCGACACCTAATGGCGGTTGATCCGGATTTCCTCAACCATGTGATTGACCTGTTTTCCGGCCACGGCCCTATTCGCAAAGGGCGGCTTTTTGGTGGCACCTCGCTTTATGTTGAAGATGCCATGTTTGCTTTTATCTCAGGTGATATCGTTTATATGAAAGCGGATGACGCCCTGCGCCTGCGCTATCAAGAGGCGGGGTCAGAACCTTTTTCCTACGCCACCAAAACCGGCAACAGGATGATAACCGGCCTGATGTCGCTGCCGGACTCAGCGCTTGATGACCCGGATGAAGCGCTGGAATGGCTTGCCCTTTCACTGGTGCCAGCCCGCATTGCCGCCTCCGAAAAACGCCGGAAAAAGACCAAATGAGCATATCGGACCAAGATATCGAATTCGCCAGAGAGTTGTTTGCCGAGGTTGGCAATATTACCACCCGAAAAATGATGGGCGGCCTTACGATTTACGCCGATAAGCAGGTTTTCGCGATCCTCGATGCCGGCGGGCAGCTCTATCTGAAGGCCTCGGGCGATATGGCCAAGCGGCTAGAAGCCGCAGGCGGAAGCCTCTTTACCTATACCGGCAAAGACGGCAAAACAGGGCATATGAATTATTGGACAATGCCGGAAGATGCGCTGGACGACCCGGCGCACGCGGCAGGCTGGGCGCGTGAAGCATTGCGCGCCTTAACAGGAGAATAGCATGACACGTCGCAAACTGGCCGCCGGCAACTGGAAAATGAATGGTGTGAAGGCCTCTCTGGCCGAAATAAGCGCGCTGGAAGCCGCCTTTCCGGCGCCAGATTGCGATGTGCTGATCTGCCCGCCAGCCACCCTGATTTCAGCGATGGCTGCGATTGGGAAAACCGTTAAGGTTGGGGGCCAAGATTGCCACGCCAATGCGAGCGGTGCCCATACCGGCGATATTTCTGCTGAAATTCTGGCCGATACGGGGGCAACAGCGGTGATTGTCGGCCATTCTGAGCGCCGCGCCGACCACAGCGAATCCGATGCGACAGTTCATGCAAAAGCCCAAGCCGCTTGGCGCGCCGGGCTGTTTGCCATTATTTGCGTCGGTGAAACCGAAGCCGAGCGCGACGCAGGCAAGGCGCTCGGCGTTGTTGGCGGCCAAATCGCCGGCTCGGTGCCAACAGGCGCAACCGGTGCCAATACCGTGGTGGCCTATGAGCCGGTATGGGCGATTGGCACCGGCAAAGTGCCAACCCTGCAAGACATTGCCGAGATGCATGACTTTATGCGCGCCGAACTTGCCAAAAGCCACGGGGCCGAAGCCGAAAATATCCGCTTTCTCTATGGCGGATCGGTCAAGCCCGGCAACGCCGCCGAAATATTTGCGGTATCCAACGTGGATGGCGCGCTGGTGGGCGGGGCTTCGCTCAAAGCGGCCGATTTTGGCGGCATTGTTGCCGCCGCAGCGGGCTAACCGGCCATTTTTGTCTCCAGCGGGTCGTCCAGCCCATAGTGCTGGGCCAACCGCTGGAGGGCGATCCGCAACACCACCTTGCCCGAGCGCGCCGACCAGCCGAGCCGCTTTTCGGCCTTTTCAAGGCCGTCCAGAAAGCAGCACACCCGAAAGGCAATATCGGCCAGACCCGGGCCAAGCGTGCCCAGCGCATCGGAAACCCGCGCCCGCGCCGCAGAAGGGCCTTCGGCCGGGGTATTGCCCGAAAAGCCGCCACGGCTGGCAGAGGTCAAAAACCGGTCCCAGTTCTGCGCCACGCGCGGCCCCATATGGGCCAGCTCGAAATCCTCGCGCAACCGCTCACCTGCGGTAATTTGTGCCGGTGTCAAAAACGCACCGTTTGCACCCCGTTTGCGGCCCAACAAGCTCAGCGGGCTTTCGGCGATATTGTAGCGCACCCGCCTGATGCTACCGTCTTCGTCAAGGCTCACCGTGCGTTCGCCAAACTCCTTGTGCTGGTTCGAAAACCCGTCATCATCGGACATCATCCGCAATAATGCCGCACGCCCCACCGGGGTAATTGTATAGCGCCCGACCGCGCCGATCTGCTTGCCGTGAATCCACTCCTGCAAGGCAAACCGATGCGCCACCCGCGCTTCCACTGTGGCCACCTTACGCGCCTCCTGTCCGTGCATCTCCTTGAAAATAGCCGCTTTCGGCATCTGCTTTGAAGCCAGCATATAAGTGCCGGATTCGGATAGGTGGCGCAAAATGCGCTTGGCTTCGGAATTGGTGGTAGGAACATTGGCCATTATGGGTATCTCCGGATTTTGGGAAAGGTAATCCCGGGTCACGGTATCAAGCGCCTGATCAATCAAGGGGTCATCCCGCCGCTGCTCGCATTTGCGGACTTGCCGCAAAACTGTGGACGCATGAACCCCTTTTTGCCGGGCGATTTGCCGCAAAGGAACACCGAGAGCTGTATGGCTAAGGTAGGTCACCGCTATGTCAGGAACCCAATCCGGCAGCGCTGTTTCCAGCGGTGCCAGATTGGTGAAAGTGTTGGTTTTTGTCTGCGTTTCGTCAATCACTTTCGATCCCTTTTAACTAAAAGTTTAGACAAATTGTTAATAAACGGCGGTGGTATACATTCTGTTAACCTGTCAGCAGCTGTGAGTATATTTCCCAAACGTTATCAGGTAGCTACAGCACAGAACTGTAAAACTACATTAAGCGCAACACCCCCGATTGGCGGCGTATGATTATGAATATCACACCCGCAACGGAGGTAAATATGACGCTGAATGATGAAACCGCACCGGAGATCCGCCGCCCCAGAATCCTGCTGGAAGCGGCCAGAATTTGCGCAAGGGGATACAAGCGGGAAACCATGTTGCCGCGTCTGCTCGGGGCCAACACCGCGCAGGTTGTGGCGCTGCTCACAGAGCGTGAGCAAGGGCTGGAGGCAACCCGCCGTGCAAAAGAGGGCGCCTATTCGGCTCGGGTGCATGTAGAGGTGCTTTCAGCGCTGATCGCTGAAAGCAGAGCCGCGGCTTAACCTATTGGTTTTTATACAAAGCTATCGGGCATAGAAGCCTTTTTGCGGGCAATGTAATCCTTGAGAGCCTCGTCAATCGCCGGGTCAATCGCCGGTTGCTGATAGTCGTTCAGCATCTGCTTTACCCGCAGATTGGCGAGCTGCATGGCATCCCTGCCGCCCTCTTGATCCCATTGCTCAAAGGGTTTGTAATCCAGAACATTTGTGCGCCAAAACGCGGTTTTGAAATTGGCCTGCGTGTGCTCGCAGCCCAGATAATGCCCACCCGGACCAACCTCGGCAATGGCCCCCATCGCCTGACCGTTCTCCGAAATATCAACGCCAGCCGCAATTGAGTGCAGCGCGCCAAGCTGGTCTGCATCCAGCACAAATTTCTCGAAACTCGAAACCAACCCGCCTTCCAGCCAGCCACAGGCGTGCAACATAAAGTTAACCCCGCCCAAGAGCGCGGCGTTGAGGGTATTGGCACTTTCATAGGCCGCCTGCGCATCCGGCAGCTTGGCCCCGCACAATGCCCCGCCAGAGCGGAAGGGCAAACCTAACCGACGTGCCAACTGCCCTGCCCCGTAAAGGATTTTAGAGGCTTCAGGGGTGCCAAATGTCGGCGCGCCCGAGTTCATGTCAATCGAGGTCACAAACGCGCCGAAAATCACTGGCGCGCCGGGGCGGATGAGCTGTGAATAGGCAATGCCCGCCAGCGCCTCCGCCAATACCTGCGTCAGCGTGCCCGCAACCGAA
>Ga0316205_10005499_pt1 | contig 10469 bp, 6 predicted proteins | sample 3monthpyrite_MG_FD_204941 | JGI IMG/M metagenome (GOLD analysis project Ga0316205, IMG submission 204941) | Microbial mat bacterial communities from mineral coupon in-situ incubated in ocean water Damariscotta River, Maine, United States -... | ecosystem: Environmental > Aquatic > Marine >...
CCAGCGTTGTCTTCTCGGCGTGCATCATGAACAACAACATCAGGAATTATTATGCACCGATATTAAATACAGCTTTTCCTTTAATCCGCTTTTTCCTTCTCTGGGTAAAGCCTCGGAAACTTCAAAGCCTACAGTACCGTCTATGGTATTCCATACGATTGAACCAAATTGCCTAACTATTGGTTTTGATGGCGAAGGGCATCATTTTGATAATGAAGTTCCGGCACATGAGTATCAACTTGGGGGCTTCAAATTTGCAAACCGATTAGTCAGTAATGAGGAGTATCAGCAGTTTGTTGATGATGGTGGCTATCAGACTCCTGAACTCTGGCTTGCAGATGGCTGGGCCTGGTTACAGGAAACCCGGGCAGACCATCCAATTTACTGGAAACGACGCGACGACGCATGGTACGAATACACATTACTGGGATTAACAGCACTCGATCAAAATCAACCGGTCTGTCATATCAATTACTACGAAGCTGATGCTTATGCACGTTGGGCGGGTAAACGCTTACCTTATGAACAGGAATGGGAAGCAGTGAGTAAACTTAAGCATATAATTCCTCAGCAGCAAGTGATCAGTTTGCATCCTGATGTAGCAGACGCAGAGCAGGAAATCACTCAAATGTATGATGATCTCTGGCAGTGGACTGCATCCAGTTATGCACCTTACCCAGGGTACCGAGCTCAGGAAGGAGCGATTGGTGAATATAATGGCAAGTTTATGTGCAACCAGATGGTATTACGTGGTAGCTCTTGTGTAACGCCACCAGGACACACTCGTTCCAGTTACCGTAATTTCTTTTATCCAAAGGATCAGTGGCAGTTTTCTGGTATTCGTTTGGCCGATAACCTTTAATAGACAAGGAACCTGAAGCATATGATTCCATCAAGCGCAATTAAAAAAGAATCTATCTATTTTCACGAGTTTTATAAGTACAAGGACACCATGGCAGAAGAAGTTAAAGCCGGGCTAAGTGGTGAACCAAAAACACTGTCTCCAAAATTCTTTTATGATAAACGAGGTTCTGAACTCTTCGATCGTATCACTCAGCAGCCAGAATACTATCCTACCAAGACTGAACTCGATTTATTAAAGCAGCACATGCCTGAAATAGCCGAGCTCGTGGGTAGTGATAGTATTTTGATGGAGCTGGGTAGTGGTAGCAGTATCAAGATTCGCCTGTTACTGGAATCCTTACAGCCAGATATTTATGTGCCGATGGATATCTCCCGCGAACACCTGATCGCTTCATCTCAAAAACTGGCGGCTGATTATCCCTGGCTGGAAATACATGCAGCCTGCGTGGACTATTCGCATCCCTGGAAAATTCCTGACTTTGGCCCAGGACATTGTAATGCTTTTTTTCCTGGCTCCTCGATTGGTAATTTTGAACCGGATGCCGCATTGAAGTTACTGAAACAAATCAGTGCGTTGGTCGGTCAAAATGGCGGTTTGTTAATGGGCGTTGACGTCAAAAAAGACATTACTTTGCTTGAAAATGCATACAATGACGCAAATGGAGTGACCGCTGACTTCAATTTAAATATTCTTGCTCACATCAACCAGCATTTACATGCAAATTTTGAGCGAGAAAACTTTGCTCATAAAGCCTTTTATAATGAATTCGATGGACGAATTGAAATGCACCTTGAATCGCTTTGCGATCATCAGGTGACTATCGGTGGCAATGTATTTGATTTTACAGAAGGTGAAACCATTCACACTGAAAATTCTTATAAATATACAGTCGAAGAATTACAATCCTTGGCGGCAAAGGCAGGTTTTAAGCCGGTGAAAGTATGGATGGATGAGAATCAGCTATTTAGTATCCATTACATGCAGGTTGGATAGTGGGACATTTAATTTAAGTAAGCGTTTTTTTCGATGGTGCAAGTTTTTCCATCAGTGTTTGTTCCTTGTTACGAAGAAACAGATGATCCAACAGGATATGGCGGCTGAGATAATGATTGCTGACAATTTTATTGCCCAGTTTACGACGCATGTTTGCCACTAGCCAGTTGTTGACTTTGTTATGTTTCGGGCCGAATCGAAACTCCAGTAATAACTGATAGGTTTGCAAATGTCGTTTCGTATATTGACCCTTTGCACGGGAAATAACTTGTGCTGCCAATAAACCTGATTCGATCGCAGGTCTTATCCCTTCACCACTCTCTGTATACGCTAACCCAGCAGCATCACCGATCAATAGCATATTATTCTGAAGGCATTTTCTTTCGGCGTGGTCATAAAGCAGGTAAGCGTGACCTTTGAAACGTTTGACAAAGCCCTCGGGTATTTTTCGATGATTCACCAGGAATTCAAGAAACTCTGTACAGTCTTTGGAAATACCGGTGACATTCTCACGTCCTACACCGATGTTAACAAAATTATCTTTTCTGAATAGCCATGCGTATCCCGACATGTCAGGGAAGAAATACAATTCGGGGGTATCCGATTTAATAGTACAGCGTTTCATTTCGTCTTTAGTTAATTCGATTTCTGCTTCTTTGGAAAAAACAGTACTTTCTGATCGACCGACATGTGCGCCGATATAACGGGCTATCGGGCAAAAATGACCACCCGCACCGATAATCATTTTTGTTTTGATTAAATTATTGACCAGCCAATGATCCGATTTCCATTGAATATTGTTAACTGAAAACCCGGATTTCACACGTGCTCCTGATTGTGACAACAGGTAGTCATCAAATTCGTAGCGTCGTATCCCATAGCTCACAGTTTCATTGAATGTATTGGTGGTTTCTGCACCGTTTAAAATACCCGTATGAAAGCCTTTGATATCCTGACATACGTAGTGCTTACGGTATTCTTCGAGGTCCAGCCCAAGCGTTTCAACAACGCCCGGTGTAATCCAGCCTGCGCAAACCTTGTCACGTGGGAAATCGCTTTTGTCTGCGATTAGGACATCTATCCCTGCTTTTACTAATTCTCTCGCGCAAGAGGAACCAGCGGGGCCTCCTCCAACAATCAGGACTTCACAAGATTCCATGCTTTACTGTCCTCATAAGTATTTTCGTTGTCATTATAGAGATAGGCCCGCGTTAGTGGAATGTCATTCATCGCAGAACGTGTGAACATCACCTGAAACAGATTCAAGGTACCGCTGGTAAAGTTTGCTATGGAACCGGCCAGATATAAACGCCAGGTTCGAACAAAGGATTCATCAAACATGTCACGTATGCGATCTTCATGCTGATCAAAGCGATATAACCAGTCAGTGAGCGTACGTGCATAATGCAGGCGTAAGCTTTCTACGTCAGTGATAGTGAAGGCATAAGGTTCAAATACCTGCATCATCTCTCCCAGAGTGGGCGTATAACCACCGGGAAATATATGCTTCATTAGCCATGGGTTCATTGGCATAGCTTCGTTCTGTCCAATGGTATGAATCAGCCCACGCCCGTTATGGGTAAGTGACTTGTTTATCACAGCTCCCAGAGTTTCATAGTTTGACGTACCTACATGTTCCAACATTCCAATGGAAACAAAGGCGTCGCATTTGCCAGAAATATTACGATAATCGTCTTCAACAAATTCAACTAAAGAATCGAGTCCTTCAGCTTTTGCGCGGGATCTGGCCTCTTCGATTTGAGAGGGGGAAACGTTATACGCCTTTACTTTTACACCATAATATTTTGCCATGTGCCGAGCCAGACTTCCCCACCCGCAGCCAGCTTCGAAAACAGTTTCTCCGGGCTTTAATCGCAATTTACGGCATACATAATCAAGTTTCGCAAATTGTGCCTGTTCGAGACTGGCTTCCAATATAGGGTAATAAGCGCATGTATAAACCATCTCCTTATCAAGCCAGAGCTTGTAGAAATCATTACCAACATCATAATGGTGATAGATATTATCCTGAGAAGTTGAAACATCGTTACGATTATTTTTTGAAAAACCTTGCAGTAGAAACTGGCTTAGATAATTTTTACTATGAAGGTGGGGACGGGTTTTAATGATGGTATTTAAAAATTCTACCAAATCACCCTCTACAATTATCCTTTCGGCACTGAACCCTTCACCAAAATATAGCCCGGGATTTGTCAAAAATTTCCACAAAATACCACGGTCGATTAGATGCATGCCAATTGCAGGCATTTGCGAATGTGTCGTTATTTTCGAACCATCGGGAAGGCGAATATAAATAGCAGGATTGCCAACAATACTCAGAAATTTTCTGACCAGCCATTTTTCGGAGGCATTAACAGACGACCTGGCTGAGTCGTAATGATTTGTCTGTTTATCTTCAGAATCATTATTCGAAGAGTCAGGGTGAGTCATTAAATTAAATTTATCAAATTTCATGTGTGATAGAGCCTCGACATAATCCAGGTTAAATCCATGAATGATGATTCATGTTAGCTTTTTTTTACGATTAAATGCAATATTTTGTTGCTTCCTTTTTATTAAGATAGTGATTATTAACTAACATACTAGCCAGTCTTTCTATTAATGTTAGTTATTGTTAAGGGAGTTTTGATCATTCTAGAGAGTACCCTTAGCCAATTGATGGCTTAAATTAGAGTCATTTATAACTTATTGATAGTAATGAATTAGTTATCTTTGCATTCGCCCTATCTCTGCCCGGCAGCAATTGGCTATGCAAGTCTTTACTCAACAGTAATCTAAATATGATTTAATAGTCCCAGCAGGTTATTGCCTGACATTAGTTTTCCCAGTTCAACGATAGACAGAGGTGTTATGCGAAAAAAGATCTGGTTAGCGGCAATTGTTCTTCTGTTGTTTGTTTTTGTTTATTGGTCGTACGCGACGAATAAAGACGAAACCAATAAATCTGCTGATAAAAAAGAGGCGCGAATTGTTCCGGTCGAAGTAGCGCCTGTAGAGAAGGGAAATATTGAATTGATACGTACTTTCACCGGTGCAGTAGAGGCTATGGATGAGTTTGTTATAGCACCCAAGATCAGCGGTCGGGTTATAGAATTGAATGTCGATTTGTCAGACCAGGTTGCCCGGGGGCAAGTTGTTGCCAGACTCGATAACGATGAATACATCCAGGCTGTACGACAGGCGAGGGCAGATTTAGCAGTCGCAAATGCCAATCTGGCAGAAGCCAATAGCCTGGTGTCACTCACCGATCGCGAACTGAAACGCATTGAAAAATTACGAAAAAAAGGCGTTGCTTCTGAAACCCAGCTCGATGCAGCCAAGCGCGAAGCTTTGACACGCGAGGCGGCCAAGCAAGTCGCGGTGGCTCAACTCAGCCGCGCCCAGGCACAGTTAGAGACCAGTGAAATTCGTCTTGGCTATACCGAAGTTAAAGCGGATTGGCGTACAGAAAGTGAGGGACTGCGTGTGGTGGCTGAACGTCTCATTGACGAGGGCGAGACCGTTTCTGCCAATACGCCACTATTAAGGATCGTCGCACTGAATCCGGTTAAAGCAGTGTTTTATGTCAGTGAGACGAGTTATGCACGTTTAAAGGCAGGGCAGGCGGTTAAGCTAAGCACGGACGCCTATCCTGATCGTGAATTTGCTGCGCAAATCGCGCGTATTGCACCCGTGTTTCAGGAAAGTACTCGTCAGGCACAAGTCGAGTTAACAATCGATAATCCAGACCACCTTTTAAAACCCGGTATGTACGTGCGGGCACAAGTCATACTGGATGAAAAACTACAAGTGACCATCGTACCTGAAAGTGCCTTGCTAAAAAGAAAAAATCAGTGGGGAGTCTTTTCAGTTTCAAGTGAAGGGACAGGAGTGGCATGGACTCCCGTTAATGTTGGTATCAGGAACAATGAAAGGGTAGAAATTTCAGCTACCGATCTGGGAGAACGAGTCGTCGTACTGGGACAGCACCTGCTCAGTAATCAATCCAGAGTTATTATCAGTACTGTGAGTCAGGATAGCGGCTTGTGAGACTGACCGAAGCGAGTATCAAGCGCCCAGTATTTACCAGCATGCTGACATTGATTGTAGTGTTGTTGGGCATTATGTCGCTCGCGAAACTACAGATTGACTTGTTGCCTAGTATTGAACTCCCGACCATCACTGTGCGCACGCAGTATGAAGGTGCCGACCCCATCGTTATGGAACGATTGGTTACGCAGATTGTGGAAGAAATTATTGCAACCGTCCCCGGAGTTGTAGAGATGACTTCGCAGTCTTATGAGGGCAACAGTCGCGTGCGAGTTAGTTTTGCCTGGGGGACAAACCTCGATGCTGCTGCCGCCGATATTCATGCAACCTTACAAGATGAAATCAGTGAATTGCCTGACGATGTTATCGGTCCCAGAATCAGTAAATTCGATGTCGATACCTTTCCAGTCGTTCTTTTAGGCATATCCAGTGAACTGGACCCCGTGCAATTAACGCAAATGATTGAAGATCAGATTCGCTACCGTTTTGCACGTATACCTGGTGTAGCTCAGGTTGATCCCTGGGGAGGGTTTAACCGTGAACTACGTGTAGAGATTGATCCCGTCAAAATCAATGCATTAGGTCTGCCTTTAAATGATATTCTGGATGCCATTATTTCATCTAACCTTGATTTACCTGCTGGAAAAATCGAACAGGGTCGCTATGAAGTGACCTTGCGTGCGCCTGCTGAGTACACTGATCTCGACCAGATCCGTCAAACAGTCATCGGTAGTAGTAATGGGGTCGTCATCCGCTTGGGTCAAATTGCTGAAGTGCATGATACCTATGAGCGTCTCAATAGAATTGTGCGAATCAATGGTGAAAGGGGATTGCGGCTGGCGATTCGAAAACAGGCTAACGCCAATACGGTTGAGGTAGCGCGCCGTATATTGACTGAAATTGATGAGCTGAATGCAGATTTTCCTCAATTACGTATTGTTCCTGTGATTAATCAGGGTAACTTTATTCAGCGCGCAATTAGTAATGTTTCCAGGTCGATTCTTTATGGCGGTGGACTATCTGTATTGATTTTGTTGTTCTTCTTGCGAAATCTTCGATCTACGTTGTTAATTTCTGTGGCCATCCCAATCTCTGTTATCGCTACATTTGCGTTGTTATATAGTGCAGGTTTTACTTTGAACCTGATGAGTCTGGGTGGTCTGGCGCTTGGGGTCGGGATGATGGTGGATAGTTCGGTGGTGGTGCTTGAGAATATCTATCGTCACTTTAAAGAGTATGGGGTAAAGCCTGCCATAGCCGCCGCGAAGGGAACACAGGAAGTATCTTCAGCTGTGATTGCGGGCACCGTCACCACGCTGGTCATTTTTTTACCGTTAATGTTTGTGGAAGGTGTGTCTGGCGTTCTCTTTCACGAGCTTGCTTATGTCGTTATGTTCGCTTTGCTGTGTGCTCTATTGGTATCACTCAGCTTGGTTCCGATGCTGGCTTCAAAATGGTTATCAGCCACACCCTCACATCACCTTGAAGCTAGTCGTTGGAAAGGCTTGTCTGATAGTACGGGGCATTTACTCAATCGTATCGATGCCGGTTATCAAAATTTGTTGGACCAAGCTTTGAAACACCGCAGTTTAACAGTTTTATTTGCATTCTTGGCTGTTGTTGCCAGTTTGATAATGATGCCGTTAATTGGCACAGAATTTCTCCCGCCCAGTGATGAAGGGGAAGTTCGCGTGAAAGGAGAAATGGAAGTTGGCATACGGCTTGATCTTGTCGATCGACAGACTCGAATTCTTGAGGCTTTGGTGTATGAGCAGGTTCCTGAAGCGGTTTCATCAGTTGCCAGCGTGGTAACATCGGGCACACGAGGTAGTTCAAAAGCCAGTGGGGAAATTCGTTTATCCTTGTTGCCAGCAACACAACGCCAACGCTCCAATATTGAAATTGCCGATGATCTTCGCAAGGAGCTAGAGGGTAAAATCCCGGGTATGAAGTTAAGAATACGCGCCCCCCAGGGTCAATTTTTACTGGAGCGGATATTGGCTACAGCAGAAGGGGTCACCATTGAAATCAGAGGCTTTGAGCTGGAAACACTGGATGCATTATCGAAAAAAGTTGCAGAGGCCATTGAAGATGTCGAGGGAGTCACCGATGTTGAATCCAGTCGGGTCGCTGGAATTCCGCAGCAGGAACTCCGCATTGATCGAGCTAAAGTTGCCGACCTGGGTTTGACTGTGAACGATGTTAGTCGTGTGATAGAAACCGCTGTCGCGGGAAAAAAGACCGGTGAATATCGCGTAGAAGGTAATTCATATCGCATTCTGGTGCAGCTGGAAAACGCCCATCGATTAAGTCTTGAACAATTGCTGGATTTGCAAATGCGTACCCCGGGCGGTGAGAAAGTGGTTTTGCGAAATTTGGTTAGCAGTGTCAGTGGGAGAGGGCCTGTCACCATTGAAAGGAAAGATCAGCAAAGGTTGGTGACCGTGACGGCTAATGTGGCTGAGCGAGATTTAGGTTCTGTTGCTCGCGATATTCGCGCGCGACTGGATCAAATACCCACACCGATTGGTTATGACTTGCTTATTGCCGGAAACTTCGAGGAACAGCAAAAAGCTTTTGTTGAAATGCTGATATCACTCGTACTTGCATTGGCTCTTGTGTATATGGTGCTGGCTTCTCAATACGAGTCCTTACTGGACCCATTTATTGTCATGTTATCTGTTCCAGTTGCGGCCGTAGGGGTGGTAATGACGTTGATTTTGACCGACACAACGCTCAATCTGCAATCGGCGATTGGTTGTATCATGCTCGGGGGCATCGTAGTCAACAATGCGATCCTGCTTGTTGATCAAACCAGCCAACTCAGACTGTCTGGCATGAATACCGACAACGCTATCAGGGAAGCAGGGCGACGACGTTTGCGACCTGTATTGATGACCACTTTAACCACCATACTGGCTTTATTGCCACTGGCAATGGGTGTAGGTGAAGGGGCAGATGCTCAAGCGCCGTTAGCACGTGCCGTTGTTGGTGGATTAACCGCGTCCACCGCAATCACGTTGTTATTAATACCTGCTATATACTCGCTTTTCCATGGTTCATCTGACATTAAAAATTCGCCAGCCTGATTTTTGCTTCCAATACGACAAAATGAATCCTGCTGCGAGTCGTGTAAGTAATGGCAGGTTTTTTCCTATCTGAAGAAGATCAGTGCTCTTCTAGTGGTCTATGATAGTCACACGATTCCTCTGATGTTTACCCCCGTTGATGGCCCGTTGAACAGTGAGCCTGAAAAATGTGTAAATATTGTACAAATATGAAAATAAATATATCCAATAAAAACAGATGGATAAAATTTATTGTATAAGATTAACAAATTAGTTCTTGACGGAATATATAGTTTTTGTATATGTTTTGTCTAACAAATACGGAGAACTTCAATGCAATCTACTAATCTTGCCCTCGATCTAACTGAACAAGGCTATTTACCCGATAGTGTTATCCGTCTGGGTATGCGGCGTTTAATCAAACAGCGCCTGGCAGAAATTGAAGCAGGGGATGCCGAACAGATGGCAATCCTGCAGACGAAATTTATCGATGCAACGCGAGAGGCGGTTATTGCAGATGTGCCTGACAAGGCAAACGAACAGCATTACGAAGTACCAGCAGCGTTCTTTCAGACGGTGCTCGGGCCACATTTAAAATACAGCAGCTGTGTTTGGGAAGAGGATTGTAATGATCTGGGTGATGCAGAGTTGGCCGCATTAAAAACCACGGCAGAACGCGCCCAATTAGGCAATCACATGAACATCCTGGAGCTGGGTTGTGGCTGGGGTTCTCTGACGCTGTACATGGCTCAGCAATATCCGAACAGTCAAATCACGGCAGTATCCAACTCTGCTTCACAGAAAGAATTTATTGATCAAGTTGCCAAACAACGTGGGTTAAACAACATCGATATTATTACCTGTGACATGAATCACTTCGATACAGAGCAGCGCTTTGATCGTGTAGTGTCGGTGGAGATGTTTGAACATATGCGTAATCATTCCGAATTATACGCACGTATCTATAACTGGTTAGTTCCTGATGGCAAGTTCTTCATGCATATATTTGTGCATCGTGCAGTCCCCTATCTGTTTGAGGAAAAAGATGCCAGTGACTGGATGAGTCGTCATTTCTTTTCAGGAGGGATGATGCCCAGTGATGACATGCCATTATTTTTTCAGGATAAGTTAAAAATTCAGCAGCGATGGCGCTGGGATGGAACACACTACGCAAAAACGGCCAAAGCCTGGTTGGATAATATGGATGCCAATAAGCAGACGCTTTGGCCCTTACTTGAAAATACTTATGGCGAGCATCATGCGCAGCAATGGTGGATGCGATGGCGTATATTTTTTATGGCGTGTGAAGAATTGTTTGCCCACAATGAAGGACAGGAGTGGTGGGTGAGTCATTACTTATTCAAACGCCCTTTGACGGACTGATGTGAAAATGCCTGCTGCCATCACAAATATTATTTTGTTTCAAATCGGCTGGTTTGCCTGTGTCCTGGGCGCAGCTAACGGTTTAGCATGGCAAGGTACTTTACTTGCCA
>Ga0316205_10005500_pt1 | contig 10467 bp, 11 predicted proteins | sample 3monthpyrite_MG_FD_204941 | JGI IMG/M metagenome (GOLD analysis project Ga0316205, IMG submission 204941) | Microbial mat bacterial communities from mineral coupon in-situ incubated in ocean water Damariscotta River, Maine, United States -... | ecosystem: Environmental > Aquatic > Marine >...
ACTATGACCTCTTATATGGAGTTAGTCCTCGGTCGACTAGATTCAATTGCAGAATCAACCCGTACCGTTTTAAGTGACCCAAGTTTAATCAAAGAAATAAAACAAGCAACGCCTGATAAAATGAAAAGAATAGAAAGCCGTCTTACTAATCGCTTGTCGCTGGTTAACGGTGTCAGAATCCTTGACTCATCCATCCATGAAATTGATCCCAACTCAGTTCCGGCAATCACCAACGTGACCTTGCAATTAGTTCGTAGCCTACAAACCAAAAAACAAGTAATGCATGAAGCTATAAACTCCGGCACAAAAGATCAACATATCGCTGTACTTTTAAAAATTAGCAATACCGAAAAAGTGGCATTGATCGGTGTGAGTTTCGATATTTTCAATAAAGCGCTTCCCAAAGATCGGCTGGTTCCAGGATATTATGAATTTTTGCAGAGTTTTGCTAATCAAAATTTGGCTATTACGAGTATCGGTGAAAAACGATATAAAACAGGGGAGCCTCTCGGCATCGCAAAATTACCATCGACTCAATGGCGTATCGCCTTTTGGCCAGCTGATCCAGCAAAGTTTTCCTCTGAATTTGAATTAACTATATTCTTTGGCGGGTTAGTTCTAGTACTATCGTTAGTTGCCATTGGTGGATTTTTTGGATTACGACACTTACAAACAAAAGTCCGTAGTGATGCATCGGGCTTTTTACGTTGGTTAATTGACAGCTCAAAAACTAATAAACCACTCGCCATGCTCGATTTTCAATTACAAATATTTTCGGACATGTCGCAAACATTATCGCGAGAAGGTTTCATGTTAGCCTCAACCAATAATGCTAGTGGCGTACAAATGCCTGAACCTGCTTCGACTAAAAACCTTACCGCTCAGTCAAATAACCACTCGATGCGTGCAGCGTTAGAGAATAAATCCTCAGCATTAGAAATAACCAGCGCAAAACCTCAAAAACCGCATGATTTATCCGCTTCAATATTTAGAGAATACGATATACGCGGCATTGTCGGTCAAACACTCAACGCCGAAATTGTCAAAGAAATTGGGCGCGCTATTGGCAGTGAAGCTTTTGAGAGAGGTGAACAACGAGTCGTGGTTGCGCGGGATGGTCGTTTATCGGGTCCCTCTTTAATTAAAGCGTTAAAAGAAGGTTTAATAGAAAGTGGACGAGATGTGATCGACATTGGCGAAATGCCAACGCCACTTTTGTATTTTGCTACAAATTATTTGGACTCAAATAGCGGTGTAGTGTTAACTGGCAGTCATAATCCTAAAGATTATAATGGACTAAAAATAGTTATCGCTGGTCATACTTTATCTGGCGACGATATTTTAGCGTTAAAAAAACGCATCGATACCGGTAACATGGTAAAAGGACAAGGCAGTGAAGAAAGCGCTTCCATCATGCAAGATTACATTAGCCAAATTACCAGCGATGTCGCGCTTACTCAACCGCTAAAGGTCGCTGTCGATTGTGGTAATGGCGTCGCAGGAAAAGTTGCGCCACAATTATTACAAGCGCTCGGTTGTGAAGTCATTGGATTGTATTGTAAGGTCGATGGAAACTTTCCTAATCATCATCCTGACCCTAGCAAACCTGAAAATTTGCGTGAACTAATTGATCTAGTCAAATCTGAAGAAGCGGATATAGGTCTAGCTTTTGACGGTGACGGCGATCGGCTCGGTGTCATTGATTCCGAAGGAAATATTATTTGGCCTGACAGACAGATGATGCTTTATTCTATGGATGTACTCTCAAGAAACCCTGGCGCAGATATTATTTTCGATGTGAAGTGCAGCAAACATTTAGCCAAAGTAATTTCCTCAAATGGTGGACACCCGATCATGTGGAAGACCGGTCACTCTTTGGTAAAAGCCAAGATGCGCGAAACTGGTGCACTGCTAGCAGGCGAGTGCAGCGGTCATATATTCTTTAAGGAGCGCTGGTACGGTTTTGATGATGCGCTTTATACTGCCGCAAGATTATTAGAAATTTTATCCGCTGATACCAGAAAGTCGGTAGACGTATTCGCCTCTTTACCGAATAGCATTGCAACTCCGGAAATCAATGTTGCCATAGCCGATAATAAAAAACATGACTTTGTGAAAAAATTAACCAAACAAGGAATTTTTGGTAACGGTGAAATAATCGATATTGATGGTGTTAGAGTTGAATTTCCAGACGGCTGGGGATTAGTAAGAGCCTCTAACACAACACCTAATTTGGTCATTCGTTTTGAAGGTGAAAGCGAACAAATTATTGAGAAGATGAAACAATTATTTAAGCAACAAATGTTAATGATTGATAACAGTTTAAACTTGGATTTTTAGGCATTAAAATATAATAATTATCTATGCCATAACGAGCATAGAAACCAGAAGCTACAAACTTGAAGTAATAATTAAAAAAATATTTGAAACGGGGACCTTCATGACCGAAAAAAAGAAAAATAGAAAGCAAGATATTTTGCAAAATCTCGCTTTAATGTTAGAAGACGATCTTTCTCAGCGAATCACCACTGCTCGCTTAGCCAAGCAAGTGGGAGTTTCTGAAGCCGCGCTGTATAGACACTTTCCAAGTAAAGCGCGAATGTACGAATCACTATTAGATTTTAGTGAAGAAAGCCTTTTTAGTCGAATTAATGCGATTGCCTCGGGCGAACAACCCGTTTTTGAAAAATTTAATATGGTGTGTCAGTTGGTGCTCGGCTTTAGCCAAAAAAATCCTGGCATCAGCAGAATACTGACAGGTGAAGTTTTACTTGGAGAGACACAAAGGCTTAAAGATCGCATCTCACAATTTTTTGATCGTATTGAACTTCAGTTGAAACAAATCCATCGAGATGATGCCATTCAACGAAAAGACTCAACCATCGACTCGGCAGCAATTGCAAAATTAGTAGCTTCTGTTATTGAGGGACGTATTCAACAGTTTGTGCGTTCAAAGTTTAATATTGCACCGTCTGATCAATGGGATGTTCAGTGGCGTTTGATTTTGAATGGTATTAGCTAAATTAAGTTGGAATAAAATTAATTTAAATGACTGGAATTTAAATAACAAGCATCTAGGATTTTAAACGCCGTTTTAAATATTCTAAATAATTTTTGCGTATATCTTTTAGTTTTTCTGTTTTACAAAATGCAACACCAGCCTCTTCGGTTGAACAAGAAACCTCAAGCACTATTTGCATTTTATCATCTGGGGTTGGAATTCGAGAAAAGGAAATCGCAATATCAGCATCAGCTTCAGGACGGCTGGTCAAGATCAATGTATTAGTTATAATTTCTATTTTTCCTGTGGCGTTATCACGAGCATAAATTTGGGCTAATTGCCAAGCGCGATTACAGGTTTGATTATCCGGACAATTAAAAATAACTGGCTCAGTATCTTCATTTTTTCGTGCGTCTTTACGCAATGCCATTCTGACGCTTTCTAATTCTTTAAAGCGAATAATATCTCGCTCAAAGCTTTTTTCTACACGCAGTTTTTCTTTTTCCAGGACTTCAGTATTTATCTGAGTATTAGTGATTTGATCTTGAGACGCTTGAATATCTTTTAGCACAGTTTTTGCCACTTTTTGACCCAAGCGTTCATAAGTAGCTGCTTGTTGTTGCTGATCTTCGAGTTGTAGTTCTAATAGATCTTCTTTGCTATGTTGAATTCTGATGCGTCTTTCTAGTGCGAGTAATTGAGAATCTCGATTACGAATAATATCGCCAATGGAAGTGAACTGTCTAAGCAGATCAGCATCGCGATGCCTCTGTTGCTCTTCTTCTATTAGACGATTTTTTTCTGCTATAATTTTTAGGCGATCAGCTTCTAGCTCGGCGAGTGTTTTAGATGCTTCAACATGTTTAATGATTTTGCCTTGCTCATTGATGATGTCGTAACCCACTTTTTCCATTTCTTTAGTTACTTTGTCTTTGATCACAATAGAACCTTCAGAATTTTTATATCGATAAAAATTCTGCGCCTGCACTGTAAAATTTACGCCAATCAAAGCAAAACTTATTATGAGTAAGAGTATTTTCATAGGTTTTTAGTCATTTCTCGTGATTTCAACAGATCAATTTAGCTTAAAACACCATATTGCTGCTGATAAGCGGTTATTGCCGCCAGGTACTTTTGTAGATCGGGCTGATTTTTAACCCCAGCACGCTGCTTACCAGATTGCTTCTCTATGTAATCATGTAAGTCAGTTAGATTAATAATAGCATAAACTGGCAAATTGTATTCTTTTACAACTTCTTGGATGGCGGAAAGTTCACCAGAACCTTTTTCTTGCCGATCCAGCGCAATTAACACGCCAGCGGGTTTAGCGCCTTCCGCATTAATCATATCAATCGACTCGCGGATTGCGGTTCCAGCGGTGATCACATCATCAACAATCATCACCTTTCCTGCTAAAGGCGCGCCAACCAATTGACCTCCTTCACCGTGATCTTTAACCTCTTTACGGTTATAGCAAAATGGCACATTGCGCCTATGCCTGCGAGCTAAAGAAATAGCGGTAGTACATCCAAGCGGAATACCTTTATAGGCAGGTCCATACAACATATCAAATTCGGCACCAGCATCGACAAGTGTATCAGCGTAACAATCACCCAATATGGCGAGATCTTCTCCTTGATTGAAAAATCCCGCATTGAAGAAGTATGGACTGATCCGACCCGACTTTAAGGTGAATTGTCCAAATTTTAACGCTTGTCTCTTAATTGCTAGCTCTATAAAAGCGTTTTTTACTTGGGATGTGTTGTTGTTAATCTCAGACATGTTTTTGACGTTCACTCAAAGTCGTATTGTATATTTTACAACGATTCCGTGGCTGGATACACAATAATCCGTTCAAAAAACACTTCCCAAAAGCCAGAGTCAATTGTATTGTACATGAATAAAATGAGACAAAGAGTGAGCAGTTCACAATGAAGACATTGGACAAAGTCGATACCGATATTCTTTCTGTTTTGTATAAGAATGCCGATATTACCAACAAAGATCTCGCCGATCAGATCGATATTGCGACTTCTACCTGTCAAGAAAGAGTCAAACGACTCAAAAAACAGGGTATCATCAAGGGTTACCAGTGCGAGCTTAATTTAACCGAATTTTCAGGTCATATCGAAGCGATGGCAGCAGTAAAGATGGTCAAACATACAGAAAATTTCGCCGATAAGTTACGTGATGACTTATTAAAACTGCCTGAAGTAATCCAAATATTTCATATGGGCGGCGAAAATGACTTCAATGTTCATCTGGTAGTTTATGATACTGCACATCTAAGAACATTAATCTTCAGGGAGTTTACTTCGCGAAGCGAAATCCAAAATGTTGAAACCTCGTTGGTTTTTGAACATCGGCGAAGTAAAGTTTTACCAAAAATTGATTTAGACTAACCTCTTTCAACCTTAGTGTCTTAACGAATACCAAAACCGTCCGACCATTTCATGCAACGCCAGTTGGCTTTCATGTAACGCATCTGCATTCGGGAAATAATTATACCAAGAAGGTCGACTATTGTTAAAAACCGTAGGCGCTGGGATCACTTTTAAATCAGTTTTTTCAAACTCTAACTTTGCTCTATGCATATGGTTGACATGAGTCACTAGCAAGATTTCTTTTATGCCATTTTGTTGCAAGATTTTTGCGGAATACTGAGCGTTTTCTGCGGTATTTTTGCTAATAAATTCAATCCATTTTGGGGCAATATTAAAAGCCGACAACATGGTTTTATTCATCAATACGGCTTCTGCGGTTGCTTCTCCCAAAACACTGCCGCCAGAAAGTAAAATAGGCAAATTGGTTTTTTGATGTAACCATGCAGCATATTGGAGTCGTTGCAAGGTTTTCGAACTAACGGTATCAATGTCTCCGTATTCGGGAGCCAGACTTATTCGCCCACCGGAAAGAACCACGATGGCAAGATCCTCTCTCGCTTGATCTGCGTAAGCTTTAACCTGACCCTGAGATAGGACGGATTCTGTTTGTAAACTTTGATTAAGTGAATTAGAAACTATCGGTAAAGAAAATAAGTATAAACTGAAAAATGAAATAGCGAATAAACCAGTCGCAGTTTTTTTAGCCTTTTTTAATAAAAAATAACTAACAATTACCAAAATTAAATTCAATCCCGGGGGGAATAAAATAATATCGAAAATTTTGCTTATGCTAGTTTCAACATCCATAATTGAGTTGCTTGATTGAGTTGGATTAGTTAGTTTTGATCACTTGATCCGCTTAACTTTTGCACTTGCGTTCAGACCTTCTACCTTTGCGTTAAAAGAGCCAAAAAAACCACGAGTAATCGTAATTAGAGGATTAGTCATTTTTTTATAACCCGCTTTGTTGCTAGTGACTTTCCAGATTTGACCATTCTCTAATTTTATTTTCATTCCTTTTTTCCAGCCAGAAAATTCGCCAATCATTTTTGACTGGATAGACTCGACATCTTCTGCCACAGATTTTCCAAAAGTATCTTCAGCTGATTTTGGCTTTTTGTGATCCGCAGGTATCGGTGGTGTTGGAATAGTGACCGGGACACTAACTGGCGCGACTTGTTGAACAACTGGCGTTGTACTCGATATAGTTTGAGCTGGTTTAGCCGGGCTAGGACGGCTCTTATAATATTTGGCTACCGTATCATAACAATCGAGGCGCTCACTGTTATTTGACTTATCTAAACAGCCTAATACATCTGATTGAAGGTCGGCAAACGCAGGCAAGCTAATAGCGAAACCAATTAAAACAATGACTAATTTGACTCTGCGTAAAAACATGCTCCGTTACTCCTTATTCTTTTTGTTGTTTATCATCGGATTTACTGCCCATCACCGCAAAAATCAATCCCAATTCAAACAAAATCCACATAGGGATCGCCAATAGAATTTGTGAAATAACATCAGGAGGCGTTAATAACATTCCCACCACAAAAACACCAACAATCACATAGGGTCTTTTTCGTTTAAGGCTTTCGACAGAAGTTAATCCAGACCAAACCATTAAAATAGTTGCCACCGGAATTTCAAAAGCAACACCAAATGCGAAGAACATTTTTAGGACAATATCTAAATAACTGCTTATATCAGGTAATACTTGAATGCCTTCGGGACCCGCTGCTGTTAAAAAAGCCCATGCCATAGGAAAAACAACAAAATAAGCAAATGCCAAACCACAGTAAAATAAGGCAATACTTGAAAAAAGTAACGGATAAGCAAAACGTTTTTCGTGACGATACAAACCGGGAGAAACAAAACCCCAAGCTTGATGGAGAATGTAGGGCATTGCAATAAAAACGGACAAAACCGCAGTCATTTTAAACGGGGTGAGAAAAGGTGAAATAATATCCGTTGCGATCATATTTGAGCTATCTGGCAAATGCGCAAGCAATGGCGCAGAAAGCATTAAATAAATATCATTGGCCCAGTAAATCAAAGTAACAAACACAACGATAACCGAAAGCACCATGTGTAATAATCTATCTCGCAACTCCAAAAGGTGCGAGATCAGCGGCATGTCCTTTTCAGCAGAAGCCTCTTCGGTAGAAACGTCTTCCGTAGAGATGTCTTCACCATTGGTCGATGGTTGGTGATCAGCTTGACTCATTATTTTTCTTATTTTCCAGTGGCTCTTTTACCAATGCTTCATTGGTAGTTTCTGAACTGTCATTTTTGTTGGTATCTTCTAATTCTTTGCTTAAAGAGTTAGCTTCCGAATGAATGCTATTCACCGCTTGATCGAAATCATCTTTGATTGAGCTAAGTCCAGAATCAACTTCTATTTCAGACTCTAATTTGGCTTTTTCTTCGGCGAGTTGCTGTTGTAATTCTTTGACTTTAAGTTCGCGATCTATCTCTGTTTTAATTGAGTCAAACCCTTGTTTTGCTTTGCCGATCCACAAACCGACTGTTCGGGCAGCTTTAGGTAGACGTTCAGGTCCAAGCACGATCAGCGCAATAATACCAATCAGCAGAAGCTCCAAGAATCCCATATCAAACATTTTGAATGGTTCCCTATTTTTCTACTTTGTCTTCTTCTTTGGCGGTAGTTTCTTTGATCACTTCGCCTTCAATGACTTTTGATTCTTGGCTGTCGTCAGTAGGTTCATCCTTTTTTTTATCGCCATCTTTAACTGCTTTTTTAAATCCTTTTAACGCGCCACCTAAATCACTTCCGATATTCTTTAATCGTTTAGTTCCAAACAACAAAATAACTATCACTAAAATGATGATTAAACTTGGCATACTAATCATATTAATTTCTCTCTTTTTACGCTGTAATGCATTAACTCAAAATGTATAACTTACACTGAATAATCTATAAATTGATTTTCTAAACAAATGGCATCGCACTGCCACCTAACAAATGTATATGCAGGTGAAAAACTTCCTGTCCACCACCTTTACCGGTGTTGATTATAGTCCTAAAACCTTCATCAAGCCCCTGTTCCTTCGCCAGCTTGGGTAACAATAGCATCATTTTACCCATTATATCCTGATCTTCTGGTAACAAATCATTTAATCCATCGATATGTCTTCTCGGGATCAGCAAAAGATGTACTTTTGCCTTTGGTGCAATATCCTTAAAAACAATCACATCCGCATCTTCATAGACCTTATCGGACGGGATCTCCCCTTTTTCTATCTTACAAAATAAGCAATCATCCATTACTGATCCTCTGTTATATCGGGCTTAGAAGTGTGTGGGCAGCTAATTGGTAAAAGATACCACAAAACTGGTGAATGACAAGCCAACCAATAGACCTTTTACCCACTCAATCGCAAGCCATTCGGGACTTGAGGTTAAACTCGCCAACATAAAGGCTAAACCCAGAATCGCCCAACGAATACGCTTGCTCGATTTAAATTGCGATTCTTTAAGTGCATCTATCGACTCAATTAAATTGCCTTGTTGATTAGATTGTTGGTTGCTCGCCCTTAAAAACGCACTGATTTTCTCCGGCATTTCCGGTAATTCTTCTAACCATTTTGGCGCTTTTTGCTTTATTTTGCTAAAAACCGCCTTTGGTCCATAAGTATCCGCAAGCCATTTTTTAAGAAAAGGCTGGGCAGTTTCCCATAAATCGAGTTTTGGATAGAGCTGGCGACCTAGACCTTCTATATAGAGCAAGGTTTTTTGCAATAACACTAATTGTGGCTGAACTTCCATTTCAAAACGTCTGGCGGTTTGAAATAACTGAATAAGGAAATGACCAAATGAAATTTCATCGAGTGCTTTTCCAAAAATCGGCTCACAAGCGGTTCGAATTGCCGATTCAAACTCTTCAATCGAAACTTTGCTAGAAACCCAGCCCGACTGCACGTGTAATTCGGCAATTTGGCGATAATCGCGATTAAAAAACGCCACAAAATTTTGTGCTAAATAGCGTTTATCGGACTCATTTAAAGTTCCCATGATTCCGCAATCTATCGCAATATAACTCGGATTTTCTGGCTCATCACAATTGACAAAAATATTGCCTGGATGCATATCCGCATGAAAATAACTATCACGAAAAACTTGAGTGAAAAAAATCTCCACCCCTCGATGTGCGAGTTTTTTCATATCAATATTTTTTTCTATTAGCCCATCAATATTTCCAATCGGCATTCCATGAATTTTTTCCTGCACCATTACCCGTTTCTGGCAAAGCTCCCAATAAATATTCGGCACATAAAGCAGCTTGGAACCATCGAAGTTACGTTTTAATTGAGTGGTGTTCGCAGCTTCAATTCTCAAATCTAGCTCATTAAAAAGGCTCGCTTGATAATCGGTGACAATTTGCTTGGGATGAATGCGTCTGCCAATATCAGAAGAGTTTTCAAACCAGTCGGCTAAAACATGCAGCAATTTTAAGTCGGCAATAATTTTACGTTTAATACCGGGACGAATAATTTTAACCACCACTTCATCGCCATTTAACAGCTTTGCACTATGCACTTGCGCGACGGAAGCTGAGGCTAAAGGTGTTTGTTCGAATGATTCAAATATTTGCTCAAGCGGCTTACCTAACTGAGTCTCCACGGTTTTTTTTGCCAGATCATTTGCAAAAGGAGCGACGTTGTCTTGTAGTTTTGCCAGCGATTCAGCGAGATCATCGTCTAATAAATCTCTGCGAGTAGACAACATTTGACCTAACTTAACAAAAATCGGTCCGAGTTCTGTGAGTGCTAAGTTAAGTCGTTCACCGCGATCGAGTTGGCGTTTATTATTACCAGATAGTGCAAAGAGCTTAAATAAAAATCCGTATTTTGAGAGCGGCGTCGGAGCCAAAAACTCATCTAGCCCGTACTTGACCATTACCCGATTGATCACAAAAGCTCTTCTTAATATAAATAAACGTTTCATGCTTAGTGATCAGGCTCTTTTGAGTAATTGGGAAATTTTAGCATTCAGCCGATCAGTTCGACTTCTTAGCTGATCAACTTTTTGAAAAAAATGCTGCTGCTCTAATTCGCTTGGAG
>Ga0316205_10005502_pt1 | contig 10460 bp, 7 predicted proteins | sample 3monthpyrite_MG_FD_204941 | JGI IMG/M metagenome (GOLD analysis project Ga0316205, IMG submission 204941) | Microbial mat bacterial communities from mineral coupon in-situ incubated in ocean water Damariscotta River, Maine, United States -... | ecosystem: Environmental > Aquatic > Marine >...
TTATTCGGGGTAATTAATTAAATAAAAACAGTATCTTGAACTTCAAAATCAAAGTGAACAGAGAAAAGCCGCCCAGATAGCTAAACGAACCGTTATTTCACCCCTGTCACAATATTAACCGTATCCGGATAAACAATCTTATCACCGACTATGTGGCCTTTCATTGCGTTGGCAACTTCAGCGACAAGTGCTTCTTTTGCTTCGTCAGGAAGATTGTGAAAAGCACTAGCAATGGGCATTGATCCGAGATGTAGGGGGACGAACTCTGCGGCTAAAGGGACTTTGATCGACAGTTCTTGCCGAGCCACAGCAACATTACGAAATCCGGCTTCGGAAACACTCGCGATCAACCTAACTGCTGACGGTGTTTCTCTCTGGCCGCGTTGCTTCTTCGCGATCTCAGGCGAGATGAATTTTTCGACGGCAGAGCAGAGGGCTTTGGTATAGGCACTATGGCCATCCCAGATAGACATCGCGATGCGCCCCGACGGGGCAAGGACGCGGTAGAACTCCTTTAAAGCAGCAGGCTGATCGGGAAAGTAGTGGTAGCCATGCTGGGATATGACAGCGTTGAAACTGTCATCTGGCAATTCCGTTCCTACGACGTCGCTTTCCATCCAAGTGATGTCCATTTCGGCGGCCAGTTCCTGTGCTTTCGCAAGCATGCCTGCATTTATATCCAAGCCAGTTACGCGTCCGTCGCTGCCGACATCCCGTTTGGCTATCCGAGTGGTGACGCCAGTGCCGCAAGCAACGTCTAGAACCGTTTCGCCGGTTTTTAAGGACACGGAAGTCAGAAGGTTTTCGGCCCAACGCCCAAACCACAGCGGCACCATAGTATTTTCATATATTTCTGGTGCGCTACCGGAGAGTTGAAATGACATAAGACGTTCCCCTTGCTCATCTTCTCTGACCCCATTGTGCAGTAAGAAGGTACACCTGCAACGTTACGCAGTGGGATCACCCTACGTCAAATTTGTCCGCAGAGCCGCCCTTTGAGCCACCACCAATCGTGCCCCCGACACAACCCTAAGGACGTTCACATAAAACCTGTTCACAGACGTTCACGCTTCGTTACGGGCGGAATCGTCGTGGATAGGTTGCGAAACGACGTTTGTTCTGAATGGCAATAATGACCTTCCAAACCCTTAGCGTCCTATTTCGCCCCCTACCCGGCCCAAAATCGCCCGCGCGCCGCCCCGCCACTGGTCACTGTGTACCGATGTCATGTAAAGAGCCTCAAGCGATCTGATCAGCAGGACACCGGCAACACCCAATGATGCAGTTTTTCCGCACAGACAGGGAACCAAAGACGGTTCGCAGGCCGCTTTTCACGCCGCAGGACAAGGTGAATGTGGCCTGGTTCTGTCGCACCTATCTCAAGGAAAAGGTGCCGTGGCTGGGGGTGGTGATGGGCATGATCCTGATCCAGGGCGCGGCCTATCAGCAGTTTATCGCCCTGACCGAGGACGGGCTGCGGGTCATTTTCGAAAACGGCGATGCCGGCGGCCTGCTGTGGGTCTGTGTCATGGTGATGGTGATCTTTTCGATCCGGGCGGTGATGTCCTATGCGGTGCCGCGCATCTCGGTCTGGCTGGCCAGTGACGCGGTCTTCAAGATGCGCCGCGATCTGATCAACCATATCATGGTGCTTGATCTGGCTTTTTTCGAAAGAACCAAGGCCGGGGACATCATCCTGCGTCTGGTCAATCAGGCCGAGGGCCTGAGCACATTCATCGGCCAGACCACCGTCAACGCGGTGCGCGACGCGGTGACGCTGATCATCGTTTCGGGGTATCTGATGTGGAAATCCCCCGTGTTGTTCATGTCGGTGATCGTGGTGTTGCCGATCGTGGCCTTTGTGGTCCGGCTGATCTCGCACAAGATCAAGGAGGTTCAGCTCAGCGCGGAAAACGCCATGGGGGCGTATATGTCCGGCATCGAAGAGATGAGCAACGGCATGCGCACGGTCAAGATTTCCAACCAGGAGCCCTTTGAACGCGAACGCCTGAAATCCGCCGCCATCGAGATCAAGGGCCTGTCGATCCGCCTGCAGGCGGTACAGGCGCTGATGAGCCCGACGATGGATATCCTCGCGGCGATCATCTACATCCTGATCATCGGCATCGGCGGCTACATGGCGCTCAGTGCCGATTACGCCCTGGACGGCGCCGCGATCATCGCTTTCATGATCGGCATGGCGCTGATCTTTGATCCCGCGCGCCGGCTCAGCTATTTCTTTGTGCAATTGCAGGCCAGCCTGATCCTGATGGCATCGCTGCGCGGCATGTTCGAGTTGCTGCCCACAATCACCAACGCCCCCGATGCCAAGGACAGCTTTGATCCCTCGGGCGACATCGTGCTGCGGGATGTGACGTTTCACTACGAAAACGGGGTGCCGCTGTTTGAGGGGGTCAACATGACCTTTGAGGGCGGCAAGGTGACGGCCATCGTCGGGGCCACAGGATCGGGAAAAACCACCATCCTCAGCCTGATCGCCCGGCTTTATGATGTGCAGCAGGGCAGCGTGACCATCGGGGACGAACGGGTCGACAAGCTGCGCATCGATACCCTGCGGCAGTCGTTTTCGGTGGTGGCGCAGGACATCGTGATCTTCAACAGTTCGATCTATGAAAATATCCGCTATGTGCGCCCCGAAGCCACCGATGCAGAAATCTGGCGGGCGGCCGAACTGGTGGGCATCGACACGCTGATGCGCGAGCGTGGGGATGCGGAGCTGGGCCCCAAGGGATCGCAGCTCTCCGGCGGGCAGAAACAGCGCATTGCCATTGCCCGCGCCTTCCTGCGCTCGGCCCCCATCTTGCTGCTGGACGAGGCCACAAGCGCCCTGGACCAGCGCACCGAGGAAAAGGTGCGCGAGGCCCTGCAGGCCCTGTCGCAGGGCAAGACCACCCTGCTGGTGGCCCACCGGCTGTCCACCGTCACCCATGCCGACAAGATCTATGTTCTGGACGAGGGCCGGGTGGTCGAGGAGGGCACCCATGCAGCGTTGATGGCGCACAAGGGGCTTTATGCGGGCATGTATACCGCGCAACGCGAGAGCTATGGTTAACAGCCCCTGAAAGCCGCGCAGGGGCCGCTCAGGCGGGCATGCCGCGTTTTTCGTACCACTTGCGGCAAAACCCCACAAAGGCGCTGTCAGCGTCCTGTGGCGGCTCTATGATCCAGTCACGCCATTCCGCCTCGAGGTGATAGACATCCCATCCCGGCGCCATCCGCCGCGCAGCTTCATAGGTGCCCCCCTTCAGCGCGGGCACCTCGGTTTCGACCAGACCGCTCACCATATGGCCTCGATTGGTGAAGATGACCATGTCCGCACTGTCGTCAAACGCCACCTGATAGTCGGGCAGGTGATCATGTTTGACCAGTTCCTTGATCATCTGGCGAAAGCGCTTTTCGGGGCTTTGCGAACCGCTTTTCAACAGCAGTTTCTTGATCGAAATCCGCCACTGCCCCTGCTGGCCGCAATGTTTGCGCGCCAGCTCGTAGATCCGCCGCTCAATGGGTTTGCGCAGCCGGAAATAATCCCGGTGCAGGGTCAGCACCTCTTCGTTGCGGATGGCGTTGAAGACCCAGTCCGACAGCTTGACCTCGCACCACAGCAGCCGCCCGTCGATCCCGTGTTTGCGCCGCACGGAAGACGCGTCGATCAGCCCGAACCCGTCGATCTGTTCCTCGTCCCCGGTCACGATATTGGTCCGGATGCGGGTTCCCTCAAGCCGTTCCAGCGCATCCATCAGCGCGCCGTACTCCCGCCCCGAAGTGCCGCGGTTGATGAAAATCAGCAACTCGCGGGCATTGATCCGCACCCGCGGTGAAACCGCCTCGCCATGGCGCAGCTTGGCCATGATCTGGCTGATGCAATAGATCAGAATATCCTTGTCATAGATCGTGGCCAGCCCCTTGATGCTGGGGGTGACCTCCAGCCAGTGCGGCCCGTTGACATAGCGTTTGACGGAGGTTTCCGGCTTCTTGGACAGCGCGTAAAAAGGGTGCTCCATGTGCTGCATCACGTCCTTGAGCACCGCATCGGCGACATCGCAGATGAACAGATCATGCTGGGGATGGCGGTCGGGCAGAAGGGGGGCCAGGGGATTCGTGTTTTTAGGTACCATCTGTCCACATTCGTGTTTTTAGGTACCGTCGTCAAGATTCGTGTTTTTAGGTACCAAGATTCGTGTTTTTAGGTACCAAGATTCGTGTTATCAGTTACCGACACTTTTGTAAGCCTTTGATTCAAAACGCCGATTCAGAACTTTTTTCGACGTAACACTATTTAACACTATTTAACACTAGGGCGCGTGACGAAAAGCCTGTGGATAACTTTGGAATCGACCCATGACGCACCCATGAAAAAGGGCTGAGAAAAGTCAAAAAGACAGGCTGGCAAACGCCTGAAACGCGGTTTCAGGCAGTAACCGTTTGCACGATGTCACGGGCAACATCCGACCAGGACCGCAGCTGGCCAAACCCATCAGCCACCCTTGTTTTCACATCCGCCAAATGGGCCGGATCACTGTGCAGCGCATCCATGTAGCCGGCGAGGGTCTGTGGATCGTCAGGATCAAAATACTGCGCCAATGTGCCCCCCGCCTCACGTAGGGCAGGCGCGCTTGAGGCCAGCGCCGGGATACCCAGCCACAGGGCTTCTCCCAGCGGCAGCCCCCAACCTTCCATCCGGCTGGGAATGACCAGTGCCAGCGCGTTTTGATACAGGGCGCGCAGTTCCGACTGGTTGGGATTCAGCAGCATGTGGATCTTGCCGCGCAGGGCAGCAAATTCGGGGCGGTCGATGTATTGTTCTGCCCGCTTGCGCCGCGCGCCCGCCAACACCAGATGCGGCACCGGCCTGCCCTGACTGGCCAGATGCATCAGCGCGTCCACCACGCATTCCAGGTTCTTGCGCCCCGTCAATGTCCCGACGCAGATCACATAAGGCGCTTGCGGTGGGGTCTTGACCACCGGTTCTTGCGTGACCCTCAATTCATGGGCCAGCGGTATGGCCGTGACCGGTGGTATGGCCGGTAAATGACCGCTGGCGGCAAAATGCTCGATCTCGCTTTTGGTAAAATCGGAATTGGCCAGAAGCCCCGCTGCATGGGCAATGACGGTGTGGTTGTCGTGGGCAAAGTTGGATGAGAACATGCTCTGGCTGGGGTGGGCAAATTCATGCAGCGGGATCATGTCATGCAGCAGCGGAAAGAACCGCGGTGTGATCCCTGCCCGGTCCAGTGCCGTGAGATAATCGGCCATGATCTTGGGCCGCCCCAGGGCCACCAGGTTCTGACCTGACAGATCGACCTCACGTACGGCCCCGGATGGTACCGACTTCCAGCGCCGCAGATTGATCTGGCGCAGCCCCCAGAGCACCCCGGGATGCAGGATGTCGCGCAGCAGATTGCGGGTAGGAAAGCTCAACCGCATCCGCTTTGGCGTGGCCTCGGGAGGAACATTCGGGTCCATCACACCGGTCGGAGAGGCCGCGCCCAGCCGGGGCGAGACTTCGAAAAAACGCCCGTGTGCAGGAGAAAAGATCACAAAGCGCACGTCGGCATCCATGCCGGCCAGCTCAAAGCCGACCTCCATCACCGTGCGCGAAATGCCGTAATATTTGAACTTCTGGCCTGACGCGAGAAAGAGTTCTGAAAGATCATAATAAAGCGTCGCCATGCGGGCCTCTTAACACTGGTTGTGCCCTTGAGAAACAGATGATTGATCTCAGGCCTCCAAGGTCGTGGAAATGAGAAAAAAGCCGCCAAGATGGGGATATGAGATGCGCAGTCTGGACGGCGGGAAAACGGGTTGGTACGGGGGTGCGCATATTCAAAAAAGGCCTTTCGCGTGACTAAAACCTATTTTTTCGATGTCTCGGACATCATGGCCTATGTGCGGACCGAAACATCCATTTCGGGCATTCAGCGGGTATCGCTGGCGGTGATCACGGGCATGGTCGAACGCTTTGGCCCGGACCGGGTCAAGGTCGCCTTCTGGTCGGAAGACAACCGCTATGATTGCTTTCCCGCAGACGTGCTGACGGATCAGGCGGCGCATTTTGACGCCAGTCAGCTGAGCTATCTTTTCTATGGTCCCAAGACCCGGATGACGAGCGACATTGCGCCCACCCTTGAGCGCTATCGGACCCGGCCGTTCAAATACGGGGTCTATACTTGCGTGCGCCATTTCCATTCCTTGCTGGGCAACAAGCGCCACTTCACCAAACGCGGCGGCAGCCTGCAGGCATGGCGCGCCTTTCACGCTGACAAACGGGCTGAAAAATCCGCTCCCCCCCTGCCGCCGCGCCCCGAACCGCGGGCGGTTGCCGATCTGGCCCAGCCGGGCGACAGGGTGATCATCATGGGGGCTGTCTGGGGTCAGGAAAAACTGGCGCGGGCGCTGGGGGAGCTGAAGGTCAAAAACGAGGTCGAAACCACCATTCTGGTCCATGACCTGATCCCGATCCTGGCCCCTGAGCACATGTATGGCGGGTTTTCACACGGGTTTGACAAATGGCTCAGCGGCTCGGCCCAATATTGCTCGGGCTATTTTGCGAACTCCCTCTACACCGCGAAGGATCTGGGGGAGTACCTTGAAAAACAGGGCACGCCGCGGCCCATTGAGGTGGTGCCGCTGGCGCAGTATTTCGACCGCCCTGCCCCGCGCGCAGGTGCGGTGTTTCGCGATCAGGTGACGCGGATCCTGAAATCGCCCTTCGTGCTGGTGGTGGGCACCATGGAGACCCGCAAGAACCTGCTGCGGCTGGCGCAGGCCTGGCAACAGCTGCGTGATGCAGGGGATCTGGACATGCCCCGGCTGGTCTTTGCGGGCAAGGAAAACTGGCACAAGCCGGATTTCAGGGACTGGATCGCGGAAACCCGTGCACTGGACGGGATGATCGAGATCGTCGACCGGCCTTCGGATGCGGAACTGACGGCACTTTACGATGCCTGCGAATTCACCGCGATGGTCAGCGTCTTTGAAGGCTGGGGGTTGCCCATTGGGGAAAGCCTGTCGATGGGCAAGACGGCGGTGGTTTCGGATGCCTCCTCCACGCCGGAAGTGGGCGGCGACATGGTCGAATATTGCGATCCCTATGACGTGGACAGCATCGCGGCGGCCTGTGCAAAACTGATCGGCGATCCCGCGCACCGCGCCCTGCTGGAACAGCGCATCACCGAGACCCGGCTGCGCACCTGGGACGATGTCACGGAAGACTTTGTGCGTCATCTGAACGTGGACACTTAAAATAACATCCTGATGTTGAAGGGTAATCCGTAGGTTATCCCGTCCCCTGCCCCGTCTGAAACTGCCGCCACATCTGCTCAATGAGCTGGCCCTGGGTGACTCCCTGCCGCTCGGCCTCCTCTGCAATGGCCTGTCCGATGTCGGGCATCACCTTGGGGTGCAGCTGATAGGTGCGCGGGCTGGGTTTGCGCCCCGGTTTCTTGCGTGGGCTGCGGTCCACGAAACCGCGCGCGGCCCCCACATCATCGACCTTGCGCACCTCGGCGCTGCTGCTGGCCTTGGGCCGGGCCTTGAGCCCGGCAAGCCTATTTGAGCCGCTCATACACTGCCTCCGTAAAGCTGGTGGCGTTTGCCAGGGCCTTGTCGACCTTGCCGCCCGTCACGATGTCAGGGTTGTTCATCATCGCCGTCAGATCCCCGCCATAGGCGAAGAGTTCGGAGAATGCCGCACGTGCCACCAAAGGTGGCCGGATTACGTCGATGCCCGCCTCCTCAAGCTGCTTTTCCAGATCGCGCTGCACCCGGCTGCGCACGGCGGCGGAGGTCTTGGTCAGCACCACCGCATGGGGGATGTCGCGCCCCAGCGCCTCCTCTTCCTCGCGCACCAGCGCCAAGGCCTCCGAGCCGATTTCGGCATCCAGGGCCGTGGCCTGCATCGGTACGATCACCAGGTCGGCCTGGCTGATCGCCCGGCTGACCAGCTGCGAGGCCACGCCTTCGAGATCGACCACCACGATGCGCCCGTCGCCGTCCGCCGCCTTGATGGTTGGCACCACTTCGGCGCGGCCCACGTCGGAATGTAGGGTCACGCCCTTGGGCATGCCGTGGTTGGCCCAGCGGGTGAGCGATTTGTTGGGGTCACAGTCGAGCACGGTGACTTCGGCGCCCATGCGGGCAAATTCAGAAGCCAGAAGCACCGCGCAGGTGGACTTGCCAACCCCGCCTTTCGGGCTGGCCATAACGATGACGGGCATTTCGATTACCTGTATTATTTCTTTTACCGGATTTAAATCTCATACCGGAAATAAATGCAACACCGGATTTGTTTCTCGTACCAGTTTTAAATCCAACACCGGAAACAAATCCATTACCGGTAATACACCGAAATTCAGGATCAGGGGGTTTGAGCCGCATGCAGGGCGCAGAGCATCGCCCAAAGCCGCCCCGCCAGAGGCCGGTAGCCCGTGACCTGTCGCCAGTGATCTGCCTGCGCGCGGCTGCGGGCCACGGCGCCGTCCGGTGACCCTGCGCGCATCTCGTCGATCATCTGCCCAAGGCCCGCGGTCATTGCAGTGGGCGAAAACCCCGGCAGGGGCACGGTCAGCCCGGCGACATCGTCGAAAATGGGCAACGGTGTCGTCGCAATGGGTCGTGAGACCGCCAGAGCCTGCCGCACAGCGCCGCTGGCGCTCTCTGTGGTGGGTCGGTATGGAAAAACCAGTAGATCGGCCTCAGAGAGCCGCTGAAAGCTGTCTTTGTCCTCCAGAAACCCGGTGCAGAGATCGACATAGGCGGCCAGACCCTGTTCGGCGACCCGGTCGCGCAGGGCGCTTGCCAGGTCGGCAGAGACCGGCGCGGGGTATTGCGCGTTCACCATCCTGAGCGTCACATCCCGCCCCTCCGCCCGCAGCAACGCCAGCGCGTCGATCAGTTCCGGGTACCCCTTGTGCGGCAGCAGGAACCCGTATGTGCCCAGCACAAAGGGCCGGTCCGGGGTCAGAGCCGGGGCAGGCAAAGGGGCTGCATCGGGCACGCCATGGGGAAACAGCGCCACGGTATCGACCAGCCCCAGTTGTTTGAGCCGGTTCAGATCATGTACGCTATGTACCAAAAGCCGGTCACACAGCGCCAGTTCGGCGCGCAGGCCCGCGATCCGGTTTTCCGGCAGATGCGGCGTGTCATCGGTACCATGCATCATCAGCACAACCTGCCTGCCCGTTGCTTTCAGCCACAGGATTAGCCGCCCCAGGGCGGCAAATTTGTAAAACCCGTAATTGAACTGGATCACGATGGTCTGCAGGTTTTCGCGCGCAATGGTGGCGCGCAATTCCTCCAGCGGATCCTCCTTGCCCTGCACCCAGCAACGCCGCAGGTTCTGATCGTCGGGCTGTTGCAGATCATCGCTGTGATCGGCCAGCACCGTCACCTGATCGGGCAGGGCGCGCAGCAGATGCGCACTGTAGGTGGCAATGCCGCAGCGGGTATTGAAGGTGCTGACCCAGCCGATCCGGGGCGGCGGATTGGGCCGGGCCTGGATCAGCCGTTCCGCCGCCGCGTTGCTTTTCTGGGCCACGATGTCCCAGGTATGGGCCGTGCGGATCATTTCGGCCCCGGTTTGCACTTCTGCGGCACTGGGCGGGTTGACCCGCGCGGCGCGCATCAGCCGGGCCAGATGGGTCGCGGACGGTTCGGCCCAGACGCTTTGCGAGGTGCCCAGATGGCTGGCGGCCATTGCAAATTCATAGTCGATGAAGCGCACCATCGGGTTGCCGTCAAACACCATCTGGCCGCTCCAGCCGGTGGCCAAAACCGGGGTGCCCGCCAGCACCGCCTCGGCAATCGGCAGGCAGTAGCCTTCGGCCCGCGAGGGCGCGACCAGCAGGTCCGCCGCCTCAAAAAGCCCGCGCATCTGGGCGGCATCCAGATCCCCGGTCTCCACCACCATCTGCGGTAGCACCGGATGGGCCTTTTGCAGGGCGGCAATGTCCGCCTTGAGGCTGTGATGCGGGTTGTCGGTGGTCTTGATCACCAGACAGACCTCCTGTGCGGCCACCGGATCGCCGGAAAAGGCCGCAACAAAGGCCTCAAGCAGCACATCCGGCCCCTTGCGCGCCATGCAGGACGAGACATGCAGGATGCGGAATTTCGCATCCGGCAGGGCAAAGGGCAGGGCGGCGGCGGGCCCGTCGATGTGATCCACCCCGTTGCCGACCACGGTGATGGGCGGTGTGATCCCGGCGTTGATCAGCAGTCGTTTGACATGCGGCGTGGTGACCAGAAGCCCCTGCAGATGGGCGTTGATGTCACGCACATAGTCGGTGGGAAAGCCGGTTTCCTCCCAGGCGTAGCCATGCAGCAGGTTGAGCCGGCTGCGCATGTCATCGCAGCGCGGTGGATACATGTTGCGGCTGGTTACAAAGGCTTGGCTCTGGGGCAGGGTTTCGGCAGTGGCGCGCAGGGGGGCCAGATCGGGATGG
>Ga0316205_10005504_pt1 | contig 10457 bp, 8 predicted proteins | sample 3monthpyrite_MG_FD_204941 | JGI IMG/M metagenome (GOLD analysis project Ga0316205, IMG submission 204941) | Microbial mat bacterial communities from mineral coupon in-situ incubated in ocean water Damariscotta River, Maine, United States -... | ecosystem: Environmental > Aquatic > Marine >...
TAACGATAGGTAACTTGGTATTAAGAAAGGACTTTATTTCGTTTGCTGGCACTGGTTTACTGTAAAGATACCCTTGAGTCGTATCACAAGAGCGATCAGCTAAGAATCGAGCTTGTGCTTCAGTTTCTACGCCTTCAGCTATAACGGTCAAATTTAAACTATGCGCTAATGATATAACGGTCGAAACGATAGAAGCATCATCAGGATCAGTCGTGATATCACGCACGAATGAACGATCAATTTTTAATACATCAATTGGGAACCTCTTTAAATAGCTTAAAGAAGAATAGCCTGTGCCAAAATCATCTACTGCTAGCTCGACACCTAAACTTTTTAGCTGATTTAATATTTTGATAGTATTAACTGCGTTTTGCATAACAACATTTTCAGTAATTTCTAATTGTAACAATGAAGGTTCAAAATCAACATCCATTAATATATCAGAAATACTATCAGCTAAATTCACATCACTAAACTGTCGAGCTGAAAGATTTACAGCAATAGGGAATGGAGTAATTCCTTCTTGTTGCCATTGCTTGCATTGCCGACAAGCCTCTCGTAATACCCATCCACCAACTGAAATTATCATCCCAGTATCTTCAAGTAGCGGTATAAACTCAGACGGAGAAAGCATTCCAAATTTCGGATGTTGCCATCGTAATAAAGCTTCACATCCCTTTAACTCTCCACTTTGAAGATTAATTTGGGGTTGATAGTAAAGTATAAATTCGTTTCGTGATAAGGCATAACGTAAATCAGTTTCAAGCGTAAGCTTTTCTAGTGCCTTTGAGCTCATTTCAGCCGAATAGAATTGATAATTATTTCTACCATGATCTTTAGCACGATACATCGCGGTATCTGCATTTTTAAGAAGTGCATTAGATTCTAAACCATCATGTGGATAAACACTTATACCTATACTGCTTGTAACAAACACCTCACGACCTTCTAAATCAAAAGGTTGTTCAAGCGTTTCTATAACGTTTCTAGCGACATTAGAAATATGTTCAGAGTCACCTATATCCTCTAAGAGCACAACAAACTCATCGCCACCAATTCGTGCTACAGTGTCAGTTTTACGCATACAGGCTCTAAGTCTATCTGCAACTTGTTGTAACAATAAATCACCAATATTATGACCAAGCGTATCATTGATAACTTTAAAACGATCTAGATCAAGAAACATAACTGCTAATGTCATATTATTTAATTCCATATGATCGATTGCATGATTAAGCCTTTCAATTAACATTGCTCGATTGGGTAATTCAGTTAAAATGTCGTGATGTGCAAGAAAATGTAGTCTTTCCTGTGTTTGCATTCTTTCGGTTATATCTTTTCCTACAGAGACAAAACTACTTATCACGCCAGTAGCATCTCTTAACGGAGTTATTGTTTTTTCTTCATAATAAGCAACCCCATCCTTTTTACGATTTATAAAAATATCTCGATATTCCTTACCGTCAAGAATAATGTTCCACATATTCTCATAGAAATTACTATCATGTTTATTTGAACTAATAATACTGGCATTTTCTCCAATAACTTCTGCGCTGTTATATTGTGTTATTTTCTCAAAAGCCTTATTTACATATTCTATAGAGCCTTGACTATCTGTTATAAATACTGAATCAGCAGCGTGTTCTAGCGCTCTAGATAATTTAACAGTCTTAGTTTCTGCTTCTTTACGTTTATTACGTTCCATTTCTAACGAAACCATATCCGCAATTGAGCTTGCAAAATTCTGCTCATCCAATCTCCACAGTCTTTCAGAACCTACATGCTCATGACAAACGACACCTGCAATTTCGCCCTCTCTTTTTATTAGTGTATTTAATATAGAATAAATATTATTAGGTTTTAGATATGAATCACCTAACTCAGAGGTTCGAGAATCTTTTCTAGCTGAATCAGCATTAATAACATGCCCGTCCTCTATCGCTTTAAAATAAGCAGGGCAATCTTTAATCGACATTACGTTACTAGATGAATGTTTATCTTCAAAACGATGATATAAATCGATACATTTCAGTTGAGTATGATCATAGTTAAATAACCATACACTCACACGCTCCACCTCTAAAGTAAGAGCAGATGTAAGCGTTATATTTTGTATTGCACTTTCCATTTCACCATAAACACTTACTTGAAAAGTTGAAAGTTGAAGCATTGACTCTTGTTGTTTTATAAGCCTATATTCACCTTGCTTTCTAACATTAACCTCATGCTCAAGACTATCCTTCTCATTTGAAAGCTCATGTGTTCGTTGATCTACCAATAGTGTGATTTTACGATTTAAGTCTTGTAATTTACGCGTTCGTTGCGCAATAAAATATGCGCCTATTACTAATACAAAAGTAAATAGCAAACCAAGAATAAAGCTAACAACAACCAGCTCATTACTAGTATCTTGCCAATGAACAGGTTCACGCATTTTTATTGTTATAGGTCCGCCTGGAAGTTCAATCTTATCTACGGATTCATTCCAGGAAATTAGCCATTCGTTATCTTCATGGATAGAGATACCTTTATGATTAATTAACTCTATTACTCCTTTATCTCCAACGCTGGGTTGTGCAGTAATCGCAACTTCTAAATGGTCTTGTTTTTGAGATGAATCCAACAATCCGTTTGGAGAAATTCGTAACATTATGAGACCGTTTACATCTTTACGTCTATTAGCAATGATATTCGGTGTATCTTTACCTGAATATAACGCCTTTGCCAAAAGGTAAAATTCTTCATTAGTGATTTTATTTTTACTTGAAACAGCTACCACTTTAGAAGTATCAATTGCTTTTTCTACAACAGAAGTTAGTACTGGATCAGTCAGAACGTCAAAACCAAGAACAGATGCGGTGTATGGTGTGAAAGGTTCTTGATATAAAACCGGATAATACTGCTCACGGGGAAGAGCCGTTATGTAATGACCATCGCGATACTCAGAGATTGAAAAGGTAACATAACCAGCACGATGCATATCATATTCAAAATCACCACGATTAACGTAAGAGACTAACGGTAAGTATTGCAAGGAATGGATGTATTTATGTCTTGATAGTATCTCGGTTGAAAAATCTCTAAATTGCTCTGCGTCAACCTTACTTAATGAATTAAATAACGTAGCCAAATTAAGAATAGATTCATCACTAGCATTTATTTTACGGATGACAGTGTCATGGACTTGCTTGGATAAAACTTCAAATTTATCAGCTTCATACTCCAATAAATTATCGAATGCGTTATTAGTTAATATATATGTAAAAATTATACCAATACAAAATGCAAATAATGCCAACCTAACCCGATACCTCATTAAGTAGCCAAGCATTTCTACGGGCCTATTTTAATTGCTTTTTGCAAAACGTATGGGAGAAGCTTGGCTCCCGACATTTCGAGTAAAGAAGGATTTACAAATAAATTCGTTTTACGGTTAACAACTATAGGGATATTGCTAATCTTTCTCCCATCCAATATAGCTAGCGCAACTTGCCCCGCCCACTCACCTTGCTCTTCTGGTTGTTTTGTTAAACCAAACATTGCGTAAGGCATCATCCAATCATAATTTGTTACAGTAAATGTTTTTGATGACGTCTTTAAAAACTTAATAACCTTATCTTTATCCCAGTCTTTAATACCCGCATTATTAGCAATTACAATAAAATCAGCTTTTTGACCTTTGGCATAAGCTTTTTTCCACCCTCGAATATTATTAACAAAGGCACTTTCTAATTCAATACCGTATTCAGAAAATTCATCACGATAACGATCATAATCTTTATATTCTGTGAAAACATCTGCAGAAAGATACACTCCATGTAATGGGGTTACGATAGCCTGCCTGATTATTTTAAGAGTTTGTTTGATCGGCGCGACTTCAATCATTCCTGTCGCATTTGAGTATGGATAACCATACTCTTCTACAGTCCAATTAATTCCGCAAAAAACGACAGGGATCTTGCTATCTTTAAAATAAGGCCTAACTAAAAATCTTGAAGCATTATCATCAGCAGCAATAATTACATCTGGTTGCGATTTTAAAATGAATTGATTGGCGGCAAATCCTTTTTTCTTTCCATAAGCAACACTCGTATGTCGCTTAGTATCCATATAAAACTTTTTTATTTCACACTTCCCCTTAAGCGTTTTTTCTAGCCCGCGCTCAATGCCATCATTCCATTCATATCCTTGATGATATGAAGATATAAAAACACACTTAGCAGCATAAACTTCGCCCATCATTACTAACAGACTTACGATACATAAATTTCTAACAGAGATTTTAGATATAGGGTTCATATTAAATTTATTTATTACTAATTAACAAGTACTTCATCGAGTAAATCCAAAAGATCAATTTGCTGACTCCCTCCAAAAAAATGATTAGCTCCTCTAACGATTCTAACAGCTGCACCCACTTCACGTTGCTTAGCCGGCCAATTCTCTGGGACCCGCTTATCATTACTACCCAGTATCGATATCACTTCAACATTTTTAGTTATATTAATTAATGTTGATAATATCTTATCACTTGTCCAATCAGCATAAGAAAGGAATGCTTTAGCTGGCGCACGATAGATATGACAATATGATAACCTATACGTGTATATACCATTATCTTGTTGCTTAAGTCTCTTTCGAGCATTATTGCGGTCTTGCTCTCTACGCTTTAAATCAGGAACAAATTCAGTATCAATTAAACTAAGACCAATAACGTTGTTTACCTTCGGTATTTTAGAGCTGTCGCCATATTTATTTATATAGGCAATGGCTTTTACACTGCCAAAACTATGTCCAATTAAAATAACGTTGTTATGCCCTTTACGCTTTAACCATTTCATCCACTGGTGAATTTCATTCAGGCTTTCTAACATAGTATGTTTATGGGTGGATTGACAAGGACTGGATATATTTCGCTTATTTATCCCAAGAGTAGCAATAGGTGCTAACACTGAATACTCTTTTTCCACAGCTGCTTCTATTAAATTCGTTAACGTTAAATATCCATTTGTTTGCAAAAAACCATGTAACACTACAACAACGGGCTTACCTTTCGATCCTGCAATATAGTTTGCTCCAGCAATAGTTCCTTGCTTGAGCTTTAACTCAACATCGCTTGATGCATTTACGTAATTTGAAAACACAAGTGAAATAAATATAACTATTTGATAATACTTATTTTTATTGAGCATCTAATTCAACCACGATAATTATACTAGTTATAATTATCGGCACTGTAGCGGAATAACTTTAAGCTATATAACGACTAATCTTTCTCCCTGTTCTCACATGTATATCCACACTTCAATCACATTACAGAATAAATATATTAAAATTATAATGACTTGGAGACTACAAGGATAAAATTTCGAAGTCACACTGTAGAATTTTACAAATAATACTTTAAGCCATTGAATTTCTTCACTGTAATGACTGTTATTGAGTATTCTTTATACAGACTAAATATCACCATTAATATAACATTGGAAATCATGGGGGAATGTCAGAATGGGTCTACTTAGCTAGGAAAGCTACAAATAAATATACGTAGATATAGAGGCTACTCTTGCTCTTAAGTAATATTAGCGACTTTCAAAAATAATTTTTAAATAACCATTAAGGAAAAAAAAAATGAAGAAAACAGCATTTTTCATGCTTGCAGCATCTGCATTATTGCCAATAAGCGCCAATGCTAGCAGTGGCGGCTCTGACTCTCATCATCAGGTTTCAGATACTGTGATTAAAAAGCAACGTAACGCACTTGCAAAAAATACAAAAGGTAAAGGGTTTGGTCCTCAGTCTCCTCGTGATATCGACTCTGCTGCTGGCAAAAATAAGCGTGCATTCAACACTTCACCTGCAAGTACAGCAATGAATCTATGTAATATCCATTTCCACAAAAATGCTGAACATAAAGGTGGCGAGTTCACTACGTATGCAGGTAATGGTGATGGTCATGGCTACCTAAGTGGTTACAAATACTCAGGTCATTTAAGTGCCGCTGAGAAAAAATCTGTAAAAAGTGAAATTTGCCCAAGTAAACACGGTGCTCTTTCATCTGGTGACACTATTGAAGTTCACTACGTACACTCAACAGCTCAAATCAAACCTGGCCCAACGTTAGGGGCATGCCTAAGTGATGCAATCAAGAACCCTCAGTTACGTGTTGAAACTCAAGTTTATGTTTTAGTAAATGACGATAAAGCACTAGATTTTGGAAAACTAACCAAACACGCTAATAAAAATAATCTTCATCAAGCGTTAAACATACCACGTAATACGGGCAGCCCTATTCAATACACTGGTTCAACAACTGGCCCTGGATACAATGAAAAAGGCTCACCTTTCCAAGTAGCTTGGAGTGTTCGTCCTAAAGTCGCTAAAGTTAACATTAAAAGTGTAGGCGATTGGTGTAAAGGTAATACTTTCAAAGAAGATCATGCGCATGGCGTAAGAAATCTTGTTACCAATCCTAAACTCTTATCGGCTATAAAATAAGTATTACTCGTTTTATGGAAAAGAAAAAGGACCCTTTCGGGTCCTTTTTTGTTTGGCGGAGAGGGTGGGATTCGAACCCACGGTAGGTTGCCCTACGCCGGTTTTCAAGACCGGTACTTTCGGCCAGCTCAGTCACCTCTCCGAAGAAAACACTTGAATTATTGCAGCTGTGCCCCAACATCTATTCAAGGTGCGGCAGAATACCCTAAGATCGAGCTTTTTGCTAGTAGTAAACCTTAAAAATTTACAACTTAAAGGCTTGATATATGAAACTATTTCGGTATTCTACGGACTAAGTAACTATACAATTAATATTAAGGAAGAAAGACTATGCTCTCCAATCCATCAGCTGTAACTCGTTCATCTAGTTCGGTTTTAGCGACTAACAAAGTACTTAAAAATACTTACCTTTTACTTTCTATGACGCTAATTTTTAGCTCTATCACGGCCTACTGGGCAATAGTGAGTGGCGCATCTCAAGGTGGCGCTATGATTGCTACGTTCGGCGCAATTGGAATACTCTGGTTTGTACTGCCTCGTACGCAGAATTCTGCTGCTGGCATCCCTGTTTTGTTCTTACTTACGGGTATGCTCGGTTATGGCTTAGGCCCTATGCTTTCCCACTACCTTGCCTTATCTAACGGCCCTTCTCTTGTGATGACAGCATTAGGCGGTACTGGTGTTATCTTTTTAGGCCTGTCTGGTTACGCATTAACAACTAAGAAAGACTTCAGCTTTATGGCTGGCTTTTTATTCGTTGGTATCTTTGTAGTCTTTGCTGCCATGCTTGCAAATCTATTCTTACAAATTCCAGCTTTAAGTTTAGCGATGAGTGCTGCAGTTATCATGTTGATGGCCGGTTTTATTTTATACCAAACATCTTCAATTATCCGTGGTGGCGAAACTAACTATATTAGCGCTGCTGCTGGTTTATTCATTTCTATACTCAACATGTTCACTTCTTTGCTACATTTATTAGGTGCCCTTGGTGGTGACGATTAAAATTAGTAACCGCTTGTTTTCTATACAGGCGCTTATGATATTTTGTAGTAACGTTACAATTTAGCTCAACTAGAAGCCTCAGTACTTACTACTGGGGCTTCTTTGTTTTTAGTGCCAGTTTTTTATCGTTACTGTCACTTATCTAGTAACCGTTTCTCTAATCTACGGTTACTTATGATGTTTATTGATTTTTTTCAACCAATTTAGAACTATAGCCCTATTGAGGTATTGGCTCTAAATGTAAAAAGATAAATTTAATTTTTCTGGATTCCCGCCAGCGCGGGAATGACGGATAAAAGAATCACTAATACGAAAGAGGTTTCGAAAATGGATTGGTTAAAAATAGGTAGCGCCGTTTTTATACTAGCTATGTTGGTATATATGTTTCCAAGTATGCGACATGCTTTAAAGAATAGTCCTAAAGGCAAAATGAAAGATTGGTTAGGGTACCTATTCCCATTGGGCTTTGTTGTTTTATTTGTTGTGTTTTTAATTATGAGTGTACGTTAAAAGTCACAGCTTAAACTGTAATAACTTCGATACCATTCATATACGGCTTTAAAACGTCAGGTACTACCACACTGCCATCTTTTTGTTGATAGTTTTCAAGAACCGCCACTAAGGTTCGTCCTACCGCTAAACCAGAGCCATTTACTGTGTGTACCAACTCAGGCTTACCTGTTTCAGGATTACGCCAACGTGCTTTTAAACGACGCGCCTGAAAGTCTTTAAAGTTACTGCATGACGAAATTTCACGATAGGTTTGTTGTGCGGGTAACCATACTTCTAAATCTAACGTTTTAGCCGCAGAAAAACCTGTATCACCGGTACATAACGTCATGACACGATAAGGTAAGTCCAGTTTTTGCAATATAGCTTCAGCATGACCTGTTAATTCTTCTAATGTTTTATCCGATTCAGTTGGCGCAACCACTTGTACCATTTCAACTTTTTCAAATTGATGTTGGCGAATCATACCACGAGTATCACGGCCATAAGCCCCCGCTTCACTTCTAAAACAAGGTGTATGACAAGCAAATTTACGTGGCAAATAATCTGCTTCAATAATGGTATCACGAACAATATTCGTTACCGGCACTTCTGCAGTTGGTATTAAATAAACATCATGTTCGCTGCGTAGTTTGAATAAATCTTCTTCAAACTTCGGTAATTGACCTGTACCTTGCAAACTTTCTTTATTAACAATATAGGGCACATACGTTTCGGTATAACCATGTTCACTCGTATGTGTGTCTAACATAAACTGAATTAAAGCACGGTGTAGTCGTGCAATTGGACCACTCATTACCGAAAAACGAGAACCTGTAATTTTTGCTGCGGTTTCAAAATCAATACCACCAATTTTTTCGCCGATGTCGACATGATCAAGAACGTCAAAATCAAATTCCTTTGGTGTACCCCACTTTCGATCTTCACGATTATCGTCTTCGCTTTTACCATCAGGGATTGAGTCATCAGGAATATTTGGAATTGTTAAAACAATGTCTTCGATTTGTTGTTGAATAACCTTGAGTTTTTCATCTGTTTGTTTTAGTTGATCGCCAATTTTAGAAACCGTTTCTAAAATAGCACTCACATCTTCGCCTTTCGCTTTTGCTTGACCGATAGATTTTGATTGACTATTACGTTCACTTTGTAAACGTTGAGTTTCAACTTGAAGTTCTTTACGTTGCTCTTCTAAATTTTGAAGTGCCGCAACATCGAGCGTAAAACCTCGACGGGCAAGTTTAGTTGCGCAAGTATCTATTTCATTTCTTAATAACTGTGGATCTAACATGGTTTATAAACAACTTTTCTTAATATTTAGGGTTAAAATTGAAGATTTATTATTAATTACTAACAGCAGGCCATGAAACAATATGACCCGACTTGATAAAACTATTCAAATGTTCGATTATTTTCTCGACCTTTTCTGGCGAATCGAAGAATTCTACAACAACAGGCAAGTTAAGGGAAAGATCCATTAGATCTGCACCTAATATTTCACCAGAATCACCGTAACCAGCAATCCCTCTAAAAACAGTAACGCCTTTAAGCTTATCCCAGTCGTGTAGTTGTTTAATTAAGTTCTTAAGTTGCGCTTCACCCTCTGTTAGGTAAACACGAACCATCATTATACTTTTCGATGTATCACTCATAATTGTCGTCCCAAGATTAAACCTATCCAACTCCCCATTACACACAGCAGGACACTGAGCAGCACATTTAACATCGCTTTGGAGAGCTCGCTATTTTGAATTAACACTAATGTTTCGATTGAAAAAGTCGAGAATGTGGTAAATGCACCAAGCAAACCTACAACTATAAATGCCCGCCATTCAGGTGAAACGTTCAGTCTTTCAATAAGCATGACATAGCTTATGCCCATTACAAAAGAGCCAATGACATTGACCGTTAACGTACCATATGGGAAATCACGCCCCATGAAACTATGAATTCCATTCGACATAAGAAACCTGAATACCGCACCGATAGCACCTCCAGCGGCTATGAAAACTAATTGGTTTAAGGCTAATGTCATTTTTATTATGCTTTATCGTCAAGACTTTTCAAATAAGCCAGTTTTTCTGCAATTTTTAATTCTAAACCACGTTGAACCGGTTTGTAATACTCTGTTTGTGGCATTCCGTCTGGAAAGTAATTTTCACCTGCTGCATATGCCTCAGCTTCATCGTGAGCGTAACGGTAATGGCTACCATAATCGAGTTCTTTCATTAATTTTGTAGGTGCATTTCGTAAATGCAAAGGCACTTCTAAAGAGCCATGTTCTTTAGCATCTTGCATGGCATGATTATATGCTTTATAGACAGCATTACTTTTTGCTGCGCTAGCCATATATAAAATAGCCTGAGCGATAGCAAGCTCCCCTTCCGGACTTCCTAGTCGTTCTTGCACTTCCCAGGCTTTAAGTGCGATATCCAGCGCTCGTGGATCGG
>Ga0316205_10005505_pt1 | contig 10457 bp, 7 predicted proteins | sample 3monthpyrite_MG_FD_204941 | JGI IMG/M metagenome (GOLD analysis project Ga0316205, IMG submission 204941) | Microbial mat bacterial communities from mineral coupon in-situ incubated in ocean water Damariscotta River, Maine, United States -... | ecosystem: Environmental > Aquatic > Marine >...
ATTTGAAATATTTATTTGAACAGCTGCCTGGTAAGCCTGAAGATATTGATTATCTTTTGCCCTGGAATACTGTATTAGAAAATAAATAACTGGGTTACCAGAGTGTGCTTTGCTAGACGTTTACGTTACACTCGAGCTTAGGTTATGTGTCACCTATGGAATTTGAAACGTGTACAGAGTAGAATGACGAGTGTCCGTTTTATCGGGTCAAGTTCCCCCCCTGTCTCGTTATCCCTTTTTATGCGATTGATGTATCATTTCGTTGAAAAAGAATAATCGCCAATATTGATTTGGGTATTACTTCAATCTCTTTTATAAATCCTGCGCGACGTTCTATATTACACCTTGTATCCCTAACTGCGAAAGATTCCAAAATATCGCGGGGTTCGTTTGCATTACTCACTATATTCCTGATCAAAAATTCTATGTAAATGCTCTTCTTCAACCATTACCATCTTTCTTATCCCCACCCAATAGACAAGTGCCGCTATCAAGGCAAATAGAGAGTTCCAAATAAACGGCACTGTAAAGAACAATGAGACCGTAATCAATTATTTGAGGATTTCTTGTAAATCAGTATATACCCTCCGATATTAGTTTAGCGAGTTTAGCGTAGGAGTTTAGCGAGACACCCACCTTAGTTTAGCGATAGTTTAGCGAGACACCCACCCTTAGTTTAGCGAGACACCCACCCTAAATTTTTAGCGTCCATACATGAAGATAAGACCGTCTTACCTAAACTAAAAAGTAGAGTGGTCGCAGTACACCACAAAGCGCTCATTAAGGGTTTGTTTATATTGGGATCGATTGGGGTTGTTAATTAGGTATGCAGCCACCGGTTTCCTAAATTCAAAGGATTGTCGATAGTTTTTACTCGGACCTCAAATATTTTGGGTATCAAATCCAAAAAATCTCGCCCTCTCTTTTTATATGCGCTCAAGCTATACATAAATTACTTTAATAAGTTGATTTAACACAAAACTGTAAAGAGCGTAATACCACACTATTTTAAATATACTTAAATTTGGCATGGTGAGTTTTGTGTAGGTTTACAGGCTACTGAGCAGTGAATTATAAAAATAACACTATTTACGGCTTTTCTATCATTATGTTCCTTATGTTTTCTGCCTCTACTGAGGCGGCATCCGGTACCGGCACAGTGACTTCGCTTGACCTCACTTCCCATCCAATAGGCCCAATAGCAATAGCCTTATTCGTCTTTGCCTATGCAATAGTTATATGTGAAGAATGCACCCAGTTGCGTAAATCAAAACCGGTGATACTGGTTGCTGGCATTATCTGGGGATTGATCGCCTACCAGTATAGTATTGCAGGATTAAGTGACGTTGCCGTTATTGCATTTCGCCATAATGTACTGGAATTTACCGAGCTTTTCCTGTTTCTGCTAGTAGGGATGACCTACGTCAACGCGCTGGACGAACGCCAGGTATTTATGGGTTTACGCAGCTGGGTCGTGCATAGAGACTATAGCTACCGCCAGCTATTCTGGATTACCGGCGGCCTTTCATTCATGTTATCACCCATAATAGACAACCTGACAACCGCGCTGGTTATGTGTGCCGTAGTGCTGGCTGTCGGCAAGAACAATCGAAAATTCGTTAGCCTTGCCTGTGTCAATATAGTTGTTGCAGCCAATGCAGGTGGTGCATTCAGCCCCTTTGGCGATATCACCACCCTGATGGTCTGGCAAAAAGGGGTTGTTGAGTTTCAGACATTTTTTTTACTTTTCATTCCCTCGTTGGTTAATTTTGTTGTTCCCGCTGCCCTTATGCATTTCTTCATACCCATAGGCAACCCCGAGGCAGGTAACGATCGAGTTCGGTTGCGCCGTGGAGCGTATGTCATTATATTTCTGTTTATTTGTACCATCGTAACCGCGGTGTTATTCCACAGTGTTTTACGCATGCCCCCCATGCTGGGCATGATGACAGGCCTGGCTTATTTGCAGTTCTATGGTTATTACCTGAAGAAAACCCATATACAGAGGCCAGACGACAGACTCGATTACGGCCGTGTAGGAGATGTTGTACCAAGCGGTAAAAAAGCACGTCCACCCTTTGATGTATTTGGGCGCCTGGCGCGAGCAGAGTGGGATACTCTGCTGTTTTTCTATGGTGTGGTTCTATGTGTTGGTGGGCTCGGCTTTATTGGCTACCTGTCTATGCTTTCTCAACACATTTACGTTGACCTTGGCCCGACCACTGCCAATATAATGGTCGGCTTTATCTCTGCTATTGTCGATAACATTCCGGTTATGTTTGCCGTGTTAACCATGCAACCAGACATGTCACTGGGACAGTGGCTGCTGGTGACACTCACCGCCGGTGTGGGTGGCAGCATGTTATCTATTGGTTCCGCGGCCGGTGTTGCCCTTATGGGGCAGGCCCGGGGCCAGTATACCTTTTTCACCCACCTTAAATGGACACCGGCCATCATCGCCGGTTATGCTGCGAGCATTCTCATGCATAACTGGATTAATGCACACACCTACCTGGTGACGGTACCAGGAGGCTGAACAAAAGGTTGAAAGCCATGCTTGATAATCTACGTGTTAAAGACATATATATAAGCATTGATAACTACCCCAATGTCTCGCTTGAGGCACCAATAGGTCACGCCATTACCATCATGCATCATGTGCTGGGAGACAAAAATAAATATCGTAATATCCTGGTGCTGGACGATGATGACCATCTTAAAGGTTATCTATCTCTGCGAGATTTAATCCGCGCCGTCGGCCCTGATTATCTGCACAAAAAACATCCCGATGTGAAAGGTAATCAACCGTTTAATTTTGAAGGACTAGACCAGGATTTAACGGCACTATCCCTGCTATGGGAAGATGACTTCACCGTCAGGTTACATGAAGAATTAAAAAAACCAGTATCAGAATATATGACGCTAATGCAAGACCAGGTGCTGCTGGATGATCATATTTCAAAATGCATGTACCTGATGCTGTTTCATGATGTGATAGTACTCCCCGTTATCGAAAACGATCATGTCATTGGCGTAATCCGCCAGGTCGATGTTTTTGAACGCATTGCAGAAAGTGTCGAAAAAGTGTGGCTACCTAAGCAGGGTAAAAGGTGAGTTATGTCGGAATCATCAAATAAAAATAGTCTGTTTGATTTTTCTTTTGAGACACTTGATCTCAAACGTATCGGTTTTATTTGTCTGGGCCTGTTTTTATTTTTCTGGCTCTATATGGTCGACCCATTACCCGATGCAGTTGATCCACTAGGTGAGCATTTTCCATTAAGTCGTGAAGGTAAGGCCGCCATTGCATTGTTTTTACTTGCCGGCACCTGGTGGGTGTTTGAAGTGGTACCCATTGGTGTGACAAGCCTTGCAATTGGTGTATTCCAGGCACTATTTTTAATTCGTCCCGCTAAAGTGGCATTCAACGATTTCATGGACCCTTCTGTATTATTTATTTTTGGCTCACTGGTCATTGGCATGGTCTTTACCAAGGTAGGCCTGTCGCGACGACTTTCCTATAAAATGTTAACCATTGTCGGCGAAAAAACCAGCATGATTTACCTCGGTTGTTTTTTAGTCACGGCGGTGCTCACACACTTCATGGCACACACCGCGGTTGCTGCAACCATGTTCCCCATTCTGATGGCTATTTATTCACTCTATGGCAAAGGTGATAAACCAACTCGATTCGGCAAGGGTTTATTTATCGGCATGGCTTTTGTGGCGGGTGCCGGCAGTATGATTACCTTACTGGGTGCTGCGCGAGGCGCAGTCGCCATCGGTTTTTTCAATGACATTGTCGAACGAAATATTTCATTTTTTGAACTCAGTTATTACATGTTCCCCATCGGCTGGATAATGGTGTTTTTATGCTGGGGCATGATGATGATTATGTTCAAGCCAGAAAAAGCGGAAATTCCCGGATTACGTGATAAAGCTAAACGCCTGTATAAAGAAGCCGGCCCGATTACCCGTGATGAAATATTTGTTGCACTGGTTGTACTGGCTGTCATTGTTACACTGTCACTGAAATCTTTTATACCCGCGATGGCTTTTATCGATAAAACATCAGTCATTTTAGTTTCTACTATTATCTTTTTTGTTTTTAAAATTCTAACCATCAAAGAACTTGAACAAATACCATGGAATATTATTTTGCTATTTGCGGGTGCCATGAGTATTGGCTTTTGTTTGTGGGAAACCGGTGCTGCAAGGTGGCTGGCTATTAACTGGTTAGCCATGTTTAAAGATGCTAACTGGTTTATTTTTGTACTGGGTATCTCTTTCTTTGTAATGGTCATGACTAACTTCATTATGAATGTAGCAGCCATCGCCATCTCATTACCCGTTGCACTGGTCATTGCACCTTATCTTGGTGTTGCGCCGGAAGTAGTACTTTACTCATCGTTAATTGTCTCAGCTTGCCCGTTTCTGTTACTGGTAGGCGCAGCACCCAATGCAATAGCCTATGATTCAAAGCAGTTCACCACCGGACAATTCTTTATGGCAGGCATTCCAGGTAGTATTATTTTAATGGCTGTCGTTGCTATCGCCGTGGGTATTATCTGGCCAATGATGGGAATGCCTATTACAAAATAATTAATGTATAGAAAAACGAAATAAATATGCGATTTTTTTTAGCAGCACCTGATACTCTGCTTAGGCAGGCATGAAAAACAGGGGAGTAAATTAAAATGATAGAAATAATCAAAGCAGACCTGGACTATCAGCCTCATGCTGAAGCACTAATAGACTTAATGAGTGCATACGCGATCGACCCGATGGGTGGCGGCAAGGATTTATCAAAAGAGGTAAAAAGAAATTTAGCGAATACCCTCAAAGAAAAAGAAGGTGCTCATGTTGTTCTGGCATATGTTCACAATGAAGTGGTTGGCTTAATAATCTGCATAGAAGGTTTTTCAACCTTTTCATGTAAGCCCGTGCTTAAAGTTCACGACACCATTGTTTTAACACAATACCGTGGCAGAGAAATTTTAAATGATTTACTTTTAGCCGCAGAAAACATTGCCAGGGAACGCGGTTGCTGCAAAATGGCACTTGAAGTATTTGAGGGTAATGATGTAGCACAACGCGCATACAAAAAATTCGGCTTTGACGAATACGAACTGGACACCAAACTGGGAAAAGCAATACACCTGGAAAAAGCGCTGTAAGAAAAGGCATGAGCACGAGTGATTAATTGGGTGATTAAATGGGTCGCTGACTAACAGGAACGCCAATGATTCTTAGTTGTCACTGATCCCTTTAATTCCATTTTATGCAGAAGAAGATTATCAGTATTATCTTGAAAAATTAAAATTGGCATGTGATAAACATCAGTGTGATCTACATGCGTATGTTTTAATGACAAATAAAGCTTCTTTAGACACCCATGCTAAGTCGTCAGTTAAAAACAGAGGCATAGATTGAAATCGGTTTTTTGTTACAGTGGATGTCCACATGGGTGACTGAATTATTTTTCATCATGTCCTGCTTTATTGATTTATATCATGACAGGAGATTGGATACTGAATGTAAATAGTTTATCTTTTAAAGTATCCACTCCCGAAGAGGTTCAGCTTACAAATATAAATATAAGATAGTAATTACTCCAATACAGTTTGCAGAAGGGGAATTCAAATGGAAGACTCAATGAAATACATGCAGATCTGGCCCAGAGACTATGTACCGTTGGAACTTATCCCTGCAGAGATACAAACAAAACTTGCTACAACTCGCGGTAATGATTTCTTCATTCAAAACGTCCCACTTGTTGAACAATTCAGTGTCTTTAGTTATCTATGGCCTTCGCCGTTACTGGGTGAAGATAATGAAAATGCAGAAAACGCCTTACCGTTGGAACAGCCCTATCTGTTAGGCGCTCAATTACGTTACAAGCAGGAGTGGCATCTACTGGGGCATGCCCGGGGTGAGTTATTACACAGTTTGCCATTAGCGCCTGGTGAAGAAACTACCATCGATGTATTGACCTGGGATCGCAATGTTTACAAGCGTGAAGAGGAAATCAAACAGGATCTTGAACGCGAAGTGAGGGAAAACCAGACATTCAAGGACAGCCGAGAAGTGGTTCGTGAAATTCAGCGAACCAGTAAATTTTATATGAGCGGCAAGGGTAGTGTTAATATACTTAAAATTGTTCAGATCAATGCTGACCCCGGTGGTTTGAGTTCAGAAACGGTTCGCACTGCCAAGGGTTCAAAACAAACGATTGTTGAAGCGACACAAACTACCAGCAGCAAGCTTCATAACCAGCGTAAAACTTCAATTTCAACAACACGAGAATTCGGTAGTGAAGAGCGTGTCTCACGTAAGTTAAGCAATACCAATCGTTGTCACCCGGTTACTTATCATTTTTACGAAATACTGCGAAGTTATAATGTTTCAACTTCACTTGCCAGCCCTGCTGCAAGACCCTGTATTTTTGTTAAACAACAAGCGCCCATCTCAAGAAGCGAGTTACTCGTTGAACCATTTGAATACCATGCTTTTTTAAAAGCCTTGCGCTGGATGCACTATAACAGCCATCTTATTGCGCGCAGTTTATTGGACAGGAGTTTTTATTCTGGGCTGGAAGTGTTACCACAACTGGTCGCCTACTGGTCACTAAGACGTGGCCTTGCAACAACGGGAAATTTTGATTACGAGCTTCAGCCATTTGTACGCAGCCTTGTTTATGGTACTAACGAAGTGCACCTTGCCGTCCTGATCCCCTGGGATCCGTCAACAACGGGTCTTTATAGTTTTAAGCAGTATATTGAAAACCAGGCACCCTGGATTTTCGAATCGATTCTGACAAATTCAAACAGTCTCGCCAATATACTTGAGAGTAATAATGAAGGTGAACTTACCCAGGCTGTTGATATGTTTCTAACTCAGTTCGCCCAACACTATCCAGTCATGAATCAAAACTTCAAAGACTTATTCGAAAGCGCCCATTTTAAACATTATATCCATGATCCACTTATTGCTTTGAAAACGGAGTTCTCCAAACTGATATATGGACCGGAACCTGGCGAAGAACCCGACCCGCAACATCTGGCACTAATGAAAGATGTTGCCGAAGCGATGCGCCTGATGCGTCATATTGAACAGAACCATTTACATTATTTTCAGCAAATATGGGCAGACAAAGACCCGGGGCAGTGGATGATCGAGGCCAGTAACCTGCAATTACCCGGCAGTGATAACAACAGTGACAGGTTGTCAGATGTCATTGAGCCCACACTATTGGGTTTTTATGTAGACTACGCGGTTTTTCCTTATACAAAAGCAACGCAAGACTCACTGGTTGCCCAGCTTGTTGAATCATTTCTCGCGTTAGAAGACGAACCCGCTACAGACATCGACGTTGTATTGCCTACCAATGGAATTGTTTGTGAATCACAACTGGGTGAATCCAATGCCTGTGAAGAATTTATTCAACAACATCGTAAGCATGATCTGGAATTGCGTGCGCATGAGGTTGAAAAGGCTGATCTGGATAACCGGCGCAGAAACAGGAAACTTGCAAATTGTGAACTTGAAAATCCAGAATGTTGCCCGAGTGAAAAATACGGATTTTTCCATAGACTGCTATGCAAGTTCAAAGGTAATCCAGATTAAGGGGACAGTATAAATGGCGTATACACCCATCAACGACTATGAAAAAGGACTCTCAACCTCAGAACGAGGAACATCCGATAGCGAGCGTGTATTAACAACGGCCAAACACGCCCAACCCGGGAAAGACGAGGTAAGTGATCGGGAACTCTGGCTGCACGCATTCGCACTGCGAGAGGATCTACAGGCATTTATTGACTATTTAAGGCCATTGGCAATTAGTCGATGGCGATATAGAAGAAAAATTAATGGCAAATGGCCAGGTTTTTTTTATGGCGACCCGGCCAGAGTGTCTATACCTGCAGATAAATCTTTACTCTTTACACGCCCGCTGGACAAAACCCGGGTTGTGGCATTACTGGATGCAATGCATCCGAATAATTATATGACACCCTGGTACCTGGATAACATCCGAGTAGAAAATTTGCGCCATAACTATGACAACGGCAAGAAAGAATTTTATCTTAAAAAAGAAAATCAAGAACCCATTAAAGTCATAGATTTAGAATCAGCGATGAGCGTCATCAAGCAACCAGGAAAACCGTCCTTACCTCTAAATTACACCGATCTATCTGTCGAAGAACGCTTAGGTTTACCACGCTCGTATGATTGTGGTGCACACTTCGATCTTCGCGAGGTACTAACCAAAACAGTGGGTGTAGCTAATTTTTCCCCCTCGCCTGTATTGTTCGGTGATGATTTATCTGCCAGGGATAACGACTTTGATATAAACAGTTATTTCAGCGAATTATTGAAATGGGACGATGATCACTGTTACGGATTACAGGCAAGGATCTTCAGTGCACGAATTAACAGGGCAGAAATTCACGATGAAGCATACGGCTGGCTCTGGATTGCCGCTGAAAAATGGATCGAAGAAAACCACGATTCATCCAGTCTATATTGCCGCTATCCATATTTTAATCGCAGCGATTTTTATGAGTTTGAAAAATATGAATGTTAATTCAAATAAATAAAATGTAAAAATGGATCAAATACTATTTAAAAAATATAATTTGTGGTTGTTTTTGCAGAAAAATTAAAGGGGGGGTGACAACTGAAAATCATTAGCACTCTCGTTAGTCACCGATCTCTTTAATGTTAATAGCAATTTGTGGGACAACAAATATGACGAGAAAAATATCAGGATATATATTGTTATGTATTGATCTCCTGTTTTTCTAAGGAGGGCATAACTATAAATGGATTATGTTTTTATTCACATTAATGGTTTAACCCTTAACTTACTGGCATTGATGTGTAAATTTAAATAGCTTCCAGGCTATTGCGCACTTGCTATAAAGGCTGTTTTTGTCGCGAGCACTTTATATAGTAATGCAACGCAAACCAGTGCCCACACAATCATCGGTCCACTGGGAAAATCAAACATGGCGGAGACTAGCAGGCCCAGTGCAAATCCCAGTGCGCCGACTATATAGGCAAAGATGAGCGCTCTGTTTTTATTCTGCATGGTTTGTGTTGCCAGCGCCGGTATAATTAAACTGGAGAACACCAGATACACACCCACCAGTTGCACTGATGCGGTTACTGCTAGTGCAAAAATAATATAAAAAAGTAACGAACCGGAACTCACTCGCCATTTAAACCAGATGCCAAGTAGCACCATGTATAATAGTGTCACGGGAATTAAGTGGTGAATGTCGACCCATAAAATTTGGCCGGTGAGTAGTTCCCGTAAATGTTCACCCCCGTGGGGATTATTTGCCAGTAATAAAATGCCGGTGCTGGCGGCGAGGATAAAAATAACCCCGATTAAGGCTTCCAACGATTCATGCCAGTGATGCTCTAACCAGCGCAAAAAAATGGCGCCACTTACAGCACTGCTGGCTGCAACAACCTGCACCTGCCAGCCATCAATTTCCCAGCCCATATTGTAGGCGACAATAACCCCCAGGCCGGCAATTTGTGCAACGGCTAAATCAATAAAAATAATGCCCCGTTGCAAAACTTCTTTTCCCAGGGGAACGTGTGTTGTGAGTACCAGCAATCCGGCTAAAAATGCCGGGCCAATAATAGTTAATTCAAGGCTATTTATCAGGCTGCTTAAATCCATTAGTGACTCGCTTCACTTGTTGCCTGTTGCAGGCGGCGCAAGGTTTCGTTGTACAGGTCAAACAAATTATTAACGCCTTCAATGCCGCCCACGGTAAAGGGTAATTCGACTACGGGTATCGATGTTCTTTGAGATAACCAGTGGGTAGAGCGCGGTGATTGATAGGCGGCATAAATAATAATATCCGCCGGATGCTTTTGCATTTTTTTTAGCAGCTTATTTAAGTGATCGCTGCTCGGGGGGATGCCGGGTTTGGGTTCGAGGGTGGCAACCTGTTTTAGCCCTAACCAGTCGTTCATATAAATCCAGCTTTTATGATAAACAACCACGCGTTTTCCGCGTAAGGTTTTTGCCTGTTTATTCCAGCGTTTCAGAGCGGTTTGCCAGCGCTGTTTAAAAGATTGATAGCGACTTTCATATTGCTGTGCATTATCCGGGTCGAGTAATTGCAGTCGCTGATTTAAGGCCTCGGCAACATCGCTGATATTATTCGGGTCAGTGTGAATATGCGGGTTACCCATTTCATGTACATCCCCAGAACTGCGGTCGAGCGAGGCGGGTATGCCTAGCATGCTGACGGTTTGGCTGGTCATAAAATATCCGTCACCGGCATTTTGTATTGCCGGGTTACTGGTTTTACGTTGCAGTAACGGCAGCCAGCCAATTTCCAGATCGGCACCGGTGCATACTAGCAGGTTGGCTTTGCGTGCCTTGCTTAATAAACTGGGTCGCGCCTGTACATGGTGTGGGTCCTGAGCAC
>Ga0316205_10005506_pt1 | contig 10457 bp, 6 predicted proteins | sample 3monthpyrite_MG_FD_204941 | JGI IMG/M metagenome (GOLD analysis project Ga0316205, IMG submission 204941) | Microbial mat bacterial communities from mineral coupon in-situ incubated in ocean water Damariscotta River, Maine, United States -... | ecosystem: Environmental > Aquatic > Marine >...
TAACCGGCTTACCCATATCCAGCACAAATACATCTCCACCACTCGACATTGCACCCGCCTGAATTACTAATTGCGCCGCTTCAGGGATTGTCATGAAGTAACGTGTAATTTCATCATGAGTGACTGTAACTGGCCCACCATTCTTGATTTGCTCACGAAACAACGGAACGACAGATCCTGAAGAACCCAATACATTTCCGAAACGAACCATACTGAAATTTGTTTCCGAATCCAGCTTGGCCAAGCCTTGCAAAACAATTTCTGCAAACCGTTTAGAAGCGCCCATTACATTAGTTGGCCTTACAGCTTTATCTGTAGAAATAAGTACAAAATTCTTGACATTAGCTGACATGGCCAATTCAGCCATCTTGTAAGTTCCAATAATATTATTTTCAATACCAGCAACTATATTATGCTCTACCATCGGCACATGCTTGTACGCCGCAGCATGATAAATGGTATCTACCGAAAACTCTTTCAGATAATAGCCAACCTGCTGTTCATTACATATATCAGCCAGTATCGGTAAAATCGTTATATCTATGTCTGCCCTGTTCTCTATATAACTAAACTCACGCTCTATTTTATACAACAGATACTCAGACTGCTCAATTAACAATAAGGTATCAGGTCTTTGATTAATAATCTGGCGACATAACTCTGAACCAATCGACCCACCAGCACCAGTCACCATTACAACCTTGTCCTTTATACATTTATCCATCAACTTCTGCACAGGTGGTACCGGATCACGACCTAACAAGTCTTCAATACAGATCTCCTGTAACTGGTCAATACGTGTACCAGACAAGATATCCTCGACGCCAGGCACCGACCTAACGTGGTATGGGAGTGGCTCTAATGATTTTAGAATTTTCCTGCGTCGACCAATACTTGCAGAGGGTATTGCTAAAAATATTTCTTCCACGCCCCTTGTATTTAATTCCGATACTAACGTTTCGCTACGATGATCTACTACTATTACACCATCAACTTCTCTTCGTTGTAATTTCTTACAACTATCAAGAAAGATAACAGGATGATAATCATTCCCTGCTTGCAACATTCTCAATAATTGCCGACCCGCTGAACCTGCACCATAAATAGCCACTCGCTTACCTTTACTATTTACTCTGGAGCCATCAATCAAACGTCGAATAATAAATCGAATACTACCTATCAGCGACAAAGCAAGCGCACCATATATGATAAGCTGTGATTCCGAGAAGTTTTCTGGCTGATATATCCGACCTAATGCAAACAATGCAATAACAGAGGCCGCCACACCTTTAATAACCTGGCCAAATGCCTTCTGACCGACATATCGCATCACTGCACGATACAAGCCCAAACGGATAAACGCATAAATAGTTATGATAGGTAAGATAATGAACAAGGGGATAAATGCATCTGACATCCCCACTCGGAAATTATGCTGTAGATTAAATGACATCCACAGAGAAAATTCTATGAGTATCAAATCGACAAAGACCAGTACTGCTTGCTTTATTCTGGTTGATAAAGCTTCTAGATAAGAAATTGTTTTATTCATCTAATCTTTGTCCAGCCTTGGACGTTCCCCAAAAATAATTATATAAGTCAATATGATAGCGAATTATCGCAACATAATATATATAAATCAAGATTACATGCTACTAATGCATGTTTGGTTAAAACTCGCCATTGTATTAAGACATATAGATCCACCACCTTTATAGTGGATATGGCCTATAGAGTACCCCCACATTAACCACAGATATTTACCCCTTAAAAGCATTATTCTGAATCAACCCGCTCTAACTCCCCCGCGTGAAAATACCAGGCCAACCAGATGAGAGGAATATAAGAAAATACAACCGCAATAATACCGTCTACCACACCAAAAGCGACTGCTAGAGACCAGGGAGTCAACCACAATAGGTTAATCGCCAAAACAGACAGTGTCACTAACATGTGACTACCATACTTTCTCGTTGCATATTGATAGGCATGACTACGGTGCGCCTCATAGATTTTATCACCGCGTAACAGACGTCTAAAAAGTGTATAGGTTGCATCCACAATAAAGACACCTAACACAATACACCATACCCATAACATCTGTGGCGCAATATTCGTACTATAGAGCGCAAGGGCACCCAACATAAACCCCAGAAATCCACTACCCGCATCGCCCATAAAAATCTTCGCTGGTGGGAAATTCCATACTAAAAAACCTGCAGCTGCCGCTGACATAAGTATATGAAGTGAGGCAGCCCCCTCGTGATCAACTATCAGCATCATTAATAAACCTACGACCAAGGTTGATGTCAATGCCTCGATACCTGCAATACCATCAATACCATCCATAAAATTATAGAGGTTCAACAGCCAAACCAGAATAACAATCGATAACAAATGACCTACCCATCCCAAATCAAAATCAGCGCCAAGTACAACAACAGAAGGCGCTCCACCTAGCCAAGTCACAAGCCATATCGCAGCAATGAAATGAGCCAATAAACGCCATCGAGCAGCAATATGAGCATGATCATCCATAAAACCAATTAAAGCTACCCATAGGCCTGCACCCAAAAATGCCGTAAAATGATTATTGTTCAACAGAGATGCATTCCATAAAAATACTAACCCGAGCAGAAAGGTGGCCACAATGGCCACACCTCCACCACGCGGTGTAGGTACCGAGTGAGAACTACGCTCATTGGGGATATCCACTATCTCTTTAGCAAGGGCATATCTACGCATTATCTCAGTCAATAATGTGGCAAATAAAAATACAACACTAGCCAATATTATTAATTTAACCATGCATTCTTTTTTCAACCCATATCAAATAATAAAATCTGAGTAACTTTTTTATAAAAACATCAATACATATTTAATAAAGCCCATACCACCTTGAGGCGGTAGCACCTTATTAAGTTTAGTCTCATTGAGATTGCTTAATAAACAGGCGTGTTATCTGGTCTCACTCTTTTTCAATTGAAATCGCTTCTTATTAGGCTTAAGAATGAACTCGAACATACGTAAAATATATCGAAAAATCTGGATTAATGAATGTGAAAAAACATTGTTTTCCCGAAGAGCCATATCTATTTCATTGGCCACAAGCAGCTTACTGGAAACACCTGAATTACTAGTGCCTCCAGATCGCATCATAACTGTTACTCTATCCAGATAAGAATAAGCAATTTTCTTACCATAAAAAACCCGAACAAAAAACTCAAAATCACCTGCTGCCTTATATTTTATAGAGTAGAGACCGAATTGATCAAATAATTCGCGATTCAGGAATACTGTTGGATGAGGTGGCAGCCATCCAATTCTAAACATCCATTGACTAAAGTACGAAGCCTTGTAATAACGTATTATTTTATCCAGCTGCTGATTAACAATGACCATATCAGAAAAACAGAATTCAGTGCCTTTTTGTTGCATCAGTGCAATACAATCACTTACAACTGATTCATCACAAAAAAGATCATCCGAATGTAAAATTCCGATTACCTCTCCGGTTGAATTCACAATGCCTTTATTTAACGCATCATAGATCCCTTCGTCAGGCTCGGATATATAAACGTCAATCCTGTCTTTATATTCCTCAATGATGCCTTGCGTGCCATCAGATGACCCGCCATCAATGACAACATATTCAATTCTTTCATAATCCTGTGATATCACTGATTCAAGTGCACCACGTATATGTTTAACATTATTATAAACGACCGTAATAACAGTAACTAATGGTGCATCAACTACAGACGAATCGCCTTTTTTCATACTTGGTTTTTCCGCCGTACAATCCAGTCACCCATTACAAGTACATCCATTTTAGTACGAAGAAAAGTGTTTAATGCCTCTTCAGGCTTACAAACCACTGGCTCGTTCTCATTGAACGAGGTATTCAATACAATAGGAACACCCGTAATCTGCGCAAATGCTTCGATAAGCTTATAGTATCTTGGATTAGTATCTTTATAAACAGTCTGAAGCCTACCTGAACCATCGGCATGAGTAACAGCAGGTATCTGCTTTCTTTTATCTTGCTTAACCTGGAAAACCTTCATCATAAAGGGTACGTCATCATCTTCCTCAAACCAGTCTTTTACTTCTTCACGTAAAATAGATGGTGCAAATGGGCGAAAGGACTCCCTACGTTTGATCTTAAGGTTCAATATATCCTTTACATCCGACCTGCGCGGATCACAAATTATTGAGCGATTGCCTAATGCACGTGGCCCCCATTCCAGCCTGCCTTGAAACCAACCTATCACCTGTGCATCAGCAATAGCTTCTGCAGTTCTTCTATATAGATCAGTTTCATTCTCAACAAATTCCACGTCACAGTGCTGTTTTGTGATTTCAACACTATTTTTTTTCAATACTGCTTCTATTTCATCATTTGAGTATCCTGGCCCCCAATAGGCATGATCCATATGATTAGTTGTTTTCATATCACCTATATCACGAGCAACAACACATGCAGCACCGATAGCACCACCTGCATCACCCGCAGCAGATTGTATATAAACATTCTTAAATGGTGTCTTGCGTTTAACCTTTCCGTTGGCAACAGAATTCATTGCGCAACCACCAGCCAAAGTAAGATTTTCTATGCCATGTTTTTTATGAAGTGTATTGAGTAAATGAAAAAAGGCTTCTTCATACATTGCCTGTATTGAATGTGCAATATCCTTGTGTTTTTGTTCAAGTTCATCATCCTTGTTTCTTCTGGGACCAAATAGCTCTTCTAACTTGCTAGTGAATAACTCACCTACATGAGGGCTTCCATTTTCCCATTCATACTCTATTTTTTCTTTGTAATGTCTAAAATAATCAAGATTCAGTTTGAATGAGCCATCTTTATTTAACAATACGATCTGACGCATTTGCTCCATGTATTCAGGCTTACCATAAGGTGCCAGTCCCATAACCTTGTACTCATCACCATAATGTGGAAAACCCAGGAACTGAGTCATGGCCTGATAGAAAATACCCAATGAATGTGGAAAATAAACCTTATCTTCAATCTTAATATCAACACCATCGCCAACACCCCATGCAGCACTGGAAAAATCACCAAAACCATCAACTGAAACAGTAATTGCCTTATCATATGGCGACACCAGATAGCAGGAAGCAAGATGTGCAAGATGGTGTTCTACGTGCTTGACTTCACAATTCAGAGTTTGATCAGGGAAGGCTTTTTTGAGCTCATCTTCAACTGATGCACGCTCCTTCGCATTTTTTATCCTGTCCATCACTAACTTGAGGTCTGGACGTTTTTTCAGCGTAAAACCAATTTTTTTAAATAAATTAGCTTTCGGGTCACTATTAATGGCAACAAAATCAACATCAGATAATGACAGTCCAACTTCGTCCAGACAGTAAGATATAGACATAGAAGGAAAACCCGCCCAATGTTTTACACGCCTAAATCTTTCTTCTTCAACTGCCGCCATCAGTTCTCCATCAACACATATACAAGCTGAAGAATCACCATGATAAGCATTTATACCTAATATTGTTGCCACTTATTACCCCTTTAAAATTGGAAATAAATAAATTGTTGAATTGGCCGCAGAAACACAAACACCAATCCTATTATAATTGCAAACATTACACTTTCCAAAGAAATCCGAAAAACAGCGTACTTTCCACCACCACTTTCAACTGTATGTACATACCACTTACGTAAAAAATAACTGCCAATAACACATAAAAAAACAAGCGATACAATCAGGTAGATATTTTCTCGCATACCCAACCAACTATATTCATGCCAAGAAAATATCTTTTTCCACATGGCTAATGAGGCACTGATACTTTCTGCCCTAAAAGGAATCCAGCTCAACATAACAATTGGTAAAGTAACCGCCCAGCCTACAATCTTCGTAGAATAGTCGGGCCATGATTTCGCCAGAGGAGCAAAGATACGATACAAAGATATAAAAGTAGCATGATAAATCCCCCAAAGAATAAATGTCCAGCTGGCACCATGCCACAAACCCATTATCCCCCACGTCAAAAACAATACCAGCAATAAGCTACGTCTTGGTGCGTCGCGTTCCTGTTTAGCGGCAACAGCCAAACCACCAGTCGATCTGTCCTGAACACTGATGCCAGCCAACGGCAAATAAAGATAATCCCGAATCCAGCTGGAAAGTGATATATGCCAACGTCGCCAGAATTCTCTTGGTGAATACGCTAGGTATGGGTAGTGAAAATTCTCCGGGAAATGAATACCCATCATTCTGGCACTACCAATTGCAATATGTGAATATGCTGAAAAATCAAAATAGATCTGAAAACCAAACATGAATGCAAGTGTCCATACATCCAGTGCACTTAACGTCGAAACAGGCTGTGCAAAGCCATCATCAACCAGCGGCGCCAAATTATCAGCAAGCACTACCTTTAGAAACAAGCCATATATAACCCAACGCAAACCATTTCCAAAGTCCACCATATTAAATTCCGGACGATGAAGAAATTGATGTATAACCTCTTTCGCTCTAAGAATAGGGCCTGCGATCAATTGAGGGAAAAATGTTACATAACAAGCATATAAAATAAAATTCTTTTCTGGTCGAATAAAACCTCGGTATACATCGACCGTATAGCTAATCGTTTGAAACGTATAAAAACTAATGCCTAGTGGTAAAATAATATCCAGCACAGGCTTATCTATTTGCAACCCAAAAACTGACATGACACTGATTGCATTATCAATAAAAAAGTATAGATATTTAAAATAAAATAGTAACCCAAGGTTAATTGAAATACTAATAAAGAGAATTACCCTGCGTCGTGAAATCACTGTTGATGTGTAAATCAGTCGCGCAGCAGTGTAATCTACAAAAGAAGAAAACAACATTAACGGTACAAATTCAATTCTCCAAAAGCCATAAAACATCAAGCTTGATAGAAAAATCAGCCATAATCTGAAGACGCGAGGCAATGACCAATAAAGTGGTATTACTATTACCAAAAAAACAAGAAAACTAACTGAATTAAAAATCATTTGTTAGAACTCAAAAAATTATTGCTTTTCAACAGGTCAAATAATGCCTGGGCCAAGAGGCGGTGACCACCCACCTGAAAATGCATAAAATCGAGTTCCGCAACGCCATTTGATGAAGTTGCATCCTTTTTGCCCCATAATCTACCAGGAACAAGCCCCTCAAGATTAACAAATACAGCAGCATGTTGGGCAGCTAATAACCTGATCTCATTTTTAAATCTCATATATTCTTTTAAAACATATGGCGGTGCTACATCATTACGCAATGGCACGATATAAATAATTACATTCGTCTTATCAATCGCACAAAAACGTAAGATCTCTCCGAGAGCTTCCATATTTTTTTTATAACGACCAGGGATAATTTTTCTTTTGCTTTGTGCATTAATACCAAAAGCCGAGTTACGCCATAAATAAAGGTTTTTAAGTAATTGCCCTCGCATTTTTGGTCTTGCAGCCCAAAGCGCCCAGCGTTCTGTCAACAAGCTCACAATCCACTCTTCGATGTTTTTCTGCGGCGTATCATTCAACCCGGCCAAATCATCATCGGATTTCAATGATTTTTTTTCAGCCAGAATCTCACGCCCTATTACTGTTTTTGACAACTCTTGATTCACAATCCGATCATTAAGTGCAGGGGTTAATCCAGCGCGCACCCCATTTTCTCGCATATCATCAAAGACAACCGGAAGGATTAATGTCTGTACTGGAACATGATTTCTTAAATAGAGATATAATAAATAATGCTCTAGCAAACTTGCATTAGGCTCACTAAAGGTAAGTAACTCATTACCGATACTGGCAAGTTTTTCAAACAAAACCTGAACACCATTAACATCATGCGCCTTCATTTGGTTTATAGCATGTAACTGTGAATTACCTAACCACAATGTGACTGGACGGCTGCCACGTTTTTTCCAACCTTCGAGGCAAATCTTACCATCAGAAATCTCATTACAATGCACGGGGAAACCTTGATATGTAGCCCGGTAAATTTTCGTCTCTTTCCCTAGAGCAAGTTCATCAAGCTTTTCTTCATTATGCGCAAGACCCAAAAAATTCGACATAAAGATTAATATCGCCAAACCAATAATTACAGGCAATACCAGGAGAAGACTGGATCTCAAATGATTACTTTCAGACATAACAGAATTCATATAAATTCATGACAACTACTCAGGTATAAACCAATAACTTAATTGCAAGTAGATATACTAAATAAATTTCATATGTAGCTAATAATTCTCGCCATCAGCATAAAGAGCCTTTTAGACATGATAACTACTGTGTGAAACTTGCATGAGAATTTCAAATATCCTTCTTTAAACAACTTTTATACACACTTCTATGCCTGTCCACACATGCCTGAAGTGAAAAATTACTACATGCAGATTTACGGCCATTATAACTGATATCGAGGTGATTTTCTTTATTATTAACAAGTTCATATAAAGCCAATGCTAATAAATGTGAATCTCTCGAAGGAACGACGATTCCTGCTTCATACTCAGTACCGGGCTCCAATAATTCACGAACCCCTCCAACATCAGTTGCGACTACAGGAACACCGGCAGCCATCCCTTCTAAAACGGCCATTGGACACGCCTCAGACAATGAACTTAGTACCAATATATCTAGATTTTCCAAAATTGACTCAACTGAACTCACAAATCCATAGTTTTCTATAATTGTTTCGAGCCCTAGTTCTTTTATTTGATTTTCCAGCATATCTGCATATGCTTTATGAGTGTCAACTTTTTTTCCAGCAAAGACAAATTTAAACTTCTGCTGACTCATTGATTTTAATTCTGATGCCGCCTTTATAAAGAATTCAATTCCTTTCACAGGGTTCCAGTTGGCTATTAATCCAATCCTAACCTCATTCCCTACAGCATTATTACTAATTTCCCATCTACTTTTACCCATAAATTTTTCAACATCTACAGGTGCATAGATAATCAAGTAATGCTCCTCTATACCATAATGCTTTGCTACAGCATCAGCGGCAACGACTACCTTGGTCGCAAGAAGCTTGACTACCTTCCCCAGAATACCGGCAATTTTAACAGGAATAATGGTATCGTTGAGGTGCCATACAATAGGAATAGCCGACAATCTGGCTGCAATTGCAGGTTGAATAAAAAATGCTCCATTTATATGTACGAGGTCAGGCCTAACTTGCTTGAATAAACGTTTAAACCTAAAAATATCTCGTGGCAAGAAAAAGAACCAAGAACAAAGTTGCTTTAACGATCGAGGGTTAGGCATCTTCGAGTATTCAAGTTGCTTAACAGTCAATCCCTGTTTATCAGCAAAAGTACTGGCATCGCCCCCTCTATCAGGAAGACAGACGACTGTTTCAATATTATTTTCCAATAATTTTTTTGCTACCTGAATCACTCTTTTTTGAGGACCGCCATATCGATCATCAAAAAGTATGTTAAGAATTTTCAACTACAGTCCTCAAAATTATCAAATAATCTTTAAATTATATACTCAACCAAAGGGTTAACCCAATCTGTCAATTCATAGCAACTATTTTCTTATATAATTCCACGTATTGATTCGCCATGGCCACATTGGAATACTTTTTAAGCTTCTTATAAGCATTCTCAGCATATTGTTCCGCATTATTTCTGGACTCAAGGACTTGATTAATTCCACTAGCTATAGAATTAGCTGAAAACCTGTCTACATAAGTTGCCATATTGGCATCCAGCAATTCCTTATGCTCAGGAATATCAGACAAGATAACGGGGCATCTTGCAGCTACGGCCTCTAATACAATATTAGGGCTTCCTTCAAAATGACTCGAAGCAACAAGCACATTAGCTATTTTTAAATAGGACCAGATATAAGTAGAAAAACCTTGTAAAAAATACTTTTCCTTTTGACTAGAGCCTTCTATTATCTTGCTAACCTCGTTTTTCAAATCACCTTCGCCAAAAATAAAGACTTTTATATTAGTACGCGCTTCTAATACCATTTCAAATGCATTCATTATATTTAATATATTTTTTTGCTCAGCTAATCTACCGCAAAAAACAAGCACATCAACATCAGCCAGTTCATTTACTATCTTATCAGGCACTGATGTTTTCTCAATTTCCAAATAGGGTATACCATTTTTAATTACCGATATATTGTTTAACTTTCTTCTTTTCCAATATGCATTGCCACTTTCTGAATTTGACACTATCCATTTAGCCTTTTTTGCAAAATATGCTCGCAACATAGACTTCAAATTACTATCGAGTCTAGTACCTGAGTTTCTTTCAGAAAACAAACATGGAACTCCGGTAAGCTTTGCAACCAAACCACCCAATATGTTCATTTGTGGCAACCAAGTTTGAATAATACTTGGCCGCAACACTTTTACCAATTTAACCAGCCTGATAATTATCATCAGATCATAATTACTGGTGCATGGAAT
>Ga0316205_10005508_pt1 | contig 10454 bp, 9 predicted proteins | sample 3monthpyrite_MG_FD_204941 | JGI IMG/M metagenome (GOLD analysis project Ga0316205, IMG submission 204941) | Microbial mat bacterial communities from mineral coupon in-situ incubated in ocean water Damariscotta River, Maine, United States -... | ecosystem: Environmental > Aquatic > Marine >...
CATCGCACCTTGCAGGCGGCATTTCAAACGGGTTGAATGACCAAAGGAATGCCGCGAGGGAACTTGGATGATGTCAATCACGCCGGTTTATGCGGGCCTTTTGGCCTTGTTACTTCTTTGGCTCAGTTATCGCGTTGTTCTGGGCCGCAGATCGCACAAAGTGTCGGTCGGCGATGGCGAGAACAAGGACTTGCGCAAGCGGATGCGCGTGCAGGCCAATTGCGCTGAATATGCGCCTATTGGCATCGTGCTGTTGGCGCTGCTGGAATTGCAGGGTGTCTCAAGTGGCCCGTTGCATATTCTGGGATTGGCGCTGTTGGCGGGGCGCCTCATGCATGCTTATGGTCTGGGATGCACGCCGCAGGTGGTGAAATTGCGCGTTTGGGGCATGTATCTGACTATCGGCAGCCTTGCAGTTTCGGCCGTATCGAATGTGGCCCTGGGCGTGATGGGGGGATTTGCAGGATGATCGAGCTTTTGAATGACCCGGCGGTCTGGGCGTCATTCTTTACCCTGACGATACTTGAGATCGTGTTGGGTGTGGACAACGTGATTTTCATATCCATCGCCGCCAACCGCCTGCCAGAGCATCAGCGCCGGCTTGGCCGCACCGTTGGGCTGGCTGGTGCGCTGGTGATGCGCATCGCACTGTTGTTTTCCATCGCCTGGATCGTCTCGCTCAAGGCAGAGCTGTTTCAGCTTTTTGGGCAATCCTTTTCCTGGCGCGACCTGATCTTGCTGGCCGGCGGCTTGTTCTTGCTGTGGAAGGCCTCGACCGAGATCTTCGATGAAGTCGAAGGCCATGCCGAAGAAACCTCTCTTGCGAGCGCCACGTTCTTTGCGGTGGTGACGCAAATCATGATCCTTGATCTGGTATTTTCTCTGGACAGTGTGATCACGGCTGTAGGCATCGCCGACGATCTGGAAGTCATGGTCGCCGCCGTTGTGGTGGCCATATTGGTGATGATGATCGCCGCCGAACCGATTGCCGAATTTGTCAGCACGCACCCATCAACCAAGATGCTGGCTCTGGCGTTTCTGGTCATGGTTGGCGCGGCGTTGGTGGCCGATGGATTTGGCGTGCATTTCGAGCGCGGCTTCATTTATGCGGCCATGGTCTTTGCCGGCGGCGTCGAGGTGCTGAACCTGCTGCGCGCAAAGCGCCGCAAACGGAAACAGAAAAATGCATAAGATTCTGGTTATCACCGACCTGCACTTGACCAATGATGGCAAGACGATCATTGATCTGGATCCGCAAGCCAGGCTGCGCCGGGTGCTGGATGCGGCCGCGCGGGACCACGCTGACGCGCAGGCGATGATTGCGATGGGCGATCTTGCCCATTGGGGCGGCCCGCGCGAATATGCGCGCCTGCGCGACACATTGGCAGACGCCCCCTGGCCCATTCACCTGATGATCGGCAACCACGACAATCGCGCCAATTTTCGCACGACCTTCCCCGACACACCGGCGACCGACGACGGGCATGTCCAACAGGTGCTGAGCTTTGGAGATTGGCGCCTGATCCTGCTCGACAGTCATGATGAAACCTTTGCCGAGCCCGCGCACAGCGGGATCCTTTGTGAAGCACGGCTGGATTGGCTGACGCGCGAGCTGGCGCGCGCGGCGGATAAAAAGGTTGTCATTTGCATCCATCACCCGCCAATGCGCACCTTTTTCGACGGCATGGATGACATCGGCCTGCGCAACAAGGACCAATTGCTGGACATCATCGACCGCCATGCGCAGGTCAAACAGATCGTCGCGGGGCACATTCACCGGACCATTTCAGGCGTGGTGCGGCAGATGCCGATCACGGTTTTCAAAAGCCCCTGCCACCAGATGCCATTGGTGTTGGGTCAGGCGGGTTCGGACCACTCTGTCGATGAGCCCGGCGCCTATGGTTTGTTGCTGTTGCACGATGAGGGCGTGACCATTCACAGCGAAGATGTGATGTGACCTGGACGCGGAAAATCGGTCTCAGAAATTTCCGATAATTCGCATCTTTTTGCTTGCAGACCAGCCGCAGAATGAATATCTCACGCCTCACCCAAAGGATGCGGGCGTAGCTCAGGGGTAGAGCATAACCTTGCCAAGGTTAGGGTCGTGAGTTCGAATCTCATCGCCCGCTCCAATTGGGACATGGCAACACCGAAGCGGATGTTGCTGAACGTATTAGCTGAAAATCTGGTCTTTTTCACACTGCCTTGGCACGTGGGAATGTGACTTTATTCTGAGGCAAGGCGTTGAACCGGCCTCGGATGCGATCTTGAAGGGGCCACAGGATCACTTGGCTGGCGGGCTTCATCCAGCGCCTTGGTGCACGTCAGCATTCATTGGAAAGTCATCGGCATCAGGGTGCGTGGCAACCACAGCGCGATTTCCGGGAACAGGATGATCAGCAACAGGATCAACAGCATCGGCGCGAGGATAATGCACACATCACGCATCACGCTAACCACGTTCATGCCACCGATCGCGGCGGAAATCAGCAGACATAGCCCGTATGGCGGCGTGACCAGGCTGGCCGCCAGCACCACCTGGGCAGGTTCCAGTTCCAGCCACCGCAGCAAGGGCATGAGGTGGGAAAAGATCATGCCTATTCCCAGCGCGGAAAGCGAAATTGCCATGCTCAGCATCCACGGACCGGGTCCGCCGGGTGTTTGAATTGGCACTGAGCCGCCGGGCTCTGGTTGGTATGCTCCGTCCCGTTGCAGCCGCCGGGTGGCAAAGGTGATGAGCGGCAGATGCACAAAAAGAACCAGACCGGCCAGGCAGATCACCGCACCACGCCACCCCCACATGGCAGAGATGACAGCGGTGGACGTGAACGCGGCGCTCGATGCCAAACCGGCACCCAATGCAACAAGCGTGATGGGCCCTTGGGCCGCCGCGCCTCGGCTGCGGATCAGCAGGGCAAAGACCGCGTCATACAGCGTCATGGCCATCGCCAGCCCAAGCATGGCCCAGATCAGGTAAAACTGCCAAAGCGCGGTCACTTGCGTTAGCAATGCCAACCCGACCACCGCTATCAACGCGCCGCCTGCCATGACCGCCGCGCCCTGGCCGCGATCGATCCACCGCCCGGTTGTCCTGAAGGATAGCCCCTGCACGCCGAGCGCGACCGAGAACGCGCCCATCAACTGGCCCAAACTCCACCCGAATTCCGCGCGCCACTCCAGGACCATCGCAGGAAACAGGTAAAATAGCGCGGTTGAAATCACGAGCTGGCTGAACATGATGGCGCGCACCGCGGGATCTTGGAAAGCGGCCCGCATCTAGGATCGGGCGCGCGCTTGCGCGGGGGCCGGTGCGGGCGCTGTGCCCGCTGCCGCGGGGCCGGCTTGGCTGGCAAGACCGGGCATCATTTCGACCAAGGCAATCTCGCTGGTGCGGCCGGCGCGGATCGGAAGCCCGCCATAGCCAATGCCGGCGCTCACGATCAGGTTGCGCTCTTCGCTTTGTTTCAGACCATAGCCCAACTGTGCACCATATCGCGAAGGTTGGGTGGCCCAGATGCCCAGATCACCGATCTGCCCGCCATGGGTATGCCCGCTGATCTGCAGGGCAACGGGCTGTTCCTGGTCCAGAAAGAAGTCCGGCTCATGGGCCAGCAAAATGACCGCGGCACCGTCTGGCACGTTGTCAAAGGCGCGCGCCGGGTCGTGGCGCGGCTTCGGCCTGAATGTGGTGCCATGGCCAATGGCGCTGTCCAGGCCGACCACATAGGCGCCGTTTGCCAGCTGCGCTGCCTTGTTGATGAGCAAATGAATGCCCGCGCGGGCCATCGCGGCCTCAAGGCTGGAGCTGACAAACCCGTTTTGACGCGCCTCGGGGCAATCGGCCCAATCGTGGTTGCCCAGGCACGCAAAGACACCCAAAGGCGCACACAGGCGGGCCAGGACAGCGGCGATATCGGCGGCAGGCACAGGTTTCTTGCCCACCAGGTGGCCCACCAGAAAATCGCCCGGCAGCGCCACCATATCGGGGCGTAGCGCGTTGGTTTGCGCCACGATTTGCGCGAGTTTATTCAAAGGCATCCAGCGCCCGCAGACATGTAGGTCGGACAAGATGGCAATGCGCAGACCCGGGCGTGACCATAGCCGCGAGCGGACCTGATAGCGCGCCACGTGCAAGCTGTGGCGCGCGGCGATCATTTGGCGCGGGCCTGTGCGAATGAAGCAGCCGATTTGCGTGGCACTTGCCGTCCGGCGATGCAGCCCACGACCGCGCCGAACTTTTCGTCAAGCAGAAAATCTGCCGGCGCATGGCGACCAAGCCGATAGGCGCGCTTTTCCGAGCGATCGACAAGGCCCATCGCGCAATAGGCATCGACAATGAAAGAGGCGCAGAAATACCGATTTCCATTGGACGGCCCCAATGGGCCTTGTGGCGGCCCCGACACCGGGCCAGGCCAGGCGCGATAGATCAATTTGCGTCTGTAGTAGGTCAACGGAAACGCCAGATCAAAGCGGGCCCCGCGCTGCAGGGTTTGGTCCACAAAGCCGTGCAAGGCCGCGATCTGACCTGCGCTCAGCTCGGTTGGCTGCCTGAGCACGCACAGGGCACGCTCCCTGTTTATGGCCCTTAAGACGCAGCAAGTCCGCACTTTGGGCATGCGAGCTTCGGCAATGGTGTTGTCACCGATATAGATCGAGGCATGCGTATAGGGGCTGGCGGTGCACCAGGCGATACCTTTCTCATACCATCTGGGACGCCCGGGCTGGTGCAAAAGAATGTCGCCGGCGCGCAAATCGTCCGAGGTCAGATGTGAAAGGCTCCCCATGGTCACACGAAACCTCTTGTTGTGTGGGCCTGAGCCAAACTGCCTTTGCTTTTTCGCACTATCCCGTCCACTTCCATCTCTACCGATTGCGGGGCCCGATGGGGTCGGACCCGGTCGCATCTGTGCCCTGCCCCGGCCCTGGACAAGATTTCACGCCGCCACCGCTGAGGGTATGGGGTGAACTACCTATTTGGCTGCGCGCCGGGCCGATGGGCGTGCGCACCCGCCTTTTGCGTCCCGCCCGGCTCTGGCAAGTTGGAAAGTTTCGCTGTTAGACTGGTGTCATGACAGCAAGACATGAATTCACAGCGGTGGTCGCGGATGATCATCAATTGATCAGGCAAGGGCTGGTTGAGATGTTGAATGCGCGCGCCAATATCCAAGTGGTGGGCGAGGCTGCCGACGGCATTTCCGCCGTGTCGTTGGCCAAGAAACACAGACCTGATTTGTTGACGCTCGACATTGCCATGCCGCATGCGCAGGGCATTGCGGTGTTCTCAGAGGTGAAACGCTGGTCACCGACCACCATCGTTGCGGTCTTTTCAGGGGTCACTTCGCGCGCGCTTTTGTATGAACTGCACCGGGCAGGCGCCGAGGGCATATTTACCAAACGCGGCGATCTGGCCGAGTTCCAGAACGCGATCCCGTTGCTGCTGAGCGGGCGCAAATACGTGTCTTCCGATGCCACAGGGCTGATTGATGTCGAAGGACAATCGACAGATCTGACGTTTCGTGAACGCCAGATCCTGAGCCTGATCGCCAATGGGCAAACCACCCGTTCAATTGCCCAGACGCTTGGCCTCAGCCCCAAAACCGTCGAAAACCATCGCGCCAATATCATGGCAAAGCTTGAGGTCAGCTCAATGGCGGGCCTGTTGGCCTATGCGCTTCGCGAAGGCCTGCTGGACAGCCAGACCCAACTCTAGGCGCGTGTCATGGTCCTGCCCGTTCGCCTGTCGTCAGGCCCTGGGCAGGCGGATACGAAATCTGGAACCCTTTTGTGGCTGGCTTTCAACTTCAAAACCAAAGCCATGTTCGGAGCAAAGCTGCCGGACAATGCCCAAGCCCAGCCCGTTGCCTGGATAGTCACCCCTGCGCACGTAGGGTTGTCGCAATTCCTGCACCTCGTCCATACTCATGCCCCGACCGGTATCGACGACCTCAAGCCACATGAACGCGCCCTGCCGACGACACCCGACCAGCACGCCGCCTTGCTGGGTATTTCTGATGGCATTTGAAACCAAATTGGACATTACGCGCATGACCGCAAACACATTCGCATGCACGCCAACACGGCTTGGCACGACACGAAACCCCAGCCCCTTTTCGCGCGCCTCATCGGCAAACATGACAGCCATATTGTTAAGAACGACATTCACTTCAAATGCTTCGTTGAGTTCCGAGACCGGTCCGTCCGGATCGTCGGCAGCCGGGTTCGTCTCACGGCGCATCTCGTGCAATTGGCGATTGACGATGGCCTCAAGGTAGTCAATTGCCCGGTGGAAATCCTGTTCCTTGTCATCTTGCGCGGCGCTCGAGGAAAGGGCCAGGCGCAAGGATGACAGGGGTTGCTGGATGTCATGGGCCGCATGCGACAGGGATTGCGCCATTTTCAGTTTGGCCTTGGCTGCCGCGACCTGATCTTGCAAGGCGCGCTCTTTTTCGAACCGCAAATGGCGCACCTGCAGGAACATCGTGACAGACAGGGCCGTGGCTTCGAGCGCCAGCGCATACAACAGCAGCAGCGAAGCCTCGCGGCTGCTGATGAGACCGGAAAATTCGTAACTCAACACTTTGGTCAGGAAAGAGCCCGAAAATACCAAGGCGCCAAAAAAGAACGGCCAGCCCCCCGCGTAGCCGCGCAATAGCGCAATGAATCCATTGATGGAAATGAGCGGTATGCTGATGGCCAATGCCAGGATCAGTAACTCGGGCGGATAAAATTCGAACTCCATCAAACCGATGACGCCGACAATACACAAGAGGCTTGCGCCCAGGATCAATCGACCCAGAAACTTGCCGGTGCCCCCTGCATCGGCAAAGAATTGTCGTTGAAACAACAGGGCAAAGACCGGGCTGGCGACCGCGGCATAGGGCAAAATGATGTCATGATCGCCGATCCAGACAATGCCCGGAAAAAGCACAAACATATATTGCTCGGACACCAAAACAACCAGCAACCCGGACAATACCGCGCCGGCGTAGTAGATCGCGACAAATCTTTTCAGCGTCGCCATCAGCGCGACGGTTATCACCACAAGGCCCAGCGCCAACCCGACGACCGCAAAAAACTGCAGGTCTTGCGATTTTCGTTTCGCTGCATAGCCCGCGACGGTTTCGATCGTCATCGGCGCGCCGCCGTTCAGGGTATCGAAAACGACGTACAGATAACCGCTGCTTTGCGCGGGCATCGTGAAAGTTGTGTGAAAAAGCACATCCTCATTGTCCCATTTATCAACTACGAAATTATATTCGAATATGGGGTCATCCGGCGGCTTTTGCCCCTCCAGGACGAGGTAGACCTTGTAATAATAGCCGCCCGCCTGATTGAAGGCGAGCACCCAATCTTGCGCGCTGTCGCGAACACTTCTGACAGGAACTCTGAGATAATTGGCCGAAGAGGACACGCCCGTGCCGATTTGGCGCGTGGCGATGGGTTCAAATGCGCCCGCCTCCGCTTTGCCCAGAATCGGTTCCAGCGGATAAAACGATCCGCGCAATGCCGGATCAAATAGATATTGTGTCTCGACAGGCAAAATTTCGGCATGCGGGGCAAGGTCAAACGGGGCATTCGCCGGGTCCAGAACCAGCTCTGCGCGCGCCAGGGCCGGCGCATTCGCAATCACGCCGAGCAGCAGCACCCAGATCAGCACCAGAGACTTTCGACCTTTGATCAGCGCCATCCCGTGCCGTTCCTTCAATCGCGTGACCGCAAAACTAGTTCATCCAAAACTGCACGCAACATGCAAAGGCAGCAATAAGGGATTTCCCTCATTGATTTGGTATGTGGCACGACACTTGCGTGCCCATCCCCAATCCGCCCCTGTCCCGCACCTGTTGACGGGGCAGCGCAAGACCAGAAACTGCCAGCTTGATCGGCACAGGTAATTCTGAGGGAGGGGTGGAGCGGGCGGCGGGAATCGAACCCGCGTCATTAGCTTGGAAGGCTAAGGTCTTACCACTACACAACGCCCGCGCAGCGACGTGATCCATAATTCATGGGTGCCAGAGGGTCAAGCCGGAAGCTGCGTGATGGGTGATGATACTGGGCCTCTGGACCGGCTATCAGGACGCCTCGGCTTGGCTTGCGCCGCGGCCCTGAGCCGGGCCAAGAACTTCGAACAGGGCGCCTGACACGATCAGGATCGCGCCTATGGCCTCGCGCCAGCCAAACGCCTGGCCCGACAGGAGTGCGGCTGAAATGACGCCCACGACCACCTCACTCATCATCAACAGCCCCACCCGCCCCGGTTCCAGCAAAGTGGCGGGCCAGATGGTCAGAAATACCATCGGCGCCACAAACAGGGTAAACAGCGCCGCGGCCACCAGAACCGGGCCAAGAACTGCCTGGTTCAGCGCGCCGGTGATCGATGGGCCGGCCAGGAACAACACCGCAAAGGACACCACCAGCCCGCCCAGCAAAAAGGCCATGACCTGGTCGGCCGCGTTGACCGCGCCGCCTTGGTACAGCTTGAGCGCGCCCACGGCCCAGATCATGCCTGACAGCAGGCCCAACCAGTCGCCCGCGTTGCGCGGCCACGGCATGCTTTGCCCCAAGCCCAGCACGATCACCATACCGGTCAGCCCAAGGCTCAGCGCCAGAACACGGCGCATCGTCAGGCGGTGGCCCAACACCGTGACCGCCAGCACCGTGCCCCAAATGGGCGTCAGGTAGAACAACAAGATCGCACGGACCACATCTGTCAGGCTCAGGCTGACGGTGAACAAACTGAAAGAGGCGCCGGTGCACAGGCCCGCGACGGCAAGGGTGCGCCAATTTGTGCGCAGGACCTGCCGTCGCGCCCAGGCCACAGGGGCCAGCGCCAACATCGCAAAACCATATAGCAATATGCCTGGCCAGACTCCTGTCGCCCCGGCTTCCGACAAATAGGTGACGGGTATCCAATACAGACCCCACATCACCCCGCCTGTTACCAGCGCCGCACTGGCGACGGTTGGCGACCTGCGCGCGGGCCAGACGGCGGGGCGTGCCATCTCAGCTTAACCCCAATGCGGCGCGGCGCTTTTGTGCAAAACCCTGAACCAGCCGGTCTGCCACCATGGCCAGCATTGCCATCGCCGCCCCAGCCGCAATGCCCAACCCGATATCGGCCTGTCCCAAAGCCAGGAATATCGATTGGCCCAGACCGGTTGTGCCGATCAATGCCGCGATCACCAGCATGGAAAAGGCATACAGGATTGTCTGGTTCAATCCCAACAGCAAGGTGGGCATGGCGTATGGCAAGCGGACATCCCACAATGTCTGCCAGCCGGTCGCGCCAGAGGATATGGCGGCTTCGACCAGCTCATCGGGTGTATGGGTCAGCCCGTGTTGCGTGTAGCGGATCATCGGCACAATGGCATAGGCGCAGATTGCCAGAAAGGCCGAGAATTCTCCGATCTGGAAGAACATTAGCACCGGGATGAGAAACACGAACAGAGGGATGGTTTGCAGCATGTCGCAGACCGGACGCACCAGGCGCCAGGTCAGCGGGCTGGCAGCGCTGAGAATGCCGATCGAACCGCCGAGCAAAGCGCAGGCAAAAACCGCGGCGCTGCACAAATAGAGCGACAATAATGCCCGTGACCACAATCCTGAGACAAGAATGAGCGCCAGCATCACCACCGCAAATACTGCAAGCTTGCGTCCACCCGACACCCAGCCCAAGGCGCCTGCCCCGGTCAGCACCAGTGGCCAGGGCAAGTCGGCCACGCCGGTTTCAAGGATCACGGCGGCCACTACCACAAGCCCGGCCCCGACATACCGGCCCATCACCGCAAGCATTGCCGCAAATGCCAGCGCGGCCATGACAAACCACATGCTCATCGCGGCGGTCCACTGAAACCCCCAGGTGAAGGGCAAGACTGCCCCGTCCAGACCAATGCGCAGCGGCAGCAGGCCAAAGAACATCGCGTTGTTCTTGACCTGATCCAGCGCTGCCCCATTGGCGGCGGTAAAGGCCCCAAGGGCGGCATCGACATCTTGGGCCACAACATCGAACAAGGCGAACCCGCTCGCATCGGGCAGGACACGAAATGAGGCCAGCGTAACTGCTATGCCAACCGCCAGGAGCGCCAAAGATATCCGGGGGCTGTGGCGCTGTCTTTCGCGCGCCAATGTCGCGCTGTAGCGATCAATGACGATCGCAAAGACAACAATCACCAGTCCGGCCAGAAAACTCTGACCAAACTGCGCCTTGCGCATGGTCAGCAGCACTTCCCAACCGATGTCATCAAAGCCACCGATCACCGCCGCAATGATCACCATGCTCAGTGCGGCCATCAGACATTGGTTCACGCCGATCATGATCTGTGTCTTGGCTGCGGGAATTTCGACCAGAAACAATTGCTGCGCGCGGGTGCCGCCGCTCATGATTGCGGCTTCCTTGATGTCACTTTCAACACGTTCAAGCCCCAGCAACACATTGCGCGCCATGGGCGGCGCCGCAT
>Ga0316205_10005509_pt1 | contig 10451 bp, 14 predicted proteins | sample 3monthpyrite_MG_FD_204941 | JGI IMG/M metagenome (GOLD analysis project Ga0316205, IMG submission 204941) | Microbial mat bacterial communities from mineral coupon in-situ incubated in ocean water Damariscotta River, Maine, United States -... | ecosystem: Environmental > Aquatic > Marine >...
GTTTAGGTGTTACCAATAGCTTGAATCGAGAGGTAACGGTTACCGCTGATAGCAACTTAGTCGGTGGTATGATCTTAGCGGCACAAACACAACTCACCCATGATGGTGGATTGGAAGTGGATAATGTTGCCGAACATGCCGTAACGGTTGTTGATACAGCTTTGCCATTATCACTTGATATAAGTGCTACTCCTTATCCTGTCGCACCAGGAGGAAGGTTAAACTATAGCATTACATTAAATAATAATTCAGCCTTACCGGTTGATGCTATTAATTTAATATTCCGAGTACAAGATGGAATGAATTTCCATTACTCTCTTGATGCAGAACCAGACGTTACTTCGGGTTGTGGCACATGCTACCCTGGGAATGAAGCAACCTGGGCATTGGGAACACTTGCTGCTGGTTCGAGTATAACCATTACGGTGAATGCTAATGTCAATGTAACCACAACAGCTGGTACCTTAATTGCGGCACCATTTAGGGTAACATCAAGCGGTCAGCTGGATACCATTGAAAAGGTATATGTTGTTCCTGTTCAATAAATCATATCCATAAGTTATTAACGGAGGCCAGTAATGGTCTTCGTTAATTTACTTTCTACTCGTTTACCTACCAGCCTGAATTCAGGCATATTAGCTCTAAGATGGAACAGTATTTGCAACTCACATGAGCATGAATCGTGAGTTTTCTATATTTCGCAGCTTTTTCATCCTGAGTATTATTATATCTGGGACAGTCTCGTGCGGCTTCAAATTTGGTGCTGATGCCCGCCAAGCCGCTGAAAACACTGACAAAAATACAGCAAAGTCTGCTTTTGTTGAGGTGGATAATACCAAGCCTGAAGCTAAAGTGATGAAGGCTAAAAGTGCTGATTTAAAGGCCAACAAAATCAAAGGCAAAACCAAAACCAAGCCCAAAATTAAGCCTGTCGATAAGATGGCAAAAGCGGAAACGGCAGAATTTGTCCGTTCCGGGAAAAATCGGCGTTTAAAACGAATCAATACTAATACTTCAATACCAAGCATGTCCCAAAAGGAAAATCCGGACTCTAAGACCCCGGTTGAAATTGTTAGAGGGGCACACCAAAGAGCAAAAAATGCAGTTCGTGCAACCCATCAAAAAGTGCTGGCTAAGCTCGGGATTAAGAAACCAGAAACGAAAAAGGTTTTGTATCCAACGGTACAGCTCTTTGGAGCGAATCTTAAAGAATCTAAATGGTTACCATCTTCTAAAGAATGGGTCTGTCGGCTTACTCAACCCATTCCAAGGTTAGGCCGGGCTATTTTTACGTATAACCCTGTTCAGAAGCTTCAATTTATATTCGAGGTAAATCGTCCTCCCGCTAGAAATCTAGAAACAAAAGATAAGCGTTATGCACAAAAATTGATGACGGATAAATATCCCTATCCTGAGGTAGGTGCAAAATTAGAGTCAATTCCACCAGAGTGGAAACCCTTTTCGATTAAGAAAATGTTGGGTTATATCCCCTTTAAAGAAGGCCCTCAGCCTTTTATTTTACCCCATCGTAAGCGTTTATTAGCAATGGAACAAAGTAAAGAAACACTACGCAAAGGTTCTAAAAATCAGGTCAAAGTTGCTTCACTAACAACAGTAAATTATTTACCTGAAATATGGCCAGACCGATTAATGTCCGAACTAAAAGAAGGTATGTCACTGCGCGTAACTTATCGTGACTGGACAGATGGAACACAAGATATTATTACAACAATTTCATCGATAGGTTTTCTAGAAGCAAAATTAAAGCTTGAAAAGTGCATTAACAAGTTACCAATATATAATTTTAATAAGATTAAAAAGACAAAGTTAAACTTCACAAAACGTCAGCGCAAATTAAGCAAAAAAATGCGCGCTCAATTACGTGATATTGTGAAATTTGCGAAGTTTGATGAAGATATTAAAAAAATCATGATTAAATCCTATACCGACAGTATGGGTTTTAAACGAGTCAACCGACAAGATGCGAAAATCCAGGCACAGGCGATTAAACGCCATTTGGTAAGGCTGGGCATCAAGGTGCCAATAACCGCAATTGGCATCGGTGAAGGACCTTTTATTGGCTCAAATCGGAGTTCGGCAGGCAGAGCACAGAACCGTCGCAGTATTATTACGATGATAAAATAACGACTAATTCCCTTATTTTCGGTATAATCCGCGCAATTTAGAGATTCTTGCTGCGGAGCAAAACTATGTCAGATGTTAAAAAAGTCGTACTCGCATATTCAGGCGGGTTAGACACCTCAATTATATTAAAATGGCTCGAAGACGTTTATCACTGTGAAGTGGTCACCTTTACCGCTGACATTGGTCAGGGCGAAGAAGTCGAACCTGCTCGTGCTAAAGCCGAAGCCATGGGCGTAAAAGAAATTTATATTGAAGACTTACGTGAAGAATTCGCACGTGATTTTGTTTTTCCAATGTTCCGCGCAAACACGATTTATGAAGGTGAATATCTTCTTGGTACTTCGATTGCTCGCCCTTTAATTTCAAAACGTTTAATTGAAATTGCTAACGAAACAGGTGCCGATGCTATATCGCATGGCGCAACGGGTAAAGGTAACGACCAGGTTCGTTTCGAGCTCGGTGCCTATGCATTAAAACCAGACGTAACCATTATTGCTCCATGGCGCGAATGGGATTTAACCTCGCGTGAAACCTTAATGGCTTATGCGAAAGAGCATAATATTCCGGTTGATTATAACAAAGGTAAAAAATCACCTTATTCAATGGATGCAAACTCATTACACATTTCCTATGAAGGTGGCGTGCTAGAAGATCCATATGCAGAGCCAGAAGATGATATGTGGCGTTGGACAGTTTCACCAGAACAAGCGCCAGACAAAGCTACCTATATAGAGCTTGGCTTTAAAAATGGTGATGTTGTTTCGATTGATGGCGTAGCGAAAACACCAAATCAAGTGATGGAAGAACTCAATACAATCGGTGGAGCCAATGGTATTGGCCGTGACGATATTGTAGAAAACCGTTATGTCGGTATGAAGTCTCGCGGTTGTTATGAAACGCCAGCCGGAACAATTTTATTAAAAGCCCATCGTGCAATTGAATCAATCACCCTGGATCGTGAAGTAGCACATTTAAAAGATGAGCTCATGCCGCGTTATGCCAATATGGTTTATAATGGTTACTGGTGGTCACCAGAACGTGAAATGATGCAAACAATGATAGATGCATCGCAAGTAACGGTTAATGGCGAAGTAAGACTCAAATTATACAAAGGTAATGTCATCGTTGCGGGTCGTAAATCTGCAAGCAATAGTTTGTTTGACGAAAACATCGCAACCTTTGAAGATGACCAAGGCGCATACGATCAAAAAGATGCAGCAGGCTTTATTAAGTTAAATGCACTACGTTTACGGATTGCAGCAAGAAAGAAATAATAACGTAGGTTACGTCATTACTAGCGATAGCACGGCAATCTAGTCTTTTGAGTGTATTAAAAAAGCCACTTTATTCTAAAGTGGCCTTTTTTGCCCCAAATTCTTTGTATTGTTATGTTATCGGCTGGTCTTATGGCACAATGTTGCTATAGATAAAGAATATGCAGAAGTATACGTATATGTGTTTTATTCGGTGTTAGTCGGCATGCCGCCTAATAAGGTAAAATACAAAAAAGTAAAATAGCCAAGCTATATTAAAAGTTAACTAAACAGGAAGAATACAATGAGCAAAGGTACAGTAAAGTGGTTTGACGCGGGTAAAGGTTTTGGTTTTATAACTCCAGAAGATGGAAGCAAAGATCTTTTTGTTCATCATTCAGAAATTAAAACAAGTGATGACTATAAATCACTTAATGATGGCCAAGCAGTAGAATACGAAGTAGGCGAAGGCCAGAAAGGTCCTTGCGCAAACAATGTTGTTCCAGCTTAATAGCACCGAACAAAACAATATGTGGGCTCTGAGTAAAATTAACAAATAGTATTATTTATAATATTAAATTTTCACTCTGACTCCATATGTCATTGTTTATAAGAAAACCGCTTTATTCTAAAGCGGTTTTTTTTGCGCCAAATTCTTTGTAATGGTTATGTTACCGTGTGGTCTTATGGCACAATCAATAGTGTACGTAATATACGTTTTATCAGGCGGTAGGTGGCACGCTGCCTAATAAGGTAAAAGACAGTGAGCCATCTAAATCATTGCTAGGTAAATAAAATATCATCAATATCATGTGCACTGTAGAGTATCCAAAATTCGACACAATTAATCCAAGTGATTTTCTATCTTTGTTAAATAGCAATAAAATTCGAAAGCATTTAATTGAGCATGAGTTATTTACAATTGATACATTAACGACTTGGATGCAAAACAAGATGCAAGTTGATGCTACTTCAGGTTGCAAAGTTAGAGGCATAATTTGTGATAGCGAATTAGTAGGATGGTGTGGTATTCAATATGAAGAAGGGAAATATGAGCTAGCAATTATCATTGATGATAAGTTCTGGGGTTTAGGGAAAAGGGTGTTTAAGGATATGATGTTATGGGCAAAAGAATTAGAACACGGTGAGGTTTACATACATTTTCTTCATACTCGTCCGAAATATAAGTTCTTAAAGAAAATAGCAAAAAATGTATATGAAGCTGATTTTTTCGGTAATAAATTCACTACCTATCAACTAACGGTAGAATAAATGCCTAACAAAAAAATCAAGCCGTCGCTATCGCTCATTCGGACGCACTACCGCTTGCCGCTTGTTAGATAGTTAGGTTATTAAAAAATGAACGTCATTGAGATTATTACATTATTCGGAATTATGGTTGCGCTTGCCGCGTTGCCAAGTGCAAGTGTTGCTTTAGTTGTTACGCGTTCAGCTACATTAGGTGTAGCCAATGGTGTTGCAGTAACTGCCGGGATCATACTAGGTGATTTGGTATTTATCTTACTTGCTACCTTTGGTTTATCTATTGTTGCCGAAATAATGGGTAGTTTATTTATGGTTATCAAGTATCTTGGAGCTACATATCTTCTTTGGTTGGGGTATACACTCATTACTTCCAAAAGTACGACTACAATAACAGTCGATAAAACTGTAAAAAACCAAAATCTAATTACAAGCTTTATCGCAGGTTTTATTCTGACTCTTGGGGATGTTAAAGCAATTATTTTTTACGCAAGTTTATTACCATTATTTATTAATCTTTCTATACTGCAAACATCAGATGTTCTAATTTTAATATCTGTTATGGTTGTTAGTCTCGGTAGCGTAAAAATCCTATATGCATATTCAGCAGTTAAAGTTGTTGCCTTTGCAAAAGAAAAAAAATTTGGTAACGCAGTTAAAAAAACAGCAGGTGGTTTTTTGTTGGGCGCTGGGGGCTATTTAATTGTTAAAGCCTAACAAACCATTCAACTTGACCGTTAGGCTAAATTCAGAATGAGAAAGACTGACAAAAAAATAGAAAATGCACTTAGAAAAGCTTTAACGGAGGCCTGTGATATGGCTCTAGAGAAACACGAAGGGTTCATGTGGCTTACACACTTTGCAAACTATCAAAATTTTCCTGACTCACTTTCCATCGTGTGTGTTTTTGATACAAATGAACAACTCTCAAAGGCCAATGAGGAAGGGTTGCGTGTAATCATTAAAGATAAGCTGGCGTCTATCGATATAAATATTAAAGATATTCGTCAGAATGTAAGCTTTGATACCGAAGAGAACTGTAAAAAAGAAAATAATGGTAAGTGGAATGAGCGCTTCAATTAGTTCGCGCTTAATCCGCGCTTAGCAAGGCGTTTTACAGGGGCCGGACATGATTTTCTAGCCAACCTGTTAACGTGACCTTGTTTTTGATACTTTAGTTATTAAAAACCAGCTATTTTTGTTAGCCGTATTCGTATAAAATACCCCATCAAATTTTTGCTTACTTAAATACTTCCAAACATTAAAGTTTTACTACAGTTTAATGGGCGACTCCTTATTACCCCTTTCTAAAAGATGACATAAAATAAATGACTGATAAAACGATAGCAACTCACAACGGTAATTTTCATGCAGATGATGTTTTCAGTATCGCTGCACTTAAGAGCATATTCCCTTCTTTTAAGCTCATTCGCACCCGCGATTCAGAGCTTATCGCTAAGGCAGATATTGTGCTTGATGTAGGAGGTGTATATGACCCGGATACAGACCGTTTTGATCATCATCAACGTGGTGGTGCAGGTGAGCGCGAAAATGGAATTCCCTATTCCTCATTTGGTTTAATTTGGCAGAAATATGGCTTAGAAATATGCCAAGGTAACCAGGACGTAGCCAATGCTCTTGATGCCGGTTTGGTATCAAACATTGATGCCATCGATTGTGGTCATGTCGAAGGTGTTGTTAAAGGCATTACCCTTAGCCAAACGATTGGAATGTTTAACCCGACTTGGCAAGAAGAGAGTCACTTTGATATCTGTTTTGATGAAGCGGTTGCTTTTGCGTCGCGCGTTTTAGCAAGATTTATTGCATCGGCTAACGGAGGCACTACTGCGAAAGCGATTGTGGCTAAAGCGATTGATAATGCAGAAGATCCAAGACTGATTGTATTAGAAAAATATACCCCGTGGAAAAAAACGGTTCATAAATTATCTGAAGAGGCTTTATATGTGGTTTACCCATCTTCGACTGGCCAATGGAGAATTCAAACAGTCCCTGTTGAACTAAATTCATTCGAAGATAGAAAATCGTTACCTAAACCATGGGCTGGCTTAGAAGGTAAAGAACTTAAAGAAGTAACAGGTATTGATGATGCCATGTTCTGCCATAATGGTTTATTTATTGCGGGTGCAGAGTCATTTGAAAGCACAATGAAAATGGCATCCATTGCCCTTAATAATTAATAAAGAATGAATAACTTATAATCTCTATTACGTTTTACGGTGCAGAGTTAGTTAAGTATTATTGATTTCATATAAACAAATAATAGGATCAAATGATGGCCGAAGCAGAATTAGTAGACTGTCCAGTATGTGGTGTTAAAACAGTCCCAGCTCATGAAGAGTTAGAGTTTGAAGATAAACTTTGTGATGAGTGTTACGCAAAAGCGAATAGTGAGAGTAAATAATTGTATTTAAAGAATCTGACTCTATTTTTTAATCTAGCCGCTTTATTCTAAAGCGGCTTTTTTTTGCCCCGAATTATTCGTATTTGTCACTGGCCCCTTTGTTTATATATTTACAGGTATTCATCAGGTTGACATATTGTCAACCTGATGCTAAGGTTACTGTAAGAGTGATATTAAAAGGTATTAGGAGCATGGATGCATATTATTGCCAAACCGAAATTTGCAGAGGCGGCTAAAGAATACCCTGAACACGCGACTGTAATTATGGACATATACAAAGTACTTGAATCGGGGAAGTTTGAAAATCCCCACGAATTAAGGAAAACGTTTCCTAAAGCAGACAACTTCAAACACGTTAATAAATGGTGGGTTTTCGATATTGCAGGAAATAATATACGGTTAATCGCCTGTATAGTTTTTGGAATAAAAACACAGACCATGTTTGTGAAACACATTGTTAACCATACAGAGTATGACAAGTTAAATAGTCGTTACGCGAAAGGTGAATTGCCATGACGCAAGCAGCATTAAGAGAAGAGGATTTTGTAGAAAGAGCAATTCGTTTTGCTGAAGCCGCGGATCCAATTACACATATAAAAAATAATGCGACGTATGAAAAAGCATTGCAGTTCATTAGTGCTCTTATGGACAAAGCACCGGATGATCCTAACTCTACTCTGAACGGAATTATCGAAACAATTTCAAAATCTATTTCTGAGTATGAAAAGTCACTTGAAAGTGTTCAAGAATTTGAAAAAGCCGTCTCAGAGATTCCCGCTGATATTGCTATGTTACGTTTGCTTATGGATCAGCACGAACTTAACGGAACTGATTTCCCTGAGATTGGTGATAAAACATTAGTGTCAAAAATCCTTAAAGGTAATCGTAACCTTACAAAAGATCATATTGTAAAGTTATCAGAGCGTTTCGACATTAGCCCCGCATTATTTTTTGATTGAAGAATAAGAAAGCAAAAAACAAGGCCTGATCTTGTTAGTCTCTAAAATACACAACAACTATTTATTTGGATACTTCTATGAAGTTAAAAGAAATCGACAAGGTGCGCTATCGCAAGCACCTTAACATCGTCATGTTTAGTATGGCGATGGCTTTAATTATTATCGGGCAAGTAACTTCGGCACTGTTTATTTATCTTTTTAGCGAGCCTGATGCTTCGCATTTTTATCATATAATGGCTGCCGTAGCAGCAGCTACTGCAATTGTGGTCTATGTGGTCAATAAGTACCGCAACCATCCGTATATGACTGAAGTGGTGTATGTGTGGGATTTGAAACAACAGTTAAATAAAATACATCGCAAGCAACGTAAGATTAAGCCGGCTCTTGAGAGAGATGATAACGATGCGATGATCATTATGAACTTTATGTATCGAGGCTCTAAACAACTTTATGAGTTAGATGACAACACCATTACGATTGAAGAATTAGATTTGTTGATTGCTGCACTCGAGCTGCGTATGAAAACAGCGGGTTTATCTTTATCGACAGATTTATTTAAGCCACAGATGTTAGATTCGTATTAAGAAGCGCGTGGGGCAGGTCTTACAATTTACAGAATGTGAAATGTAAGGCCTAACCCCGTGAGTGCGTTTTATAATTAAGTAAATTATTATATTAATTGGAGAACATGATGAGTTTTATCGTAGCAAATAGAGTATTTCTCAAGCCCGCTTTTAATGATGAATTTGAAAAACGATTTAAAGAGCGTGCAGGTCAAATTGACACCCAAATAGGGTTTGTCAGTATGAAAGTTTTAAGGCCAAAGTCTGATGATACTCCCTATGTTATTTTAACGGAATGGGTAGATGAACAAGCATTTAAAAATTGGGTGGGGAGTGATGACTTTAAGATCGCACATCAAAACCCGATGAACAAAGATGCGTTTTTAGACGGTGGTGGTCTTGAACAATTTGAAGTTATTATTTCTGCTGAGTCTCCGTAGTTTAAAAATAATCAATTAACGGGGTCAAATTTAATAGGTAAAGTATGAAAAAAGTAGCGGTGTTCGGAAAGCCTGGTGGTGGGAAATCAACACTAAGTAGAAAGCTATCAGCGGCTACTGATATTAAACTATGCCCGTTGGACTTAATCGAGTACAAACAAAATGGTGAGCGGGTTTCAGCAGAACAGTACGCAGAGGCTCACGCGCAATGGATTGATTCAGACAATTGGATAATTGAAGGGCTTGGAACCTTAAAGTCATTTTGGTCACGTATCGATGCAGCGGATACCCTCATATATGTTGACCTACCGTATAGCGTTTGCTATTGGTGGGTTACAAAAAGGCTGCTAAAGAGTTTCTTTGTAAAACCCGAAGGTTGGCCAGAAGGGTGTTCGGTTTTAAAAGGCACGTTGGCAGGCTGGAAGTATTTGAGGTTATCGCCTAAGTTTTGGACGCCTGAATTATTTAAGGAGATTCAGGTGCGTGGTAAGGGCAAAGAACTTTATCGGATAACATCGGTTAAAGAGCTAAATAATTTTGTTAAAAAAATGGGGTTATCCTATTCTGACCCCATTTAATGCCTGACCCCGTGAGTACTTAACACAACGTTACGTTTTAAGGTAAATATGACTGTATACGACACTAGCAAACAAATACCCATATGCAATTTGAAAAAAAGTACAGGGTTTTATCTTTGTTACAAATCAGGTGAAGTCATTCACGCCATCCTTAAGTGTTGGTATGGAAGCAAAGGAGATTTTTTCTTTTACCCTAACATGAGTGACTATGAAACAACCTATAATGATAATACTGGTAGCTCTACTATAAAAAGCTCTTCTGAAATCAAACACCCAAGAATAACTATTCATGCCTCTAGTGTAGTTGTTGGTCCTGATAAGCTTGATAGAGAAAAGGGTCATAAGTATGAAGAGCTACCTAATTCAATCAAAAATGCTACAAATGGCATTCAGCTAGCTACACATAAATTAGCTGATCCTGGTCACTACAAAGAATTATCAGAAAAGAATAAAAACAAAGGAAACTGGCTTAAATTCAACATAGTAGAAAATGATGTACAGCCAGTAATTACTATAGATGCATATCCAATATTCAATGACACAGATATAAATAAAGTAAAATAAAAAAACAATTATATCTGTGGTTTTTTCACTAAAAACTTTGAACAAGGATATAAGGTTCTTATAATGTTTAATTTAATAGAAGAAAAACAAGAATCTGATATGAAAGTTCATTCAGTATATATGCCAGTAAAATAAATATAACAACACGCCCTGAGGTGGACAACAAGTAAAATATTTAGTTGTTCACAGCAAAGTTTAATAGCGGAGATCCTTGCTTCTTCAACGCATTTAAGTATTTTGATTCATCATAAGGCGTACTTGTTT
>Ga0316205_10005510_pt1 | contig 10450 bp, 10 predicted proteins | sample 3monthpyrite_MG_FD_204941 | JGI IMG/M metagenome (GOLD analysis project Ga0316205, IMG submission 204941) | Microbial mat bacterial communities from mineral coupon in-situ incubated in ocean water Damariscotta River, Maine, United States -... | ecosystem: Environmental > Aquatic > Marine >...
GCACTCATGTAAATGGATTGCGGACAGGACTCACTGATTCTGTCAGAGATTTTGCAGAAGCCCATAATCTATTGCCCAGAGGATTAAAATTGGCTCCTGATGATGTTTGGGACAAAGTCAGTTATATTTTATCTGTTAAGATGAAAGACCCTCAATTCAGTGGTCAAACTAAAGAGCGTTTATCCAGTCGATCCATTGCATCAATTGTGTCAAATGCTGTCAAAGACAGTTTCGTTTTATGGTTAAGTCAAAACGTAGCCATGGGTGAATTGATTGCCAATATGGCAATAGAAAAAGCCCAAAACAGATTAAAAAAAGGCAAGAAAGTTGTCAGAAAAAAAGTCACATCTGGGCCAGCATTGCCAGGGAAGTTAGCAGATTGTAGTAGTCAGGACCCAATGCTAGGTGAATTGTTTTTAGTTGAAGGGGATTCAGCAGGTGGTTCAGCCAAACAAGCGAGAAACAGAGAGTTTCAAGCGATTATGCCTTTAAGAGGAAAAATTCTCAATACTTGGGAAGTTGATTCGTCATCGGTGATGGCTTCACAAGAAGTGCACGATTTAGCCGTTGCAATGGGTGTGGATCCAGCCAGTACTGATATTTCTGGACTAAGATATGGTAAAATAATCGTTTTGGCAGATGCCGATTCCGATGGGTTACATATAGCAACACTATTATGTGCCCTGTTTTTAAAACATTTTGAAACATTGGTTAGAGCAGGGCACATATTTATTGCCATGCCTCCGTTGTATCGAATTGATGTTGGGAAAAAGAAATATTATGCCTTGGATGGAGCTGAGCGTGATCAAATTCTAGATAGAATTGAACGCGATAAAATAAAAGGTAAAGTGAGTGTAACCAGATTTAAAGGGTTAGGTGAAATGAATCCTATCCAGTTGAGAGAAAGTGCCATTGCTCCAGATACCAGGAGGTTAGTTCAATTGAATATTGATGAAAATGATACCACCTATAAAATGATGGACATGTTACTATCAAAGAAAAGGGCAGCAGACAGAAAGTCTTGGTTACAAGATAAAGGTGATTTAGCCACGGTCTAAATCTATATTTAAACGAAATATTTTAAACATTGTTTGATATTTATTGTCAAAAATTGAATGGAATATATTAATTAATTGTATTATAAAACTTATGAGTAATTTCAGAATTGAAAAAGACAGTATGGGTGAATTAAATGTCCCAGCTGATGCATTGTATGGGGCTCAAACTCAAAGAGCTGTCAATAACTTTCCAATAAGTGGTTTAACCATGCCAAATGAGTTTATAAGAGCTCTTGGTTTAATTAAAGAAACAGCAGCACATGTTAATACGGACTTAAAACATTTAGACTCAGATGTGGCTGCAAATATTATTGAAGCAGCACAAAAAATTCAAACGGGTAAATTCAACCATCATTTTCCTATTGATGTTTTTCAGACAGGCTCTGGTACCAGTTCAAACATGAACTGTAATGAAGTTATTTCACATATGGCTACAACAGATTCGGTTGCTGTACACCCAAATGATCATGTCAATATGGGCCAAAGCAGTAATGATGTCATTCCAACTTCTATTGCTGTGAGTGCTGTATTAAATGTCAGGGAAAAACTATTACCTGCACTTGAACACATAGAAAAAATTTGCAGAGACAAAGCCAAAAAATTGGGCAATACTGTTAAAACTGGAAGAACACATCTAATGGATGCAATGCCAGTCACTTTTGCTCAAGAGTTAAACACATGGGCTGATTTGATTTATAGAAATCACCAAAGAATAAGTGGTGCAACAAAGCGATTAAGTTATTTGCCTCAAGGGGGAACAGCTGTTGGAACAGGTGTTAATGCAGACCCACGTTTTGGTCAAAAATTTGCTGATAAAATTTCAAAAATTACAAATACAACATTCCACAGTATGGATAATAAATTTGAAGGCATTGGCTCTCAAGACTGTGTTGTAGAATTGTCAGGTCAAATAAAAACATTGGCATCAACTATGATGAAGATAGCCAACGATTTACGTTGGATGAATTCAGGACCATTGGCAGGAATTGGTGAAATTGCTTTGCCTTCGTTACAACCTGGAAGTAGTATTATGCCTGGAAAAGTCAACCCAGTTGTACCCGAAGCAATGGCTATGGTATGTGCACAAGTCATTGGAAATGACGCTACAATTGCGGTAGCAGGATCTTCTGGAAATTTTCAATTGAATGTGATGCTCCCCGTTATTGCACTCAATATTTTACAGAGTATAGAAATTATGGCAAATGGTATAACGGTTTTAGCAGATACTGCTATCAAAGATTATGTAGTCAATGAAGATGCTGTTGCCCAATCTGTCAGTCGTAATCCCATATTAGTCACCGCATTAAATCCAATAATTGGTTATGAATTGGGTGCAAAAATAGCAAAATTGGCTTACAAAGAAGGAAGGGCAGTAATAGATGTGGCATTAGAACATACAGATCTTTCGTTGGAAGAATTACAAAAACATTTAGACCCTTTTAAATTAACATTAGGTGGTATAGGAAAATAATTATGAAACTAATAATATCAATTGTATTTATATTAACAATAAATTTTACATGTCTTGCGCAAAACGAACCTGAAACAGTTCGTGGTAAAGATTTGATGGAGAAAATTGATCGTTCTGAAATATTGGATGACGAAATTGATGGTTCATTAATGCTAGACGAAGCCATTCCTAAAATGGAAATAGAAAAAATAGAATTTGAGAAACCTGCTGTTAAAAAATCAACAGTTAAAAAAGTGATGGCAACTGAGACAAAGCCTAAGTCAAAACCAGTTGTAGAAAATAAGGAGACCAATAAGAAAAAAATATTGGTTTCAGATCGTGCTATATCACTAAATGGATTGATGGTTAATGATAAATTAGTTATTAATGATGATAATACATATGTGTACCGTAAAGTAAAAACAAATACAGTACAATATAGGTTTACTGGTAAAGTTCCGACAAATTCAAAAGGATTAAAACTATTGAGTGAAAACAGGTACATAGTAGAAAATGTAGATTTATTAAATGCGGATATTGTTCCCACTAAAGTTGATATTGTTGAAAAAACTCCTGCTACTCCTATACCGAAAACAGTCTCTAAACCTGAAACTAAAGTTGTTAAAGCCAGTCAAAATAAACCTTTATCAAATACAGATAAATTCAAGAAGAAACTTGAAAATGAGTATACACGTGGAAATGAAATTACAGAAACCATTACTAAAGAAGAGTTGTTGAAAAATGATATTGTTCATGTATTGGGAGAAGTACAACTAGTGATTAGAAGAAACAGAAACTCCTATGAAATGGAGTATTTTTGGCTACCAGAGTTATTGAAATTAAACCCGAAAGCTTTAAAAAGCACACCATTTAGAGCCATGTCAAATAATCGATTTAAAGTCATCGAAGACTTATGATGACAAACAGGGACATATTTGAATACAAAGCAGTTTTTTTTGATTTAGATGGTACCTTAATAGATTCAGCTAGAGATTTAGGTTATGCAATTGATGAGATGTCTGTTCAAATGGGCATTAAAAAACCTGGATTACCTAATGTAAAATTGTGGATAGGAAATGGCACGCTTAAGTTAGTTGAGCGTGCTTTATTTTATTCCACAAATACTAAACCAGATGAAAAACTATTAAATCAAGCTTTTCATATCTTTACAAAAATATACAGAGAATGTGTTGGTGAACACAGCTCATTATTTGATGGTACTCAAAAACTATTGGTTAAGTTGTTATCAAAAAATATTAAAATTGCATGTATTACCAATAAACCATTAGAATTCACGGAGTTCTTATTACAACAAAATATGATTAGTCAGTTTTTTTCAGTTATATGTTCTGGTGATAATGTTAAGCATAGAAAACCTCACGCTTGGCCATTGTTATATGCCAGTAAAATCTTAGAAGTAGAAATATCGAGTTGTCTTATGATTGGTGATTCAGAAAATGATATTGAAGCTGCTAATAATGCGGGTTGTGATGTTTTAGCAGTGAGTTATGGTTATAACCAAGGCCGAGATATTAATGCATTAAAACCCAATATGGTGATAGACAGCTTTAACCAGTTATTATGATATATCGATTTTCACATATTTTGTTAATTAGACTGGCAGGTTTAATTATATGGCTCAGTTTATCGGCGCCTCTTATCTTTAAAATAGTTGTTGATTCCGATTGGCTAAATACACAAAGTATTTTATGGTTAATTTCACACATTTCATTTGGTGTTGGCTTTATTATTTTAACTAAACGATTAGGCCAAGCAGACTTACTATTGGACGAATGGTTCTTGTTGTTTGCAATGATAGCAGTTATTTATATTGTAAACTGGTCAACATTTAGCATTAACGGTGTTTTTTATTCATTAATCATATCAATCCTATTGCCATGGTTGATGAATGTAAAACTCGGTATAGCCTTACTTTTAGTACAAAATATTCTTATTGGTTGGCAGATGTTTGTTGAAATTGAAAAAACTTCTGAGTTTGCTAATATGCCATTTAGCAGTGTTAATTTATTATTTCTGATGTTTGGGATATCTTCTTTTTCATATGTTTTATCATTGGTGGCTTGCAGACAACAAAATGCCAAAGAAGAACTTAGAAAACTCAACTCAGAGTTAAGAGCTACACAAGTTTTATTGGCTGAAAGCTCAAGAATCAATGAAAGATTAAGAATTTCTAGGGAATTACACGATCTTATTGGTCACCACTTAACTGCATTGAGTTTGAATTTGGAAGTTGCAACACATATCACAGAAGGAAAAGCGCAGAAACAAGTTAAAAAAGCTCAGAGTATTGCCAGATTGCTTTTAAGTGATGTTAGAGATGTTGTCAGTGCTTTTAGAAATAAAGGCAATTTAAATTTTGCACAAGCGATTGTTGAATTAACTGATGGAATTCCTAGACTAAATATTCACATAGATATTTCTAGTGAATATACCATCGAAGACCCGAAACTAGCTCAAGCAATGCTTAGGTGCACTCAAGAGATTATCACCAATTGTATAAAACATGCACAAGCAGACAATTTATGGCTTGAATTTGGTAAGGATGATGACAATATAGTAATAATAATAAAAGACGATGGAATAGGGCACACATTATCCCTCACAGAAGGAAATGGATTAACAGGCATAAGAGAAAGAGCAAAACAATTTAATGGTGAAGTAACAATTGTTCCTGTTTCACAGGGTTTTTGTATCAAAATAATTTTCAAGGTTGGATAAAATGATAAATGTATATTTAGTAGATGATCAAAATTTAGTCAGACAAGGTGTTAGGGCACTATTAGAAATAGCCGAAGGTATAAATGTTATGGGTGAATCGGATAGTGGTAAACAAGCCATTATTGATATTCCTGAAGCAAAACCTGATGTTGTTTTATTGGACATGAGAATGCCAGGTATGTCTGGTTTGGATGTCTTGCATGAATTAAATAAATTAGACCAACTTCCACCAACAATAATATTAACCACATTTGATGATGATGAATTGGTATTGTCAGGATTAAAATCTGGTGCAAAAGGCTATTTGTTAAAAGATGTTCCACTAGAAGATTTGGTTGATGGAATTAAAAAAGTCGCAGCTGGAGAAACCTTAGTTAGGCCACAAGTGACAAAAAGAATTCTTCAAGGCGTAGAAAATCTTAATATTGATTTTAATAGTTTTGAAATACCAGACCCGCTTACTTCAAGGGAAACGGAAATTTTGAGACTTATGGCAGGTGGACACAGTAATAAAGAAATAGCAAATTCTTTATTTGTTGCTGAAGGAACTGTAAAAAACCATGTTTCCAATATTTTATCTAAAATAGGTGTGCGAGACAGAACCAGGGCTGTTCTTAAAGCACTTGAATTGGGCTTGATTTAAAAAATCATCAGAATCAGTGTTAATTTCCTACAGGTTTTGGGCCCTTTTCTTGTGGTGAAGATTTGTTGACAACAGAGTTGATAACCCAAGTTTTTTCAAAATATACAGAAAAGTCATTGTATTTCCATACTGTTATTGGAGGATCTCCTATGGCTTCTTTTTTTAAAACAGGTTCTCCAAACTCAGCGATGACTTGATTCATGTTTATTCCCCTGGCAGGTACTTTAATTGATTTTGAATTTTGGATACGATCAATAATGAGAACATCAGCAAATGAAATGCTTGAGCAAAATAGAATTAAGATGGTTAGAGATTGAGCTAATTTAGTCATAACTTGCCTCATGAATTTATTATATGTAATAGGTAAACTATTGTATTTTAATAGCCAGATTGTGATGCTATTGTATCAGTCGTCAATATTATGGCAAATAATAAGTAAAATTCATGTTAAATATTAATCTTTTTCACTTAGAGAATTAAATTGAAATTGAGTCACTCCAATTTCAGGATAGGTGTTTTCAGGTAAGTTTGATTCATGCTCTGAAATAATTTTTTTCATTTTCTTAGATGATTTCTTTAATTCTTTTTTTATTAAATCTGATACCAATTTGTGTTTGCTAGGAGGGATTTTAGTAGACAAACATGTTTTCTGTAATAGTTTAATTTCTTGTTCATTTGTTTCGAACATATTTTTGTAATAGGTTTGAAACAGTCTTTTTGCGGTAAAATCAACTTCATCTGCCATGTTTCTAATGTCAGCTAATTGTTGCTGAAGGGTTAAATTAAGTTTAAAAGTATCTTCATTGATTTCTTTAATAATTTTATTTGATAATAATTCTTTAATGATGGCTTTTGAGCGAATATGTTGGGCATAAATAGCATCTATAATTTTTTGTAATCTATCTAAGTTTATGATTTTATTATTGTTATCAGTACTAAATATTTGCAATTGCATTATCACCATATCCATTTTATTCAATGGATTAGTAAACGATTTATCAATGTTGTTTTTATGTTCTGATATTGTTCTTCTGTCCATTCCAGTCTTTATCGCAATGGCTTGAAGATTGACATCAATGTTTGATTTTTCTAAAATATCTTCTGCAGCATGAATGTAGGCTTTTTGAAGATTTCTCACAAATTCATTGAAATGAAGTCCGAACCTAATGACCATTTTACAGACTGGAATAAGTGCCGCCTGGAGCTGAATTGGTTGGTTATTTTCCATGTTATTTTTATATAAAACTCTTTAGTTTGTGCACATTAATGTACGCATATTATATTACTGTCCGTTTTAGATGTATAATAAAATCACTTAATTATTAGCATTAGTCTCTTAGTTTTAAACATTTATACTAATATTAAGCCTAGATTGATTTTACTGGTCATATTTTCAATCATAAATAATAGCTGGCATAAGTTTTGGGTAAACGTTTCTTATGCTGGCTATTTTTAATTGGATTATTTAGAAAAAAACTGTTTTGCCATGTCATTTGATTTTTTTGCTTCACTAAAAACCCATTTTTTAAAATCAATTATTTTAGGTGAATTTTCTAAACCCTTGGCACAAACAAAGTAATAGGCATAATCACTGGGAATACTAATGTTAAAAGGAGCAAACAATAGCTTTCTTTTTAAATCATCTATCACTAATGGCGTTCGTCCTAATGCAAAACTATTGCTGTTTTCAACTGTTTCGAGCATCATAACAGTATGACTGTATCTGGTACCCTTAATGGGAGAATTTGGTTCAATGTGAGCTTTCTTAAACCACATGTCCCAATCTTCTGAAGAAAAATCATCATGTAGTAATTTATAATCAAATAACACTGATGGGTTTGGATTATCTCCAATTTTTTTATTAACTCTTCTATTGCATATTGGATAAACTCTTTCTTCAAATAGTAGTTCGGAATAAACATTTGGCCAATTTCCACGTCCATATCTAATTGCTACATCTATGTCTTCTTTGTTGAAATCTGCTAGCCATTCAAATGCTGATATGCTGACCTCTATATCTGGAAATTTTTCTTGAAATTTCCAAATGCGTTTTGCCATCCATTTAGTAGCGAATGAAGGCAGTAAAGAAATATTTAACATGCCTTTGGCATTTCTATTGACCAATTGTCTGGATGCTTTCTCAAGCTGTTCAAGTGATTCCATTATTGATAATAAATAAACTTGTCCTTCTGTTGTTAATTGTAATGCGCGATTAAAGCGTTTAAATAATTTGACTCCAGTTTTGTCTTCTAAAGATTTTATTTGATGGCTTATGGCTGCTTGAGTAACAAATAGTTCTTCGGCTGCTTTAGTAAAACTTAAATGTCTAGCAGATGCTTCAAATGCTTTTAATGCACGTAATGCTGGTATGTTATTGTATTTTCTCATAATATTAGAAACAAAATTCAAGTATCGGATTAATATACTTTATCCGATTGATAAAAACAACTCGTTTGTAATAAATAAAGAAAACCCTATAATGGTCTTGTTTTCAATATTAATGAAATAATTTATTACTCATTAATTATATTGTAACGAATGGTGGTAAACCACTGACTGTAATTTACGCAGGTTTTTCCTCCCTCTTCCTGGTAAATTTTGTTTAAATACAAGCAGTAAAACTTTTTAAGCCTTCTCTTTGAGAAGGCTTTTTTTTTAACAAAAATATATGATTCCTGTCAACTGATCAATTTAAAGACTTAACAATCAGTTCAACTTAAACATTTCATTTTTTAACTTTCATTTTTTAACTTTCATTTCACAAAGTATAATCAAAAAATTTAAACCAAAAAAAAACCATCAATTGTGAAATTGATGGTTTTGGTATTTGGCGGAGAGGGTGGGATTTGAACCCACGAAGGGCTATTAACCCTTGCTGGTTTTCAAGACCAGTGCATTCAGCCGCTCTGCCACCTCTCCAAATTTTCAGATTATGAATTGTGCTTCTCAATCTGGATGCGAACTATATCATAAAATAAAAAAATTTCTATTTAATTTTCGATAAAATTCACTTTATTTACAAAAAATTTACATATGGGTTTCTATTTAAAAACTTTGCTTATAAAATACACAACTCTTAAATTATATGAGTAATTATATATGTCATTAAAAGTTGGCGAAACTGTACCGGATTTTTCTTTAGTTGCAGATAATGGTAAACCATTCAAACTTTCTAGTAATATAAAGAAAAATGTATTATTGGTGTTTTATCCAGGAGATGGTACTCCTGTATGTACCAATCAATTTACAGAACTTAGGGATTCAGCTAAGAAATTTAAGGATTTAGAAGTTGAAATTATTGGTATTAGTGGAAATGACACGGCCTCACATAAAGCTTTTAAGAAGGATCATGATCTGCCTTTTACTTTGTTATCAGATACAGATGGAAAAGTGTCAAAAGAATACGATAGTTTTGGTTGGTTTGGAACCAAAAGAGGTTATTTTTTGATTAATAAGGAAAGTGAATTAAAGTATTCACGAATTGAATCAGTCTCTATTTTTAAAAGAACTGCCGAAGAATTGCTAGAATCTATTAAAAAACATGCATAATAATTAATATTATTTAGCTATATTGAAGGATGAATTGTCATCCTTCAATATTATATCAATCGAATTTAGCATCAAGTTTATTTTGGATGGCTGTTGTAATAACAGGTTTCATGGCAACCATGAGAAAACTCAAAACAGCAGAAAACTGAATTTCATTGTGACCTATGAGTACTTCTCCTTTTATTCCAGAACCAGAAAAAGAAATTTCACTTTCACCATCGTGTTCTATTGTTAAGCCATAATCATTGGCAATTTCTTCTAGCATTTCTTCAGCTTTGTCCCATGCCGTTTTTTTGTCGTAGCTGTGACTATGGTGTATATTAATATTATTCATGATTACTTATTTAGTTTAAATTTTATTTATTAGATTCTACCATTGATTAAATCATCTACCAACTCTAAATCCTTTTCTGACAATTCTTCCATTTGTGGATATTTTGGATTTAAATCTTCAAGTTCTTTGATTAAAACCTCTGTAACCAATAAACGCATGAGATCTTTGTCATCTGCCGGAATGACATGCCAAGGATTATAATCATTGGATGTGTTTTTTAGCAAATCATCAAATGCAGTTTGGTATTTGCCCCATAATTGACTCTCTTTAATGTCTCCTACACTAAACTTCCATTGTTTTGATGGGGTATTATATCTGCGTAAAAGGCGATAATGTTGTTCTTTTTGAGAGACATCGAGCATAAACTTTATGACCTTTGTGCCAGATTGATTTAAGTGTTTTTCAAAATTATTTATACTTTCATAACGGTTTTCCCAAAAACTGTTATCAACTGGAGCTTCAATGCCTTGAGAAGACAACCATTCTGGGTGAACCTTAACAACCAGAACTTCTTCATAATGGCTGCGATTGAATAAAGTGATTTCTCCTTCCTTTGGTAGTTTTTTGTAACACCGCCACAGAAAATCGTGTGAACTTTCTTCTTTGGAAGGTTGTTTAAATGAAACATTATTCACGCCTCCAATATCACATTGAGCAAATACATTTCGTATGGTGCT
>Ga0316205_10005511_pt1 | contig 10449 bp, 8 predicted proteins | sample 3monthpyrite_MG_FD_204941 | JGI IMG/M metagenome (GOLD analysis project Ga0316205, IMG submission 204941) | Microbial mat bacterial communities from mineral coupon in-situ incubated in ocean water Damariscotta River, Maine, United States -... | ecosystem: Environmental > Aquatic > Marine >...
TTCGTTCTGAAGATGCCGTGGCTCAGGGCCGCCGATTATTATCACGTATGTTATTAGAAAAAAATATTACATTAGAAGAGATGCCTCAGGAGAGCTATCAGTTTTTACTTGATGAGTACGGGTTTGCCTCTTTAAATCAGTTGCTTGAAGACATTGGTATGGGTAACCGTCCTGCAGGTCTGGTTGCCAGAGGATTGTTTCCTGATGATATGGATGACTCTAAAACAGAGTCTGAGCAATTACCGGGTCGTGCTCCTCTGGCAATTCAGGGAACAGAGGGTATGGTGGTTTCGTATGGAAAATGTTGCTATCCAATTCCAGGTGATCAAATTGTTGGTAAGTTAAGTAAAGGTAGAGGACTTGTAATACATCAAATTAGTTGTAAGAACATTGTGAACGAGCGTTTGCAAAGTGAAAATATGATTGATGTTAAATGGGCTGCTGACCCTAGTGGTGAATACCAGTGCCAGTTAAACTTACATGTTCAAAATGAGCGTGGTGTGTTAGCGAGATTAGCAACCATAATTTCTGATGAAGCGGCAAATATAGAACATGTGGAGGTTGAAGATAAGGATGGTATATCAACCAATATTTATTTTCTTATATCCGTAATTGGCCGTGATCATCTGGCAAAAATATTACGTCGTTTAAGGCGTGTGAATTCTGTTATGAGAATCACTCGAGTACAATAAAAATAAAATAAATTTTGAGAAAAATTAGATTATGAAAAAAGAAATTATTTCAACAGATAAAGCTCCGCAGGCAATTGGAACATATTCACAAGCAGTAAAAGTAAATAATACAGTGTATATTTCTGGGCAGATTCCGCTGATACCTGAAACTATGGAAGTATTAGAAGGTTCAGTTGAGGAACAGATTCACCTAGTGTTTAAAAATTTACAGGCAATTATAACCGTAGCGGGTGGAACATTTGAAAATGTCGTTAAATTAAATATATTTTTAACAGACTTGAGTAATTTTCCTACGGTTAATCAGGTTATGGCGCAGTATTTTTCAGAGCCATATCCGGCGCGAGCGGCAATTGGCGTAAGCGAATTACCTAAAGGTGTTCCAGTAGAAATGGATGCGATTTTAGAGTTATAAATTTCCCTTTCCTTATAAAGTGTCCTGCTTTTAATGTAGGGCGTCACAGGTAACATCAGGCTTTGGCAAATCCTCCCTCTCAATCAAACAGCTTGATGCAACTTAAAGGCGTTGGTCCAAAAGTTCTGGAGAAGTTAGCCAGGCTTGGGTTAAATACTATTCAGGATGTTTTATTTCACCTTCCTTACAGATACGAAGATCGAACGCAAGTCATACCTGTTGGCTCATTACGCCATGGCCAGTCATCTCTGATTGAAGTCACAGTCGATTATGCAAGTATCGCTTTTAGCCGTAAAGGTAAGAGCAGGCGCATGTTGCTTTTACATGTCAGTGATGGAACGGGAAGCATATTGCTGAGATTTTTTTATTTTAATAAGCAGCAGCAGGAAAAGCTCATTAAAGGAGCAAGGCTGCGTTGTTTTGGGGATGTTAGGTACGGAGCATCATCTCTGGAAATAGTACACCCAGAATATACTCAACTAAATGAAACCAGTAATGTAGAAATGGAAAGCTCATTGACGCCTGTATATCATACGGTTGATGGTGTGAGTCAGATATTATTAAGGCGTCTTTCAGAGCAGTGCCTTGAATTATTAAACAATGAATCACTGCTTCCCGATTATTTAGACGAATCTCTTTTTGAGCAGGAAGAATATTATTCACTGTCAGCAGCATTAAAATATGTTCACAGGCCACCAGCCGGAGCTAACATTAATGAACTGTTTGATGCGCAGCATGCATCTCAGTTGCGCTTGATATTTGAAGAGTTAATTGCCCAGCACTTAAGTTTGCAGGCATTAAGGAATCAAAACAGACATAAGTCAGCATCCAAGTTACAAAGTCAAAATCACTTATTATTTAAGTTTATAAAGTCGTTGCCTTTTGAGCTAACAATGGCTCAACAAAAAGTAAATCAACAAATACTACAAGACCTGGAATCAGGTATACCGATGATGCGTCTTGTGCAGGGCGACGTGGGGTCTGGGAAAACAGTAGTTGCCGCACTGGCTTGCTTAAAAGCAATAGAGTCGGGATATCAGGCCGCAATCATGGCGCCCACAGAAATTTTAGCTGAACAGCATTATAGAAATTTCACAATCTGGTTCGAACCATTAGGTGTTAAAGTTGTATGGTTATCAGGTCAGGTAAAAGGCAAAAAAAGAAGTCAGGTTTTATCAGAAATAATCGAGGGAGATGCACAGGTTATTGTGGGTACGCATGCGTTGTTTCAGAATGATGTTGAATATAAAAATCTTGCATTAGCAATTACAGATGAGCAGCATCGGTTCGGTGTGCAGCAACGTATGGCATTGGCTAAAAAAGCAAATATATCTGGAGATAAAAATTTCGCTATATTGGCCCATCAATTAATCATGACGGCAACACCCATTCCGCGGAGTTTAGCCATGACGGCTTATGCCGACCTTGATTATTCTGTTATAGATGAATTACCGCCGGGTCGAAAACCTATAACAACAGTCGTCATACAGCAGGAAAGAAGAGAAGAGATATTACAACGAATTTATAAAGCCTGTAGTGAAGGAAAACAGGCATATTGGGTTTGTACATTAGTTGAAGAGTCTGAAGCGCTTCAGTGTCAGGCTGCACAGGACACTGCTGAAACATTACAGCAGGTATTTCCTGATATCAGTGTGGGTTTAATACATGGTCGTTTGAAGTCTGAAGAAAAAGAAAAATTAATGTTGGACTTTAAGCTTGGAAAAACTCAATTGTTAGTTGCAACAACTGTAATTGAGGTAGGCGTTGATGTCCCCAATGCAAGTTTAATGATTATTGAAAATTCTGAACGCTTAGGCTTGTCGCAACTGCACCAGCTGAGAGGGAGAGTGGGGCGAGGGGAAGAGGCTAGTCATTGTGTTCTTATGTTTAAAAGCCCTTTAAGTAATCATGCAAAAGAGAGGCTTGCCATAATGCGTGAAACTAACAGTGGTTTTGAAATTGCGAGAAAAGATTTACAGTTAAGAGGGCCGGGAGAAGTACTTGGAACGCGTCAAACAGGGTTATTACAATTAAAAATAGCAGATATAGTTCGAGATGAGTATTTATTGGATGACGTGAAAATAGCGTCAAAGAAAATCTTGTCTGATTCACCTGAAAAGGTTAAAGACTTGATCGATCGATGGGTTGGTACAGCACAACAATTTGTAAATGTAGGCTAAATATATTTTACGAACATATATAAAACTACGGGTCAAAATTAAACTGTAAGCAGAAGTTAATAGAAAAATCTCACTTTTTTAAATAGTTACTATTTAGAGTAGCTATTAAGCCTTTACTCGTCTATTTTCAATAGATACTTATAAATAATTAATTGATATTTGGGAAGCGTAAATGCTGGAAAACATAGGAGACGTCGAATTACTCGAAAATAGCAAAGATCGGGATAAAATTTGGCGTGAACAGGTTAGGCTAGTTGAGAATAATGCCTCTCTTAGTAATATTGTTAGTCTGGTTGTGGCAATATTTCTAGCTTTAGTCTTATGGCCTGAAGGATCACATAACCTGATAGTCGTCTGGTTAGTATATATGTCTCTGGTGACATCAGTCAGAGTCATAATGTCATATTACCAGAAAGATGATGAAAACAGTTTGATTTATGATGTTTTTGGAAAGTGGTATCTCATTGCTATTTTAATGACTGCTATTGGTTGGGGTGTGGGCGGTTTTTTGTTATTTCCTTCGAATCCCGTACATCAGTTAATTCTAGGATTTGTACTCGCCGGAATTGCATCTGGCGGCGTATCGGTTATGTCACCAATAGTAAAACTTTACTATCTCTACCTGCTTATGGTTCTTTTCCCAGTAATTTTACGATTAATGATGATGGGTGATGAGTTTTTAGTACTCGCATTAACGACATTTTTTTATATGCTGGTGATGATTAGTATAGGTTCGCGAATTAATAAAAGTGTTTTGACGTCATTAGAAGTGCGCTTTCATAATGAATCGTTAATTAAATTTATGAGTCAGGCACGGAATGAGTCTGAAGATTTGAATGAAGAGTTATCAACAGAAATTGAACAAAGAAAACGTATAGAAAAAGAATTGCATAAAGCTAAAGAAGCTGCAGAAGCAGCAAGTAAAACTAAAAGTGAATTTCTCGCGAATATGAGCCATGAAATTCGTACACCCATGAATGGTATTTTAGGGACTTTACAGTTATTACAAGGTTCAGAGTTAACTGAAAGCCAGCTGGAATATGTAGGTATTGCTTATAATTCGGGTGAAGCATTACTATCTTTATTAAATGACATTCTTGATTTTTCAAAAATTGAAGCCGGTAAATTAAAACTTGAATATATCCCCTTTAATTTGCAAAATTTAATCAAAGAGTTAACCGTGTTATTAAAGCAGAAGGCCGATGAGCGACAGGTAGAGTTGCTAACTGATGTCGATCCTGAAATACCTGTGATAATTAAAGGTGATTCAGTTAGGATCAGGCAGATTTTTGCAAACCTGATGACCAATGCAATTAAGTTTACAGAAAAAGGTACTGTTACTGTAAAAGCAGGTGTGCTGGAAAAAACTGAAAAAACAGTTCGTTTGCGCCTTGAGATAGTGGATACAGGTATTGGAATAGCAGAAGAAGCGCAACGTAAATTATTTAATTCATTCACGCAGGCTGACGGATCGACAACACGTAAATATGGTGGTACTGGCTTGGGACTTGCAATTGTGAGACAGCTTGTCACCATAATGCGAGGTAGATTAGGGGTAGATAGTGAAGAAAATAAAGGCTCGTGCTTCTGGGCGGAAATAACGTTTGAGGTTCCTTCGGATATTGAAATTGAAAACCCTCAAAAGCCGGTAACAGAAGAAGTTGAAACTTTGCAAGGCAAAGCCCTGCTGGTAGAGGATAATCCAGTCAATCAGATAATAGCCAGAAAAATGTTAGAGAAGGTGGGTATGACATATGAGGTTGTTAATAATGGTGAAGAAGCTATCGGTCGCTTAAAATTAAAACATGATTTCAATCTGGTGTTAATGGATTGTCAGATGCCTGTAATGGACGGATATGAGGCGACTAAAGAGCTGCGTGTCTTAGAGAATAATAATGGCTTAGGCAGGCTACCTGTTATTGCGATGACTGCAAATGCTATGGAGGGAGATAAGGACAAGTGTCTGGATGCTGGAATGGATGATTACGTATCAAAACCGGTAAACCAAAAAGCGCTTAAAGAAACCCTCGCAAAGTGGCTATAAATTCGTAGTGGTGTAAAATAAATTATCTAAAATTAATAATTGAATTTAAATGTCAGGTCATCATACACGCTTGAGATGGTACAGTCAGAAACATAGTTTTTCCAAAGGCCTAAACAATACTGTTAAAGACTGGTTGTTTGATGCCGGCTCGCTAACTGCCCGAATAATTAATAATTGTGATGATGTATTTTCAGTTAAAGTGTTATCTGTAAAAAGTGCAACACCTACGCCTGATGAAGTTCGGGCGTTAAAATTAAAACCCAGAAGTCAGGCAATAATACGTGAAGTATTGTTATTATGTGGAAATCAGCCAGTCGTTTATGCGCGTACAATTATTCCCGTATCAAGCATGCGTGGAGCATTACGAGGTATAGTTAAACTGGGTAGTAAGTCATTAGGTGCTGTTCTGTTTGCGGATAAAAAAATGCAACGAAAACCAATGGAAATCACGTCACTGCCCGCAGCACATAAATGTCATAACTGGACTGGGTGTAAGGACAAAGATGCTATATGGGGTCGTCGCTCGGTGTTTATTCTAAAAAACAAAGAGCTTTTAGTAAGTGAGTTTTTTTTGCCTGATTTATTTAAATAAGTGTACGACTTATTTTGCGACGTGATTAGGGCTATTAATGGACTTAAAGAGCATAACTAATTGTTAAGCCACCCTATAGCTGAATTCAGCAACGGGGTAGTAAGCTCTTTGTGAATTAGGGTTTAACCAATCCAAGTCGTAAGGCTTCCAGAGTAGCCTGGGCTCTGTTAGAGACATTTAATTTACCGTAAATGCTCTTTAAATGGCTGGCAACCGTGTTAGACGTTATGCCGAGAATTTCAGCAGCTTCATTTCGACTTAGACCTTTAGCGATAGCGCCAAGTATTTCTTTTTCTCGACTGGATAAATCCTGTTTATCAGAAGGCTGTATATCGCTGTGAAAGTGATTGATCATTTTTCTGGCAATAGCGGGCGAAATAGGAGGCTCACCTTTTATAATGCCCTGTAAGTTTTGAATAAACTCATCTGTGGTTTGCTCTTTTAACAAATATCCCTGTGCGCCCGCCTCTAGTGCAGGGAACAGATAATTATCATCGTCAAAAATAGTTGCCACGACACAGTAAGTATCAGGTGATTTCTGGTTAATTTCACTGATGATTTCAACACCGTTCCCATCAGGTAAGTTTAAGTCGATTAAAGCAAGGTTAAGGTGGTTTTCACTAATAATTTTTCGTGCCTGGGCGAGGCTTGATGCTTCAAATAACTCAACTTCAACAAATGCCTGTCGAATGATATTTGCTAACCACTCACGAGTTTCTGGATGATCTTCTAAAACAAGTACATTTTGCATATTAATAGACCTAAGTTAACTAATTGGCTGTGTTATTAGCCCGTATAGTTTTATAAAAAATAAAATCTTAATTAACTGAACCTACTAAATAATTATCTAGTAGTTTCAGAATTGTCAGAAATCGAAAAATTGATTCTTACGCAGCTTCCTCTATTTTCCCCAGTGTTCGGGTCATTCAGGTTAAACCAGCTGGCGTTACCATTAAGTTCCTGGGCTCTAGTTTTTATATTGTTTAAACCTTTGCCTGGTATACAGTTCTGTAGATCGAAACCTTTTCCATTATCACTTACTTCAACTGAAACTAGTTGATTGTCCAGATTAATGATGATCTCCATGAACTGGGCATTAGCGTGCTTGATAATATTGGTCGTAATTTCATGTAACATACGGTTTAAATTAATATGTTGTCTTGGGGTGAAGCTTAAACCTTGCAAGTTTTCACTCTGATGCCATATAAGTTGCATACCAATAGAATTTAGTCTTACCTGTATTTCTGATCTAACGTCAGTTATTGCATCTAGTATCGATGCTGTTGATTTATTGTCAAGAGTATAGATGGAATTTCTCAAAGATTTGAGAATACTTCGCGATAATGCAATAGTCTTCTCATCTTTTACTGAGTGGATGAGAGTCAGCATACGCGCTGCAACATCATCATGAAGATCCCGGGCAATACGCTGACGTTCTTCTAATGCGCCTTTTTCAAAAGCTTCTTCAATTGTAATAAACTGTTTAGTCAATTTCAATAATGAGTTAGCAAGCTCTATATCGTCTTTATTGAATTGAATTTCAGGGTTCGTACTATTAAGCGAATAGCCATACTTTAGTAAAATAGACGGTACTTCAAGAATATTTTGCTGGTCATTAATTCGACACTCTGAAATGGGGCTTGTAGATAGCGTCAGAACACAGTCAGAAAAAAAGCGTTGAAGTATAGATTGCCACCGGTTATCAATGGGCGTGCCGCTACTGGAAAATTCTTCGATTAAAAAAGGTAAATTTTTTTCCAGACTCTTATGCACAGAGAGGTGACCTGTTATTCATGCAGTATTAATTAAACTACATATGTGATTTTTTAAACACGACCCATCGCGGAAAAACTTTTGATGAAAGGTGATGCCATGGTAGGGTTTCTGATCATGGATTTATAATCACCCTCAACAAATTTTAATTTTCCGGTCGTATAAGCTAAACCTAAACCAGTAGATCCAACTTCTCTTTTTATCCACTCATTCCAGTGGCCTTCTTTTGCGCGTAAATCCCAGTTTAGTTCCTGGTTTTTATAATTGCCGGCTTCAACCACATAGCCATCTTCTATAACAATACACGCACGAGGCTTATCTTCATCAGGAAAGCCATAACCAATAATTGAAGAAAAACATATTTCACTAAGAGATTTAGCTAAATATGGGTCTTTATTCCATTCATCTTTATACTTCTTCATCCACGCATTATCAAACAACTTCAACATCAACTCTTCCATCCTACATCATGACTGAACTATTTCAGCATTCCTGATTTTTTATATGACCTGTCTATGCAGGTTTAATATTTAATCTATTTAAAACACCTTACAATTACAGATGTTTTAGCGGCTATTTTAACTCCATCGTCATGGCGTGTATATTATTTTGTTTTAACGTACTTAGTGTTTCACGTAGTCGCGTAGGGTTGCTGAAAGGGCCTATACGTACACGGTGCCAGTTATCACGATTGATGCTTACACTTTGTATTGAAGACTGTACGCCGAGTAAAGCCAGACTGGCTTTAAGGCGTTCAGCATCTTGCTGGCTTTTGAATGAGCCAGCCTGAAGCAAATATTTTTTATTAGAAGGATTGCTGGCCTCAACGGCTTTGTTACTTGAAGGTTGGGGTGTTGAATTTTTACTTTCAACTTCTGGTTCAGGTACAAACACTTCCAGCTCAGAAAGTATAGTATAAAACTCGAAACGGGGTTTTTTGTTTTCGCTATCGCCAGCTGTATTTTGTGGCTGACTATCAGTAGCTGTTTCGGCTTCTGTTTTCTGTTGTTCACGGGCTTTTTTTAATTCATGTTTTACCGCATCAGTAAAACTAACTTCTTCTGCGGGTTGCTTGTCGAGATACATGAGAAAAGATGCAAATAAACCAATTGCGAGTCCCGCAAACATCCAGATATATCCGGGTACGGGTTTTTTGTTTGACATATGACGTCCCTTTAAATCACGCGAAGCTGGCATTACATACTTTCCGGTGCACTAACGCCTAATAAATTAAGTCCGTTATGTAATACATGACGGGTTGCTTTAATTAATGATAATCGAGTGTTTCTGATTGCTTCATCTTCAACAATAAATTGATGAGCGTTGTAATAAGTGTGTAATTCATTTGCCAGTTCTCTAAGGTAATGCGCAAGCAAATGAGGCTCTTCGTTGAGTGCTGCTTTTTCAATAATTTCAGGGTATTTTGCTAAAGAAATTACAAGAGAAGTTTCATGTTCTTCTGTTAACAGAGAAAGGTTTTCACTGCCCATTTTTTCATTATAGGTGAACTGTTTTTCTTTTAGCTGGCGGAATACTCTGCAGATTCGAGCATGAGCATATTGTATGTAATATACAGGGTTATCACTGCTTTGAGATTTAGCCAGGTCCAGGTCAAAGTCCATGTGTTGTTCACATTTACGTAACACATAAAAAAAGCGCGCGGCATCATTACCTACTTCAGAACGTAACTCACGTAATGTGACAAATGAGCCGGAACGTGTTGACATAGGAACGCGTTCACCACCCCGGTACAGAATCGCAAACTGAACTAATAATACATCGAGCTTATCAACGTCATTGCCCAGCGCTTTTAATGCCGCCTTCACACGGGGAATATATCCGTGATGGTCTGCACCCCAGATATCAATTACCCGGTCATAACCCCGGTCCAGTTTGTCCATATGGTATGCAATGTCAGATGCAAAATAGGTGCTTTGGCCATTATCGCGAACAACTACCCTGTCTTTTTCATCTCCAAAATTAGTTGACCTGAACCACAGTGCACCTTCTTTTTCATAAACATGATCGGCTTTCTGTAAGCGCTCAATGGCTTGTTTAATTAAGCCTTTTCCCGCCAGACTTCTTTCTGAAAACCATTCATCAAATTCAACGCCGAACTCTTTAAGGTCATCTCGTATATCTGCTGTAATGATGTGCAAGCCTAAATCAAAAACCTGTCTGTATGATTCTTCACCGAGAAGTGTTTTTGCTCTATTGATGAGTGCGTCTATATGAACTTCTTTATCCCCGCCCTCTGGCTCATCCTTGGGAATATCTTCATATACAGCTGCAAAGGGGTGCATTAAATTTTTATCATGTTGAGCAAAAAGCTGTTCAGCTATTTCTTTAACATATTCACCCTGATAGCCATTGCTTGGAAAGGTGATATCAACACCGCAATGCTCAAGGTAACGTAGCCATACGCATGTGCCCAGTATGTCCATTTGGCGACCAGCATCATTTACATAGTATTCACGGTGAACATTAAAACCTGTAGCACTGAGTAATGAAGCAACCGTTGCCCCATAGGCTGCACCGCGACCATGGCCAACATGCAGAGGGCCGGTAGGGTTTGCGGAAACAAATTCAATCTGCACTTTACGGCCAGCGCCAATGTTACTTAAACCGTAAGTTTCTGCCTGTATATTGATAGTATTTATAACTGACAGGGTATTACTTTGTTTTACAAAGAAGTTAATAAAGCCCGGGCCTGCAATGTCTACTTTATCTAAGTCGTCGTTATCAGGTAGTGAATC
>Ga0316205_10005513_pt1 | contig 10444 bp, 9 predicted proteins | sample 3monthpyrite_MG_FD_204941 | JGI IMG/M metagenome (GOLD analysis project Ga0316205, IMG submission 204941) | Microbial mat bacterial communities from mineral coupon in-situ incubated in ocean water Damariscotta River, Maine, United States -... | ecosystem: Environmental > Aquatic > Marine >...
ACGAGCTCAACATCAATTTCATTCAGGTTTGCCTTGTCTAAGATTTTGTAAAGCATCAGCGCACCAACAGCAGACAGTTCAAGCCCAATACGCATTCCTTTAAGTTCAGACAGGTGTTTAACTGATTTTTTTACAATTAGAGCGTCACCTCCTGCAGATTTGTTAAAGACCATTACCACCTGCAGCGGTATACCCTGTTCACGTACACGCAATACCTCATCCATGGTTAAAGCGGAACCCATAACCTGGCCTGATTTCAAGGCTTCGAGTATTTCTGTTGCAGAGTTTTTCTCAACAATTTTAATATTCTTATCTGCTAACCATCCTTCCTGTTTTGCAAGTGAGATAAAGGCATAGCCGGGCCACTTGCTAGTAGCAATAGTGAGTTGTGGTTGAGTGCGATCGCAACTGATCAATATACAGGATGTAAGGAGTGTAACTATCAGTATTAAAAGAGGAAATTTTTTACGCATTAAAATTACTTAATCTAGTTAATCTTTTTGTCTATCACAAATAAGCCGCTTTAATGACTGATATATGAGCGTTTAATTGAAATAATCAGGTGTTTCAGGTCGTTAGATGTTGCTTTTATTTCACTGGTTTTCCGCCCGCTGTATATTTTTGGTATATACAATAGAGTGTAGCTCCTTGTTTAATAATATCAATTTAGATTTGAGTCAATATTTTGTATTGAGTTTTGGCATGTTATTAGTGCTTAGAGTAAATAAAATTATAAAAGGGATATTATGTTAATAACCCGGATATTCCTGTTTTTATGCTTCTCACTATTAGTTGATAGCATAAAACCTTCGATAACTATTAATATTCAAAGAGCATTAACTCTACTCTCTTTGTAAGTGACTGATATAAATGAAATCTCAATTTGGGTTATGTTTAAAATATTGTTCTATACTCGGGTATGTCCTGCTCCACCTTCAAAGTTTTGATATTTAAATAAGCTGTTTTAACAAACAATATAAGTCGATAGCTGATAGGTATATGAAATGATAGAAGATGTCTTAAATGTTACGGAAGAAGTAAAACTTAAACATGAAGTTGATTTTCTAAAATCACGATTAGAAAATATTGAAAAATTCAAGACATATTTTTTTCAAGCAAAGACTGATCTAATTATCGCAAGAGAGCGAGTTTCCTGCCTGGAGAACGAGCTTGTTTTATCTAATGTGAAAAACCATATTATGAGTTCAGATGAGACTGATGATTCTGACACCATTGATTTGACTGGCAACGATTCTGTTCTGGGTTTTATTAAAGAAAGTATGCTGTTGACTGGTTACGAAGAACTGGTTGCTTCAATATTTAGATTGATGGATGACCTGGAACTGGACATGGCCGTGAATATTCATGGTGAAAAAAGCGACCATGTTTACTTAAATAACAAGGAAAATAAAGAGAATAACGCCCATATTATGGGGAAATATAAAGAGCAGGGAGAGTTCATAGAGTTCGCTCCCAATAAGCTGATTATTAATTTTGAAAACATCAGTGTATTAATAAAAGGTATGCCTGAAAATAGTAGTTATTATTATAAGAAAGTAAAAGAATTTTCGATGATGGTTTTTGTATCTTCTAATTTAAGACTAGCTTCGTTAAAAAGGGAGGCGGAGTTAGAAGAATTAAAGCGGAATATGTATAAAATATTTAAAAAAACACACGATGCATTTGAAAAAACTCAGGATAGAATGGATCATCAGGTGATAGAGATCTCTGAGATGATGTTGAACTATGAGAAAAATCTAAAAGACAGCCTGACTAAAATGAAATTTCCTGAAAGCCACGTGAAAATATTAAATATGCTGTTTTATAGTACAAAGTCAGATCTTAATTTATTACTTACCGGTAGTCTGTGTATTGATGAAGAGTTCTTGAAAGCGATTATCAAACTTGAGAAAGTTTATGGAGATAAATATTCAGGTGTTGAATAATAGGAAAATTAAATGGCAGAGAAAAATAAATTAACCTGGAAGGAAAATGAATATTCAGTTGGTCACACTGAAATGGATGACCAGCATAGAATGATATTTTCAATAATAAATGAGTTGTTCTCTAATGAGAACGGAAATACAAAAAGTAAAATTCAAGTGCTTACTGAATTAATTGATTATTCTAATGTTCATTTTTCATCTGAAGAAGAGATGTTGAATGACATCAGTTATGAAGAAAGGTTTGATCATGCACTTCTTCATGATGAGTATAATAAGCGTCTGGTTTATTTTCTCGATCATATTGATGATGTGGATATTGAAGAGATCTATGAATATGCCAGACTATGGTGGAGCAAACATGTTTTGGTGGAAGATATGAAATATAAGAATTACTGAATTGATTTATCTGAAATAATCTTTATTCTATGTCAATGAATGAATTATTAGATAATTTAGACAAGCCTGAAATGCTGGAACAGACTTATCGTAATGCGCCTGAGGAATTTGAGGTGCAGCTCAAAGATGCTATTGAGAAAAACAGTGACTCTGAGACACTAAAAGTTTGGAATGCAAGGTTGTCTTATTGCGCGCCTGCTTCACAGCAAAAAATTTCTATCAGCTTGCTTATTACTTTATGCTTTATTGCCGGTGTTGTTACGAAGCTGCCATCTCTTTTTCCCATAGATAGTAGTTGGTATTATCCTAGATTTACTCCGTTGATAGTTGTTGCTGTCATAATTGCTTATTTTATTAAAACAAATCAATCCAGCCTAAAAATACAGAAAATAGTATCAACAGGAATAGTTGCGAGTGTTGTTTATTTAGTCATTCTGCCGAGTAATACTGATTCTGCCTCTATAACAATGGCACTAATTCATTTGCCATTGCTCTCTTTGACCCTTCTAGCTATTAGCTTCATGTCAGATGACTGGAGGGAAGTAGAGTCTCGCTTAAATTTCATTAGATACTTAGGTGAAATGGGAATATATTCTGTACTTATTTTATTGGGTGGAATGGTTTTAACCGGGCTTACCTTTGGGTTATTCAATGTAACAGGCTTGTCTATAGAAGAATGGTATATGGATTATATTGTAGTACTGGGGCTTGTATCTTCACCTCTGGTGGCTACCTACTTATATGATTCAATTCAAAATAGACAAGGCAAGTTTGCTGCTGTTTTATCAAATGTCTTTTCGCCACTTTTTCTTATAACAGTTCTGGCGTATCTGTTAGCTACTGTGTATCAAGGTAAGAGTCCGTTCACTGATAGAGAATTTTTAATTACTTTTAACGGTCTTCTAATTATTATTTTAGCATTGACCATTTTCTCAATATCGGGAAAAAAAAGAGATGCTGCTATCTCAGCTTCAGACTATATAAATATATCTTTAGTAAGTGCTACTCTCATAGTTAATTTCGTAGCATTAACAGCAATAATATTTAGATGGACAGAGTATGGAATGACAGTGAATCGCATAGTCGTAACCGGTGTGAACATCCTCATATTTGTTCATTTGATTATGCTTCTCAGGCAGTATGTCAGTTACCTCAAATGTGGTGAAGGGGTGGAAAAACTTGAGCTAACTATTGCAAAGTACCTGCCTGTATATACTTTATGGTCGATCATAGTTTCAGTTTTTTTACCCCTGGTGTTTCAGTTCAATTGAGATTTCTAATAAGTTAGTTAACTTTACGGCTTAGCAACTGCTCCTGGTAGATACGTGGTCGCCAGGAAGTGACCAGATGGTTATCATGCAATCATGGACTTTGCCCTGTTTCTTTACTGTATTTTATACATATTCGGCTTATATGAGCATATTGTTGTAAACTCATCTACAATAAATTAGAAGCACATTAATTATATTAGAGACGAGCCGAATATAAAGACTGTTAACATGTCCTTTTCTAAATTTTACCTACTGATTTTACTGGTGTTTTTTGTTAATAACACCGTCTATTCAGCTAGTCTATTTAAAATATTTGTATTGCACTCTTATAGTCAGGAGTATCCCTGGACAAAAAGTCAACATGAAGGGTTCATTGAAACTTATAATGCGAACTCAACACGGCCGGCAAAAATAGCCACTGAGCATCTGGATACAAAAAGAAAAGACTATAGCCCGGAGTACGTACAAAACTTCATAGCCTACCTGTCAGATAAGTATGCAGGTTATGATCCCGATGTCATTTATGTGACTGATGATAATGCAACTCAGTTTGCATTAAATAATTTATCCACACTTTTTCCTTCAGCTCCCATTATCTTCTCGGGCGTTAATAACTTTTCTATTCAAAATCAGCTTGACCGAAATACGGTAACGGGTGTGTTTGAGAAAAAAGAAATCTCACCTAATCTTGAGTTGTTACAATTGATAGATGACAATATAAGTGAAATTATAGTATTGGGTGATGACTCTAATACTGATAGAGCAATAAAACTTGAGCTAGCAGAACAACTTAAATCACATCCTAAAATTAAAGCAGTTTATATACAGCATGATCAAATAGAAAAAATAGTTTCAGAATTAAAAACCCAGGATAAGAAGTATCTGTTTCTTACAACCATAGGTGGAATAGTTGATTCGCATGGCCAGAATCAGACTCTGAATCAGAGTATGAGTAAAATATCATCTGCTGGTGAGTTTGTTATTATCAGCATGGAAGATAGTTATTTATTAAAAGGGGTTCTGGGTGGGTATGTTACAAGTGGTAGGCAGCAGGGGCGTACTGCAGCCAACTTGTTGTTAAAATATCAGCAAGGAATATCAATTAAAGATATTCCGTTTGTTCTGAATAGTCCTAATGAATATATATTTGACTATGGAGAACTGGAAAAAAATAATTTCAAACTACCCGATAATATCATCTCTACAGCAAATCTGTTAAATAAGCCGCCTGGTTTTTTTCAACGAAATAAGAATATTTTCATTAGTATCATTATTGTTCTTACTGTTTTAATTATATTGCTGATGGCAATGTTTATTATATTAATTTCTCGTAAAAATAGAAAAATAAAGATCACTTCACGTAAAGTTGAGAATCAGGCTATTAAATTGCGGCAGGTAAAAGAAACACTCACTAATGCTCAAGAAATAGCTCATCTGGGTAACTGGGAGTGGGACCCTGTAAGTAATATAGTTACCTGGTCAGATGAAGTATATCGAATTTATGGTGAACAGCCACTAAGTATAAAGCCCAGCTTTGACACCATGATTAGCTTCATTCCAGAGGAAGAACAAGAAAAAGTTAAATTAGTAATTACTAAAAGTATCAGTACATCAATGCCATATGAAATTGAACATCAGATAATCAGAAATGATGGCTCTTTACATTATGTTCGTCAAGTTGGTGATATTCAAAAAATGTCAGAGGGTCGATCACCGCATCTAGTGGGTACTATTTTAGATATTACGCAAATAAAACAAAATGAAAAAATTGAATTAGAAAGATTAGCTAAAATAGAGCGCTATCAGAATGCATTATTAGAATGGTCACGAGTTGATTATGAAAATATTGATCAGGCATTCAATCGCGCAACTGAAATATCTGCCAATACTCTAGATATCGCCAGGGTTAGTATTTGGCTATATAACGACGATTATAGTTCAATAAAATGTCATAACTTATATGTGCAAGATGTAGGGCATGAAAAAGGCTTCGAGTTATTCGAAAAAGACTTCCCCAATTACTTTAAAGCTCTGGAGTCTGGAAAAATGATCGTTGTTAATCAGGCTCGAGAAGATGTAAGAACTAACGAATTTACAGAGTCTTACTTGATAGCGAACAACATATACTCGATGTTGGATGCACCAATTCACTATGCGGGCGAAATTATTGGCGTAGTGTGTCATGAATATGTGAATTCAATTCACAACTGGAGTTCACAGGAGCAGGAATTTGCCTCGGCTATCGCTAGTACGGTCTCTCTATCTTTAGAAATACAAAAACGTAGAGAAATGGAAAAAGAACTTGAGCATCAGGCGTATCACGATGCTCTTACAAAATTACCAAATCGTAGTCTTTTTATTGATCGACTAGATCAAGCAATAAAACTGGCAAATCGTAGTCAGACAATCCTCGCAGTGCTGTTTCTAGATCTGGATAACTTCAAAGAAATAAATGATTCTCTAGGGCATGATACAGGTGATCAGGTTTTAATTACCATAGCACAGAGATTAAACGCGAATCTCCGTGAAATGGATACTATTGCCCGTCTGGGTGGAGACGAATTTACCTTAATAGTAAGTGACTTTGAAGATAGTCAGTTTATTAATGAAGTGGTAAAAAAATTATTTAATATTTTACAGCAGCCTTTAAATATAAATGGACACGAATTCTATGCAACCAGCAGCATAGGTATTAGCATTTACCCGAATGATGGTGAAACTTCTGAGATTTTACTGAAAAATGCAGACGCTGCCATGTATAAAGCAAAGGATTCAGGACGTAACAGCTTCGAATTCTATACACAGGACATGACTGAACGCGCATTTGAGCACGTTCTAATGGAAACTAATTTACGCAGAGCATTAGAGAAACAGGAATTCGTTATTTATTATCAACCTCAATATGATGCCATTACACAGAAAATTATCGGTATGGAAGCATTGCTGCGTTGGAAACACCCTGAAATGGGTATGGTATCACCAGCCAAATTTATACCTATAGCTGAAAACACAGGATTAATTGTTGAGCTTGATCGTTGGGTTATGCAAGCAGCTACTCAGCAAGTAAGCCAATGGCACCAGTCAGGCTTTGAGCCTGGTCGCCTTTCTTTGAACATGGCGACCAAGCAGCTTGAACAAAAAGATTTACTGGAATTTATTATATCTTCCTTACAGCAGAGTAAATGTAAGCCCGAATGGATTGCGTTTGAAATTACTGAAAGTCAGATCATGAAAAATCCGGAAACAGCGATTTCACTATTAGTAGAAATTAGCAAGCTCGGTATAGAAATAGCGGTTGATGATTTTGGCACCGGGTATTCTTCGCTTACTTATCTGAAGCGCTTACCTGTTGATAAGTTAAAAATCGATCGGGCTTTTATAAATGATCTCCCGCATGATGATGAGGACGTCGCCATAGTGCGCGCTATCATTGCGCTATCAAAGAGTTTGAAGTTAAGTGTCATAGCAGAAGGTGCAGAAAATCAGCAACAGGTTGATTTTTTAATGGCAGAGGGATGTCCGGAAATACAGGGTTTTTTCTTTGCCAGGCCGATGCCCGCAGATGAAATAGAATCCTTATTAAATAGCCAGTCTAATTCATGAATACATAGGGTCGCAGCACAATTTTTTCTGATTTTAGAGAGTACGGTGTTGTACCTGTAAATAAATTTCAGAATATAATGAATATCTAATGCTTCTTGTATTTGATACAGAACAATATCACTGATGTATGTCTTATTTAATCTTTATATACAGGTTTAATTTACCTAAACCAATGGTGGAGAAATACAAATGACACTTAAAGATGAGCTTCTAAAAGAGAATCAGGAAATAGTCGATACTATTGAAGTATTGACACATTTGATAAGTCACAATGAGTTGCGTAGAAATCCAGTTTTTTGCGACTTGTTAAAAAAATTTTCAAATACAGTAAATGAGCATCTAACACACGAAGGCCGTGAAGCGTATAAAGAAATGCTTCCACAGAATGACAGTGGTGCGCATGAAGTGGCTGTGCAATTTATCAATAATTCCAGTCAGTTAAATAAGATAATGAAATCGTATGCGAAACACTGGTGCAATGCACCTCACGATTTTAGTACCAATGAAGCCTTTATAGATGATACAAAAAATATTTTTCATCTTGTAACTAACCGTATAAAGTTAGAGCAGGATAAGTTGTTTCCACATATTAATTAATTATTACAATGTGTACTCTATTAAATATCTAAGGGGGAGGGCTCTGGCAATGATAGCAATTTTTATTGTCATCGGCTCTTACTATAAACAGGTTCAGAGTAAAATTCTTAATAAAACCGAATTCAGTTATTTCTAGAGTAAATTGTCGTATTCAATGATGAGGATTTGCTGGTTGACTCTGGCGTTGTTTATCAGGTATACCGCAACATATCTAGAATGTACTAATAGTGGCCAAATCTGCTTTGGATCGGACAAAAATCTGTATTTAGATTTAAACAGTTTTTTACTTTAAACTCGACTAAACTCATAAAGTGTCACTAACATGAATTTAATATTACCTTAATTTGGAGGAATAATGAATTTAGGACTATTACTTATTACTAATGGTTATAAAGAAGATGTCATTGGCCTGGTCAAAGCAGGCTTAAAAAATGGTCATACAGTAAATGTTTTCATGATGGATGATGGCGTGCATTATTGTCAGGATGAAGATGTAGTAGCGTTGAATAAATTAGACAATATCAGCATGAGTCTTTGTGATCGAAGCTGCCATCTTAGAGGTATTACAGCTGAAATGATTCCACAAGGTATAGAAGAAGGTAGTCAGTTACAAAATGCAATGATGCATAATGGTGCTGATCGGATCATCAATATCTAAACGGGTAAATACCAATGAGTAAAATTGCTGTTTTAATTAATGATCGTCAGGCAGAGGCAATACGTATGAGTTCAGGTATTACTTTACTGGATGACGAAATTGAAATGTTCTTTCTAGATGCAACAATCGATGGTTCTGACGAAGTTGAAATGATGCTGGAAATTGCCGGAGAAATGGAATTGCCTATGTTTAGTAATGTCGCTGAAAATACACAAATGACCATTATGTCGGCAGAAGACGTGCATAAAAAGCTTCTGGAATACGATCATATAATCGCTTATTAATTTGCAGATAAAGACTCGCACTATGAAACTACTTTATATTATAAAAAAAGAACCCTCGCCAGCGATTATTAATATGATTGAAAGTCATAAAAAGCAAGCGGATGTTACTATTATTGATATGCGTGAAAATAAAAACTACGAAGAAATTATTGATAAAGTTTTTAATAGCGACAAAGTAATTACCTGGTAACATATTTTCTAAAGACTTATCTGGAAATAAATGATCAGTAAATGGCATAAATCACTTATATTTAAAATGGTAATAACTTATCACCGATAAAGTTCATACATTGGCTACTCGAGCACGAAACTCCTCAGAACAAATACAATGAATTATCGATCACTTGTGCAAAACAGTAATTATTACAATCAGTACACTAGAAAGCAGTCACGATGAGGCTGAGAATTGTGTCATGCAAGTTGATGAAGCTTATATTGGTTTTACTGCAATTGTAGTAGCAGTTAACGCTATATTTGAAACCGGTCAGTATTGGGGTGATACCGCTAAGGAATAGTCTATACCGTTAAAGAAATTAGCAGGGATATTGATTTAATATCTGGTCTAAGTGATAAATTTGTAGGTCAATATGCTGGTTTGTAGCATGTCTGGTTACAGTTTGACGGCCTTCATACTCTTGAATATGCATTAAATACGAAATAATAACTGTATTCTTTAAGCAATAATCTGGAATAATAAAGATTATATTAGAACTAATTGGTGCCAGAGCACAAATAACCTTTATACTTGTATAAGGTACAAAAATATAGCAAGTAGCTAAAGTGGTACTAAAAGCACACTGCTTAGCAGGACTTATGAGTATTAAAATGAAAAGAATAATTATCTTATTGTTAGTGGCTGTCTTAGTCGGTTGTAGTGAGTCGCTAGAAATTCAGTTAGAACCTGAAGTGAGTGTTTTTCTTAGCAATGATCCCCAGCAGAGAATAAGTCTCACTCGCAAAGATGAAGCATATGGGCTTCTCAATGAATGGTTGCATGAGAATAGTTCAGGTTGGTATGCTACTTCTGGGCGTTACCCTGGTGGCGTGTACGTTAAATCTGGTAACTATGGTATTCAAGTCACTGAAACACATGTTGTTCTTTATTCAGCAACTAGTAATGAGCCAAAAGCGATATATATTCAGGATATTGAAAAAAGTGAGCTAAGAAGAATAAGCGATTTTGCAAAATAAATTTATAACAACGTTTTCGAACTGCTGCGCAAACAAATGCCATTCGGACATACCAGAAACTGCGCGTAGTTTAACGCAGCTTTATGTGAACTATCCAAATACATGACTGGAGTGCAATATGGCTGAAAATACCAGAAAAACTGGAAGTTGTCTCTGCGGTGCTGTGCATATTACTGCAAATAATTCTAGCAACAAAGTAGGTGCATGCCATTGTGGTATGTGTAGAAAATGGGGCGGTGGACCATTTATGGAAATCGACTGCGGCACTGATGTTTTGATTGAAGGAGAAGATAATATTGCAATATATAACTCTTCTAATTGGGCGGAACGTGGCTTTTGTAAAAAGTGTGGAAGTCATTTGTTTTATCGCTTAAAAGAAAGCAAACAACATATGATTTCTGTTGGTCTGTTTGACGATCAGGAAAATCTGGTTTTTGAAAATCAGGTGTTTATTGATAGAAAACCTTCATTTTACAGCTTCAAAAACATAACAAATGA
>Ga0316205_10005514_pt1 | contig 10444 bp, 10 predicted proteins | sample 3monthpyrite_MG_FD_204941 | JGI IMG/M metagenome (GOLD analysis project Ga0316205, IMG submission 204941) | Microbial mat bacterial communities from mineral coupon in-situ incubated in ocean water Damariscotta River, Maine, United States -... | ecosystem: Environmental > Aquatic > Marine >...
CTTACCAAATAGTCCCTCTTCTACAACAGAGCAGATGATATGACCTATTAAAATATGAGCTTCTTGTACTCTTGGAGTCTCATTTGAGGGCACACAGATAGAATAATCACATAACTCTTTCATTTGGCCTCCATCTTCTCCTGTTAGTCCAACGCTGATAATTCCTTTTCTCTTACACTCATGCAGAGCTTCTATAATATTTTTAGAGTTTCCACTAGTAGAGATTCCTATAAACATATCACCTTTTACTCCATTTGCTTCTACTTGTCTTGAAAATATCTTTTCATATCCATAATCATTTCCAATTGCAGTTAAAATTGATGTGTCTGTAGTAAGTGCAATAGATGCAAGTGCTGGTCTATCAAAATAAAATCTAGCAACAAGTTCTCCAGCGATATGTTGGGCATCAGCAGCACTTCCACCATTTCCAGCTATTAAAGTTTTATTGCCATTTTTGTATAGATCTATAGTTTTTTGTGACACTTGATATATCTGGTTCATTAGATTCTTATCTTCAAGAATAGCTTTTTTTGTTTCATATGATTTTTTAATTTGAGAGTCTATAAATTCTTTCATATTTTCATCCTTTTTGCAATCTCTTTAGTAGTTTATAGATACTTTTTGTATCATTGTCTAATATTTTCCAAATAAATTTAAGTTCAATAATTTTCATAAGAAAATTTACACTGCTTACAAGTTTGGAAAACCTCCCAAAAAAGTCTCTGTTATCTGTTTTATCGATATAGAGTTGTATTAATTTAATGTAATCAACATCAACATTATATTTTGAAACAGAGAACATAAATAAAAATAGGTCTCTAAACTGAAGAGTTTTTAAATCTTGCGTATCATCAAAACTCTCTTCAAAATCTATTAAATAGACTTTTGAATTGTCATATGTAAAGTTTTTTATCTGCGAAGCGCCATGATACTCATTTAGATTATGAAGTTTAGCTAACTCATCTATAGTTTTAATTAGGAGTTCATCAATGTTAGCTATTAAATTATATTTAATCTGTTCATGCACAGTTTTCCCACAATCTTCTAAAACAAAAAAATCATCATTGTCATGAACTATGAGAGGAACTTGAATAGACTTTGAGTGTAAATCTTTTAGCTTCTTTACTTCATACTGGAGAGTCTCTAAACTAGATTTTGTTTTAACTGGTATAAGAATTGGATTTTTAGTTAATCTGTATATAAAACGGTGAAAAAGGTTTGAGCCTGTAGGTCTTGCGAACTTAACCCATAAGTCTCTATTATCAAAATTCTTTTTAAAAATCTCAAGTTTTGGAAGAGCCTTTAACTGCTCATAAACTTCACTGTCGAATGTAGCTAAATCTGAAATTTTCAATCTGTAAACTTTCCAGAAAGTTTTTTGTATTCATCACAATTTTTTAAAAGTTCTACTTCATTATCTAAGCAGGTGATTTTTCCCTGTTTTAAAACTGCAATTTTATCAGCATTTTTAATTGTACTAAGTCTATGTGCAATTATTATTGTGATTCTATTTTTTGTAATATTTTCAATTGCGTCACTAATTTTCTTCTCACTTTTAGAATCTAGCGCACTTGTTGCCTCATCCAAAATTAAAATTTTTGGATTGACATAGAGCGCTCTTGCAATTGCAATTCTTTGACGTTGCCCACCTGAAAGATTTGTGCCATTTTCATCTAAAACTTCATCAACCCCACCAATCTCCTCTACGAACTCTAGTGCGTTTGCATCTCTTAGCGCGTTTATGACTCTCTCTTTGTCTATCTCTTTTCCGTACGCAACATTCGCAGCTATTGAGTCGTTAAAAATGTAAACTCTTTGCGTTACCATAGAGATTGAATTTCTAAGGCTTTCAAGTTCAAAGTTTTCTATAGGCTGTCCATCAAATGAAATTTTTCCATTTGTTGGGTCAAAAAATCTTATTATTAAATTTACTATTGAACTCTTACCACCACCACTATCTCCAACAAGAGCTAACTTTTCACCCTTTTTTACTTCAAAGTCAATTCCATTTAGTGCATTTAATTCACCATATTTTAGTGTTACATTCTCTAGCTTTAGGCTGTTTATATCTTCAACTTGTAGATTTTGTTTAGAAATAATTTTTGGTTTTTGGTCAAATATGAATAGAATTCTCTCACTAGCAGCAACAGCATCTTGAAGTAGATTATAAAGAGAAGAGATTCTTTTAATTGGAGTATAGAGCATGAAAAGAGCTGTTAAGAATGAGAAAAAGCTTCCAACACTCATCTGATCTTCAATTACCTCTTTACCACCGACTATAATTACAGATGCTACACCAATTGCACCTAGTACCTCCATCAATGGGCCTGTTAGTTCTGACGTTTTAACAGCTTTAATATTTATTTTAAAGAAGTTAAAGTTCTGTATTGAAAACTTTTCATGTTCAAATTTTTCAGATGCGTGAGCTTTTATAATCTCTACATTGTTAAATATCTCAGTAAGGTTTGAGGTGATGTCAGAAGTTTTTTCTTGAGATTTATGGGAAAGTTTTTTTAATTTTTTACCAATGATACTAAGAGGATATATAATTAAAGGTATAACAATAAGGGCAAAAAATGATAGTTTAGGACTTTGATAAATTACAACTCCTAAAAGACCAATAGCTGTAAGTGTCTGTCTTCCAATCTCTGGTATCATGGTAGATACTACACTTCTTATTCTATCTACATCATTTACATTACGGCTTATTAGCTCACCGGTTCTAAACTCTTGAAAAAATTTAATGTCAAGTTTGAGCATATTTTCAAGTAACCTGTTTCTTACTTTTCTGATAATATCATGACCAATGAGTGCAGAAAAATATACTTGAATATATTTCCCGCCACCCTTTAGTGCGTAAACAAGTATTATCGCATATGGTAATAGGTATAGAAGTTCTAAATCTTTTTTAACAAATATCTCATCAAGGACAGGTTTAACTAGGTAAGCTGAAGATGATGCACCAACGGCAGATAAAATCATACCTAGTAGTGCTAAAAGAAAATATGGGATGTATCCTTTGAAGTATGGGAATACCAATCTCTTTAGTACAGTTTTTATGTCACTCAACGAAACCCTTTTTTAAACGCAATTATACTATAATTGCAACAATTTAAATTTGGGGCATTTTGATGGTTGGCATTGTAGACTACAATATGGGTAATTTAGCTAGCGTTTTGAATGCTTTTTCCTCTTTAGGTGAAGATGCACAAGTGGAATCAAATCCTGATAAATTAGCTCAATATGAGCGTTTGATTTTACCTGGTGTTGGTGCATTTGGTGATGCAATGGAACATTTGCGTGAACGTGGTATGGATGAGGCTGTTAAAAGTTATGCACAATCTGGTAAACCAATGATGGGTATCTGTCTTGGAATGCAACTTCTGTTTGATGAGGGCGAAGAGTTTGGTAGTCATAGTGGTCTTGGTTTAATCTCAGGAACTGTTAAAGAGTTTGATAAAAGTCGCTTTGAACATACACTTAAAGTGCCTCACATGGGTTGGAATCAACTTTTTAAACAAAAAAATTCAGCACTTTTTAGTGGTTTGGATGATGCTTTTTATCTATATTTTGTTCACTCTTTTCATGTTGAGTGTGAAGATGAATATGTTATAGGAAAAAGTGATTATGGGTACCCTTTTGTTAGTGCAGTAAACAAAGATAATATCTATGGAATTCAGCCACACCCTGAGAAAAGCCATGAAAATGGACTTAAAATTTTACAAAACTTCTTAAAGATAAAGGAATAATTTTATATGGAATTGTTACCAGCGATTGATTTAAAAGATGGTAAAGCGGTAAGACTTACAAAAGGTCTTATGGAGAGTGCTAAGATTTATAGTGATGAGCCTTATGAACTTGCAAAACGTTTTGAGCAGATGGGTGCTACTTGGCTTCATTTGGTTGACTTAAATGGAGCATTTGCTGGTGAGCCTAAAAACTTAGAGCAGATTAAAAAAATTCGTCAAAATTGTAATCTAAAACTTGAACTTGGTGGTGGAATTCGTGATGAAGCTACTATAAAACAGTACTTAGAACTTGGAATTGATAGAATAATTTTGGGATCAATCGCACTTAAAAATCCTAGTTTTGTTAAAGAGATGGCTAAAAAGTATCCAATAGTTGTTGGGATTGATGCAATTGATGGATATGTTGCAGTTGAGGGTTGGGCAGACGTTAGCACAATGCGCGCAATTGATTTAGCAAATGAGTTTGCAAATGCTGGAGTTGTGGCTATTATCTGTACAGATGTGGGTAAAGATGGAACATTAAGTGGTGTAAATGTTGAATTTACAAAAGAGATTGCTGAATGTGGAGTATCAACCATTGCAAGTGGTGGAGTTCGCGATGAACATGATATAATATCGCTTAGAAATGCCGATGGAATTGATGGTGTAATCATTGGTAAAGCTTTTTATGAGGGTACTATTAATTTAGAAAACTTATTTAAAGAAAATTCAAACTAGTTTTGGGTATATTTTGGCTTTAAGAACGCTTTATTGCCTGAAAAAGGAAACAAATTGAAGTTAATGGTAGTAGATGATAGCTCGACAATGCGCCGTATTATCAAAAATACACTTGCACGTTTAGGTTACAAAGATATAGCAGAGGGTGAGCATGGAGTAGAAGCATGGGCACAGCTAGATAAAGAAGCTGATTTTGACATGCTAATTACTGACTGGAATATGCCAGAGATGAATGGTTTAGAGTTAGTAAAGAAAGTACGCGCTGATGAACGTTTTACAGATATGCCTATTATTATGGTTACAACTGAGGGTGGAAAAGCTGAAGTTATCACTGCGCTTAAAGCTGGAGTGAATAACTACATTGTAAAACCGTTTACTCCTCAGGTTCTAAAAGAAAAACTTGGTGCTGTGATTGGTACGGGAAGCTAATTAATGCCCCCAAGCCAGTACCATGAGTTAGTAGTTACCCCCGCATCGCAATATAATCTTATATTAGACTTTATTTTACAACTTCCTATAGACGCAGTAGAAGAGCTAGAAACTTCTATTGTTATACGTTCAGAAGAGTCATTGGAAAATATAGAGTGGGCTATATCTGATTTTACCTCTAAGCTCTCATCGCATTTAAACCAAGAGATTAAAATAGATTTTAAAATGTCTCAAAAAGAGAATGAAGATTGGGTAGAACTATACCGTCAAGGTGTAGATCCAGTTGAAGTTGGAAATTTTTACATTCACCCAAGCTGGCATGATGGAAAAGATAATTTTCACAATATTATAATAGATCCAGCGCTTGCATTTGGTTCAGGCCATCATGCAACAACTGCTACATGTCTTAATCTCCTTTCTGATGCTAATATCTCAGCCAAAAGTGCATTAGATGTTGGTTGTGGAAGTGGAATACTCTCAATCGCAGCTGCAAAACTTGGTGCAGATGTAGATATGTGTGATAGTGACCCTTTGGCAATAGTGAGTGCAGAGGATAATGCAAAAATAAATGGTGTAACAATTAATAATTCTTGGGAAGGCTCTGCTGTAGATTGTAGTAAAGAGTATGACATTGTTATTGCAAATATTGTAGCAGATGTAATTGTTGCAATTGCTCCTAGCTTAAAGAAATGCCTAAAAATGGATGGTTCATTACTTCTTTCAGGAATTTTAGATAAATATGAGGGTAAAGTAACGGACAAATTTAAAGAATTCAAAGTTTTAAAACGTATGCAGCAAGATGAATGGGTAAGTTTACTGCTACAAAAGGAAAAATAGTCAAATGAACGAAGACGATAATCAAAAGAACGATAACAACTTTTTTAACAAGAATCCACTGCTTAGCTTTTTGCTTTTCTCTATTGTGATAATTGCTGGATTTAAGATGTTTATAGGTGATGGCGATACTAACTTTAATCAAAGTTTTCAAAATCGTATGACACGTACACAAGAGGTTAGTTATTCTGAACTAAAGAAACTTATTGCTACAAACTCTGTTGAACAAGTTGCTATTGGTCAGACAATGGTACGTGCTAGTACAACTCAAGGTGATATGAAAGTCATTTATACAGCTAGAAAAGTTGGACATGATGCAACGTTGATTCCAATGCTTGATTCTAAATCAATTACATATAGTGGTTTTAGTGAGAGTAATTGGTTAACTGATATGTTGGGTTGGATGCTGCCTATTTTCATTATTATGGGAATCTGGATGCTTTTTGCCAATAGAATGCAAAAAAGCATGGGTGGCGGACTTCTTGGTATGGGTAGTTCTAAAAAAATGGTAAATTCTGAGAAACCTAAAACAAAGTTTGAAGATGTAGCAGGTGTTGAAGAGGCTAAGGAAGAGGTTGAAGAGATAGTAGACTTTCTAAAATATCCAGATCGTTACTTAAACCTTGGAGCAAAGATTCCAAAGGGTGTACTTTTAGTTGGAAGCCCTGGTACTGGTAAAACACTTCTTGCAAAAGCAGTTGCAGGTGAAGCAGATGTTCCTTTTTTCTCAGTAAGTGGATCTAGCTTTATTGAGATGTTTGTTGGAGTAGGGGCTGCTCGTGTTCGTGATCTATTTGATCAAGCAAAAAAAGATGCACCATCTATTATTTTTATAGATGAAATTGATGCTATTGGTAAGAGTCGCGCAGCAAGTGGTATGATGGGTGGAAATGATGAACGTGAACAGACGTTAAATCAACTATTAGCTGAGATGGATGGTTTTTCTAGTGGAGTTCCTGTAATAGTTTTAGCAGCAACTAACCGTCCTGAGGTACTAGATGCAGCACTTCTTCGTCCTGGGCGATTTGATCGTCAGGTTCTTGTTGATAAACCAGATTTTCATGGAAGAGTTAAAATTTTAGAGGTTCATGTTCAAGATATAGAACGAGATAAAGATGTTGACTTAGAAGAGATAGCTCGTCTTACAGCAGGTCTTGCTGGTGCTGATTTAGCCAATATTATAAATGAGGGAGCTCTTTTAGCAGGTCGTAAAAATCGTGATACAGTTACTCAAAAAGATTTACTAGAATCAGTTGAACGCGCTATTGCTGGACTAGAGAAAAAGAGTCGTAGAATTGATCCTAAAGAGAAAAGAATAGTCGCGTACCATGAGAGTGGACATGCACTTATTGCAGAGACTACCAGAGGTGCTAAAAAGGTTAGTAAGGTCTCTATTATTCCACGTGGATTAGCTGCACTTGGTTACACTCTAAATACTCCTGAAGAGAATAAATATTTGGCTCAAAAACATGAGTTAATTGCAGAAGTTGATGTTCTTCTTGGTGGACGTGCTGCAGAAGAGGTTTTCATTGGTGAGATTTCAACTGGTGCTAGTAATGACTTAGAACGTTCTACGGATATTTTAAAATCTATGGTACAAGTTTATGGGATGAGTGATGTGGCTGGACTTATGGTTCTTGAAAAACAGCGTAGTTCATTTTTAGGTAATGGAATGGCTCAGGCTGGGCGTGAATTTAGTGAAAAAATGGCTGAGAATATGGATTCATTTATTAAGACTACACTTACTGAGCGTTATGATGCTGTGAAGAGTAGATTAGAACTTTATAGAGATGCTATTGAAGATATTGTAAAAGTTCTATATGAAGAGGAAAATATTCCAGGTTCTGTTGTTAAGGAACTAATAGCAAAGCATGAGAGTGCAAATAATTTACCAACATTATTAGAAGATAAAGATGAAACAAAAAAAGATGTATCTTAAGCATCAATACAATACAGCTTTTATTGTAAATGAGGCTAAAGGTCTCATTTACTCTATCCTAACTATAGCTCTATTGATTTTCATTTTTAGCTCATCAATCTTTTTTAAGCTTATATCTCTTTTTGCGCTAATATTTTTATTGTATATTTTTAGGAATCCAGAGCGCCATAGTGCTGAGTTAGATGAAAATGCAATTATTAGTTCTGCTGATGGTCTTGTTGAATCTATTGAAGAGGATTTTGATAACAAATTTTTCAAGCAAGGTGCATATAAAATTGTTCTAAGTAGAACAATTTTTGATACAACAATGTTACGTGCATCATTTAATTCAAAAACAAAAGCTCAGACTTTAATGAATGGATTACATCTTAATATAAACTCTCAATATTGTGAAATCCTTAACCAAGGTGGCTCACTTTATCTATGTCAAGGAACAAAAAAGTGTGTAGCTATAGCTCATAAATGTGGTCTTTTTAAAATGAGACTCTTTTACAAACAACCAAAAGATTTACAAGTTGGTGAACGTTATGGTTATATCATGGGTGGAAAAATAGAGATGTACTTGCCATTGAGTACAAGAGTAGCAGTAGAAAAGGGCGATAAAGTTTTAGCAGGTGAGACTCTTTTAGCATATTTTGCTGCTTAATTACTAGATCTTTTAATAAACTATTTAGCTAAAATAGGGTACATAGTATTAAGAGGTTAAATTCATGGAATATTTTTCACTATTTTTTACTGCATTAATAGATTTAAGTAATGCTATGGCTCCATTCATTCTATTCGGACTTCTATTTGCTGGCTTGTTACATGAAGCGGTTCCTGAGACATTAGTAACAAAGCATTTAGGTAAAGATAGCATCTCTTCTGTTATTAAGTCTACTCTCTTTGGCATACCACTACCAGTATGCTCTTGTGGAGTAATTCCACTTGCTACTAGCATTAAGAAAAGTGGTGCAAGTAAAGGTGCTACATTATCATTTTTAATTTCCACACCTATTACTGGAGTTGATTCAATTTTAGCAACATTTGGAATGTTTGGTTGGATATTTACAATTTATAGAGTTGTTACTTCAATGATTATTGCTATGATAGCTGGCATTTTGACTAATATTTTCGATAAAGAAAAAGAGCCACCTAAAGTAAAGTTTAGCATGTCAGCACCTGTGAATAAAGTTTCAATGGTTACTACGAATCTAAATGATAATGTTAAAAAAAGATTTTCATTTAGAAAAGCACTTACTTATGGTTTTTTTACGCTACTTGGTGATATTGCAAAGCCACTTTTTTGGGGTCTTGTAATTGGTGCATTAATTACTACTGCAATTCCACAAAATTTGAGTGAAATTTTACTAGAGTATGCGTGGTTATCATATCTAATTGCTATTGCAATTGCTGTACCTATGTATGTATGTGCTACGGCATCTTTACCAATCGCAGCAGCATTAATGTTAAGTGGAGTTAGTGTTGGTGCTGCATTCGTATTTTTAAGTGCTGGACCAGCTACTAATACAGTTACTATTGGTGTTGTAAAGAAGATGCTAGGTACAAGGTCAACATACATCTATTTGAGTACCATTATAGTAGGTAGTATGCTGTTTGGAATAGGTTTAGATTATATATTTACTGTTAATGACATTAATACGCAGTCACTTGTTCATTTACATGAAGAAGCAACCATTATTGATATTATAAGCTCATTTACTTTATGGGGTTTTATTGGCTACTTTTTAATTAAAGATATACAATTTTAATTAAAATAGTTTTATTTACTTTGTAGCCATTAATTAAAAAAAATATCTTCATTATTATAAGATTCATTATCAATCTGTAAAAATTGCTTAATAGTAAAAAAGTCAGAGACTATTGATTCTTTATTTGGTGTTTTTCTATAGCAATTTGATTCAATATTGATAAAATATGTGCAGAACCAGTTTTTTATTACACCAAGGTATGAAGTAATTAGCTCAGTAGCATTAGGTTGGATAATAATCTCTTCATATTGTTCATATACTACAACTGAAAAGTGATGATACATAGGAAATAGCTCTTCTAAATCTTTTTCTTTATTTTTATGAATCGTATGTATAGTAAAAGATAAATATGTTGAAAAAGATTTTAATAAAGAAGGATTTTTTATTGTGTCATCTATGTGATCTAGTAAATATAATACGCTACTTATCTCATCTAAAACTTCATTAAGACAACAATAGATGTTGCCTTTTGCATCTATTGGTCGTCTATCTATACACTTTTTATTAATATTCTCAATACAGTTAGCAGGTTTATAGTTTTCTATATTTTTCATAATTGTTATCTTTAATATTATTTTATACAATGATTGCAAAATATATGTTAATAAATAATAAACAAATAATTGTAATCATTTTATACAGTATTTTAGTTAAAATTAAATTTTTTTGTATAAAAGATATACGTAATGACTATTGATATATAACAATAATAGTTATTCTATATATTTTAAAGTTTTACAAAGATGTATTTATTATGGGTTATAAATATATCTATTTTTATTAATATTATCTTTGTAAAACTGAGTATTAGTATAACTATAAGTGAAGTAGCTTAATTCGTAAGTCTATTTATAAGCCCTTTTATTGATTCAAACATAATGGTTGTCTCATTTTTGAGTGACTCATTATTTATCATACCTAGCATAGGTTCCATATTTTGTGCTGAAACTACAGTTTTATTGTTTTCATCATATATGGCGATGCGGCATGGCATAAGAGGAGCGAACTCTCTATTTTGTTCAAGA
>Ga0316205_10005515_pt1 | contig 10444 bp, 6 predicted proteins | sample 3monthpyrite_MG_FD_204941 | JGI IMG/M metagenome (GOLD analysis project Ga0316205, IMG submission 204941) | Microbial mat bacterial communities from mineral coupon in-situ incubated in ocean water Damariscotta River, Maine, United States -... | ecosystem: Environmental > Aquatic > Marine >...
GAAATAAAAGCCTGTAAGTTAAGAGACAGATCTAAAAACAGTTGTTTATGTCGTTCTTCCGGGAAAAAATTGATAATACGATCTAGTGCCTGATTGGCGTTATTGGCATGCAAAGTTGAAATACATAAATGCCCTGTTTCAGCAAAAGCCAAAGCATGTTCCATGGTTTCATGATCGCGAATTTCGCCGATCAAGATAACATCTGGCGCTTGCCTTAAGGTATTTTTTAGCGCGTCCTCGTAACTGTCGGTATCAACTCCCACCTCTCTTTGATTGACGATTGATTTTTTATGTCGGTGGACAAACTCAACCGGATCTTCAATCGTGATAATATGGCCGGAAGAATTCTCATTTCTATAGTCAATTAATGACGCCAGTGAGGTAGATTTACCAGATCCCGTACCACCAACAAATAAGATAAGCCCTCGTTTTTGCATCACTAGTTTCGGTAAAATATCGGGTAGGTTCAATAATTCCCAATTGGGAATATCGACTTTAATCGCTCGAATCACCATTGAAACCTGATTACGTTGTTTAAAAATATTCACTCGAAAACGGCCAACGTTGGACTGAGAAATAGCCATATTCATTTCAGGTTTTCGATCAAAATCGGCCTTTTGCTCCTCATTCATTATTGAATTAGCGATCGCCTCAACTTCACCTGGATGCATTATTTTGCGATCGATTGCCATCAACTTACCGTGAAACTTGGCACTCGGTGGGGCTCCCGTAGAAAGAAAAAGATCTGAACCATCTTTTTCGGCAAGGATTTTAAGGTAATCGTCAAATTCCATGTGCTATCTCTATTCGATCTCTCCTTGCCCTCAGGAAGAGAGTTGGGGAAAGAGTTCTCTTAAATCAACTGGATTGTTAATCGACAGATAAACGATAAGTATAGACAGAAATTTCGAAAAGGTAGGAATTTATTCAGTCTCGGAAAAATTGAAAGGCTTAGTTAGTACTAGAGCATTGAATCAGCGTAAAAATACAAGAAGAAAATCAAAATCGCTAACACCCCGGAAAATACCAGTAAATTTTTTATCGGGCTTGATTCCTTCTTATTGCCGTGTTGTTCCATTTGCTGCATGGCGATCATCGCTTTCGCGTTACGAATTTTTGCTTCCATTTCTTCATCGTATTCTTCTTGATTACTCACCTGATGATTCTTTTGTTTTTGTACAGGAGGCTTAGCTTGGGTAGCTGGTTTTTCTGAGGTTGTTTTTGCCTTAATTTGAGAGGCCACAAAAGGAATTATCGCTGTTTCCGCACCAATGGAAAGCAATTTTTTTTGCCACAGTTCTGCCTTAGATTTACTCAAAGACTTTTTCAAGGTAATACGATTACCACTAAGGAGCTGCTCCACTTTATCGGCTGGAATTTTCATTTGAGAGACAAACCCTCTCTTTACTTGGTCTTCATCAAACCCCTGGGCTACCGCTCCTGCATAGACTATATTGTATTTTTGTTGTTCCGGCATAATCCTTCCTTTATCCCAAGTTAGCCAACCAGCAACTAATATTATTCAGCTACTGAGCAAACTACCATCGGTACCATCAATCGTCAAGCAGTGGCTCAATGAAATGGCTATACCGAATGACAATGGTCACTTGCTTGTAATTCAGCACCCGCTAAGGAATCAGGGTCTAAAAAATCTTACCTTGCCGCCTGACTTTAGTAGCATCCAATCGAGTCGGCGTATCTTTGCCATTTACCAATCCCTCTGTCGCGATAGACAAGGTTTCAATAACACTTTGCATCGATCTTAAATCCAGACTTTCAAGCTCATCACTTACTTGATGATAATATTCATCTTTATCCAACTGAGTACTACTAAAACTGTGTGCGGGTACTCCCAAGCGGGCAAGAGTTGCATTATCGGAACGGTAAAACAAATTCTGCTCAGGATAGGGGTCTTGATAGATTTCTTTATGGTGTGAGTTTAATCCGCCATTTAATAAAGCGCCTAAATTAGAGCGCTGCATTCCTGTCATCCACAAAGTTCCTTTGCCAAATTTAGAAGGTTTTCCGATCATTTCAATATTAATCATGGCGGTAATACGTTCAGGATCAAGTTGTTGAGAAAAATAGCGAGAACCAAATCCACCAATTTCTTCTGCCGTGAAAGCAGTAAAAATCAGCGTTCTTGCGTTATTTGCTTTTTTAGCAAAATGTTCAGCCAGGTTGATAACCGCGGTCGTACCAGAGGCATCATCGTCTGCGCCGTTATAAATCAAATCTTCCTCATTTTTTCCCTTTTTGGATTTTATTCCCAAATGGTCATAATGAGCCGAATACAAAACAATTTCGTCTGGCCGGGTACTACCCGGTAAAATCCCTACGACATTTGATAGAGTTTGTTTACTGACGTTAGTGGTCGCGGTTAAATCTACTGATTCAATATTAGTTTCATTGGTTAAAACGATAACAATTGTCCCTTGATGGGTTAAATCAAGTTTAGTCAGACCACGTTGAAAATAACTCTGATATCGCGCGAATAGCTTGGCATGAGCAGTATTAAGCAAAACTAGATGCTCATCACCTTTTTGATTTAATGCTTCAATTTTTTGGCGCATATCGTCTTGCGGACCAATCACCGCCTTTTTAAAATGCTTGGAATTTTTCCAGACTATCGATTTAATAGTGCTGGCCATCGCTAAATTTTTCTGATCAATATTTTTTCCATTGAGCGTCAAATTGATTGAACTTGGAATGAATTGACTGATCTCAAAAGTTTGCCGAAAACTTTTTAACCCCATTAACGGACTTAAACCAATACCAGAAAACCGTTTGCTGATGTAACCCGCCGCATCGTCTATTCCTTTTGAAAAACTCGCCCTACCAGCTAATTTGTCATTGGCTAAAAAGGATACATCAGCGGTAATTTGCTCAAGAGAAATATTATCAGAACTCACGCTTGTCGACACAATCGATGTTATTGACAGACCAATAACAAGCGGCAACCACGTTTTCTTTTTAACTAAACCAATTTTCATTTATTTGAGATTCCAGATTATTTTTATGCTGAAGTATTCTATGAAATTATGAGGAGCGCTGACAAATGCTTATTTGTAAACGAAAGTGAATGGAATTGCCAATTTTTGGCCAGTGGAACTGGCCAAGGAATTTATCAACTGTTCGACATTGAATATATTGAACACATCGTAACCAAATACCAGAATCTAGTTACACCCCACCGCCGGATAATAAATCAGAAACTCGTCCAACGATGTTAGTAATTTTTGGATGATTGACTTCAAAATCATCTATCGATTCATGTATCTTTTTTATTAAAAACTCATCGCCGGTCAACTGGTCATCGGCCTTTTCCAGCATCTTTTGAATATACTCTGCTAAAGCTTGAGTTTTTTGTCGGTGATATTCATCCAGATTATTTTCATCGGATAACTCACTTTCTAATTCTTGCAAAATACCGGACATATCCTGTCTATTCATAGTAGCCTCTCAAAAATCATGATTATTAAAAACAAAACGCTTTTTTAGCACTTCTCTCACTTGGAGTATAGTCAAACGTCGCTAGTTATCCTAGTATTGAAGTCAAACTATCTCCAATAAAATTAGCGATCACATAACCAAATACGCCTAGCATGACCGGGAGCGTAATCAACATCGACGGTCTATGGTTTCGGTCTAAAATAAGCTTGCCCTCTAAATGATCCCTAACTTCGTTAGTTCATCAATTTCAAGAGTACTAAAACTAAGTTCCTGCTGTAAGACCTGTTTAGTGTCCTCTCCCAAGGTTGGGGCCGCCTTAACATAGTTGATAGGCGTTTTAGAAAACTTGACAGGATTGGCTACCTGCGGCACTTCTCCCATTTGCGGGTGATGAATTGTAAACAACGTATTTCTAGCTTTGATTTGCGGATGCTCAAAAACCTGACTTAAATCATTAATCGGCCCACAAGGTACATTCGCTTTAGATAATAAATCCAACCAATACTTTGTTGATTGCAGGTTAAATTTTTCGCTTAATAATTGAGTCAATATCTCTCGATGATCAATTCTTTTATTATTGGAGGCAAAGCGCACATCATCACACAAGTTTGATAAATCCATATAACGACAACATTGCTTAAACTGGCTATCGTTACCAACCGCCAACATGATAAAACCATCACTACATTTAAATGGCTGGTAGGGAACAATACTGGGGTGAACTGAACCTTGTCTTTCAGGAATTTCCCCGCTGGTTAAATAACTCATCCCCTGATTGGCCAGCCAGCTGACCTGAGTATCAAATAACGCCAAATCGATATATTGACCTTCACCGGATTGGTTGCGATAGTGAATAGCCGCTAAAATAGCCGTTACCGCGTACATACCAGTCATTAGATCCGAGACGGCTACTCCAACCTTTTGAGGCTCGCCAGATTGATCTCCTGTAATACTCATCAATCCGGCTGATGCCTGAATCATCGCATCATAACCTGGCTGCTCAGCATAAGGGCCGGTTTGACCAAAACCAGTGATAGAACAATAAACCAGTTTAGGATTTATTTTTGTCAGACTCGAATAATCCAACCCATATCGTTCTAAATTACCGGCTTTGAAATTTTCAACAAGAATATCGGCTTTTTTTGCCAATTGTTTGATTATGGACTGACCTTCGGCCGTACTAATATTAACGGTCAGAGAATACTTACCGCGATTAGCCGATAGGTAATAAGCCGTCACTTCGCCTTTATATTCAATGGCCTTCGGATTATTTTGCTGATTAGGCTGAGTGCAATATTCCGCGTTACTCAGTAAAATATTGTCACCCCATTGTCGGGTGTCATCTCCGCCTTTAGGGTTTTCAATTTTCCAGATATCTGCACCAAAATCGGCTAACACCTGAGTCGCCCAAGGACCGGCCAGTACGCGGCTTAAATCCAAGACCTTTAATCCGGCCAATGGGCCTGAACGATCATTTTGATTCATTGAATATCCTGACTATGATGTGTATCCATGCAACTAGCCCACAGCATAATATCTGCCTAGTTAAATGGCAAACAACTATTTTTAGACTAAACTAAACTAGTAACCTCAACCGATATCGGTTTATTTTCGAAATTTTTGGGGTGTCAGCAGTTACTTCTAAGGTTAAAGTTATGGCAAAAGCTGTTAAAAAGACGAAAAATGAGAATGATTCGACAGATCTGTTATTCGCTCGCCAACCAATATTTGATAGTAAGAAAAAACTGTATGGTTATGAACTGCTCTATCGAGACGATGATCCGCATTCGGCTGTTTTTGAGGATGGTGACAAAGCGACGGCCTCTCTTATCGTCAATTATTGCGGGAGTATTCTCAACGATGAACAAGGCCCTTATGTAACAATATTCCTTAATCTTACCCGAAAATTATTACTTTCCGATTATTTTTTCCCTTTAGATCCTAAGAGACTGGTGGTTGAAATTCTTGAGGATGTTGAAGTGGATGATTTATTAGTCGAACGGGTTAAAGAACTTAAACTTCAAGGTTATCGATTTGCGCTGGACGACTATATTTTCTGCGAGAAATTCGATCCTCTGATTCCTTTGGTGGATTATATAAAAATCGAGTTACTTCACCTTCCCATAGAGGAATTAGCCCCCAAAATGGCTATTTTTGAGAAAGACGTATTAGCCAAATTAGACAAAAGACCTATCTTGTTGGCGGAAAAAGTAGAAGATCAACAAATGTATGATTTGTGTAGCAAATTGGGTTTTGAATTATATCAAGGGTATTTTTTAGAAAGACCTTTGCCGGTTTACGGTAGAAAAATCAGTAATAACTCCGAAACAGCACTCCGAATTGTCGGCCAGCTTCAAGACCCAGATATTGACATTGATGATCTTAGTCGCTCAATATCCCGCGATGCTAAGTTGAGCTATCAAATTCTTAAAATCGTCAACAGTCCGATTTGCAGGCTACCGAAAAAAGTCAGTAGCTTACACGAAGCTGTCGTATATTTAGGCCTCGATCAAATCAAAAAATGGGCGATGGCGATGGTTCTTTCAGGTAGTTCTACTCAAACCAAAGAATTATTTTTATTGCTGTTAAGTCGTGCGCGAACTTGCGAACTGATCGCTACAAAACTAAAACTAGATAAACCTGATAGCTTTTTCACCGTTGGACTGTTTTCCGGGATCGATGCCGTCATGCTTGCCGAAAAACAATGGCTGTTAAATAAATTAGATTTGGCCGATGAGATCAATATTGCACTATTGGAATACAAAGGAGAAAAAGGCGAAGTATTAAAACTCACTTTAGATTTAGAACACCAGCAAGATGATAAAATTTTAGCGCTGGATATTGAAACACAACGAATTTATTATCAATCACATGAAGAAGGCGTGAGCTGGGCCAATCAGATATTTCAGATGTTATAGAACATTGTATTTTGTATTTTGTATTTTGTATTTTGTATTTTAACTCTGTGTTCTCTGTGCCTCTGTGGTAAATTTATTTTAGGCATTTATTTCTATCGATCTGTTAATCGAACTTAGCGGCAAAAATTTAGCCACCTTCTTCCGCAGCAATAACACACTGAATCACCCCATAACTAAATTCATCCCCTAATGCCTCCCGAATTTTTTTCACTCTCCCTTGAGTCTCATCAACGAAACTAGAGATTGTCTGGCTAATCAAATGGTAGTCATCTTGCTCAATAGGTAAAACATCTAATGGATCTAACATACCTGCGGCTATTGCTTCTGCTAAATGCCCATAAATTGTACCTTCCGCTAAATTTCGTTGCCCAGCAATCTCTTCGATTGAAAGTTCTTTTGCAAACAAGACCAGAGACTCATTCACCGTATCACTAAAATGGACATTGATTTCCTGCGGCAATGGGTGATCTTTGATCACCTCAATAAACGCCTTGCCATATTGGTTCAATTTCTTTTCGCCCACTCCACTAATAAATTGCATTTCTCGCAATTCGGTCGGCCGCTTTTCAGTCATCTGGATCAAAGTTGAATCGTGAAAAATAACAAACGGCGGCAAACCTTGCTCATCCGCCAATGATTTTCTGAGCCCTTTTAAGGCGTCCATTAATGGCAAATGAATACTGGAAACTTTGGCTTTAGCGGCTTTTTTGGTTTTTTCCGGTTTACTTAGTTTTCGCGCGTTTAGAGATTCTTCGCCTTTTAAAAGAGGTCGGCTTTTTTCAGTTAACCGAACCCCACCAAATCGCTCATGATCGACATACAAAAAACCTTGCGCGATAAGTTGTCTAAAAAGGCTTCGCCATTCGGCCACCGATAAATGTTCGCCAATACCAAAAGTAGAGAGTTGATCATGACGATTCTTTTGAATTCGTGCATCGTTTTTACCCAATAAAACATCAATCACATAACCAACACCAAATCGTTGGCCGGAGCGATACACGCAAGAAAGCGCTTGTCGGGCCGCTTCCGTGGCATCCCATGTTTCAGGCGGATTTAAGCAGTTATCACAATTACCGCAGGGCTCTGCTAAAGATTCATCAAAATAACCCAATAATAATTGTCGTCGACATGCGGTCGATTCACACAAACCTAACATCGCATCGAGTTTTTGCTGAGAGATTTGTTTGTAAGCTTCAAGCGCATCGCTTTGCTGCATCATTTGTCTTAAGGTGATGACATCTTGTAAACCATAAGCCATCCAGGCGGCAGATGGTTCGCCATCTCGTCCTGCACGTCCTGTTTCCTGGTAATATGCTTCGATACTTTTGGGCAAACTTAAATGGGCAACAAATCGCACATCCGGTTTATCGATCCCCATACCAAAAGCAATGGTTGCTACAATAATCACGCCCTCTTCCCGCAGGAATCTCTTTTGATTTTCCTGCCGGGTTTCCTGATGAAGACCAGCATGATAAGGCAAAGCATTTCTTCCTTTTTTTTGTAACCATTCTGCGGTTGCTTCGACTTTTTTTCGGGATAAACAATAAACAATTCCGGCGTCATTTGGATATTCAGTTTCTAAAAAACGCCACAATTGATCGCGACTATTTTGACCCTCTGCAATCGCATAACGAATATTGGGTCTGTCAAAACTATTGATATATTGCGCAGCGTTCTGCAGCTCTAACTGCTGAATAATTTCAAAGCGAGTTCTCTGATCAGCAGTCGCCGTTAATGCTATACGCGGCACATTGGGAAAATGTTGATGGAGGATGGATAATTTCTGATACTCCGGCCTGAAATCATGCCCCCATTGAGACACACAATGAGCTTCATCAATAGCAAACAGAGAAATGGTCAGCTGGCCAAGCATTTCCAAAAAGTTATTAGTTAACAATCGTTCGGGTGCCACATAAAGTAAGTCCAACTCACCCGCAAAAAGCTGTTGTTCAATTTGACGGACCTGACCAACCTTCAAACTGGAATTAATAAACGCCGCCTTAACTCCCACCAGATTAAGCGCGTCCACCTGGTCTTGCATTAAAGCTATTAGCGGAGAGACAATGACCCCAACCCCCGGACGAACCATCGCCGGGATCTGATAACAGAGTGATTTACCACCGCCGGTTGGCATTAACGCTAACACATCCCGTCCATTAACCAGACTATCGACAATGTCTGCCTGGTTCAGCCTGAAATCTTCATAACCGAAGGTGCTATTGAGTATTTTAAGTGCCGCGTCCATTAATTTCTAATTTTTGTATTGGAAAAGGTTGATTATACTGGTTTGATAAAATGTGGCTATAGGATTTTGTCTGAAAGTGGTTTGAGAGTTGGCTTACAAGAAAATCTATAGCTAATCATGCTAATCCTGCTCTTGCAGAAGGGAGTAGTAAGGTGTGGATGAACGGACTATCCAGGCTCATTGAAGGACCGCTTCGGATATTTATTTAAGGGTTAATAACCGACTAAGTTCGGTTGATTTTGTCCACCCAGGCCATACCAAAAGCAGAAAACACAAAGGTTCAATGAATAATAACGCCACATTAACTGCGATTGTTGAGCTGCTGGATTACCCATAAAAGAGTCAGATAGATTCATAAATTTCTGCCGTAAATGGATTGAGGATATGGTGACCATCGACAAGATAAACAATACCAGGTCGGTTTCTTTCATATCCAAAACGGTTGGAAATAGATGACTTCCTGAAAGAATTTGATGCCTGGAAACAGCAAGCCAATACTTAGTCCGATATAAATTGGTGCCAAAAACCAGCGACTGGCGTACATTAAACGTTCAAATATTTTTTTCTAGCATAGTGAATGAGAGGATTCTAACTGGTGGACGTTGTCCGTATTATAACGATTATCATGGAGATGCCACCAGACAGTCCTTTGTTAAAAGGCTAAAAACAATATGAATAATATCCGATCAAGAAAACACATAAAGGATCTTCTCTAAAAACCTCTCAAATAGCCGTTTTTCCTGAGTAATCACTTTAGCGCTGCCGGTCAAGTTCGGTGAAAAGGGTAAATGCTTCCCGTATGTCGTCAATAATTCTGTTGGTAGTGATACATCAACTAAATACCCTTGTTTTCCGGGTACCTGAGAAATTGATTTAATTCTGCCTACTAGTCGACCATACTCTACGGCAGGATAGCTATTTAGTTCAATGTCAACTCGCTGGCCTAACTCAATCTTACCGACACCGGTATGATCTATTTGAATTTTACCAATGATATTTTTGGTCTTGTTAGCTACGGTTAAAATAACATCCCCCGCTTCAATGTGCTGGTTAGCACTCCAAAATTGCGAAAAAGAGATCTGCCCATTTATCGGTGCGAGAATTAGATAGTTTTGCTTCCAGTTAGCTATTTCACTCAGCAAGACAGAATAGTAGCCATTAACAGAGTGCCTTAGTTGCTTTAATTTTTTCTGTCGTTGAATTTTAAACTCAGATAACGAGTGTGACAGTTCGTTGAGCTTCACAGTGTAAAGATTCGATTGAATATTGATATCATCCAAAGCCAGCAATTTATCCAAATAACTATTTTCCAGAGGTAAGATTTCAATGCTGGTTATCACTCCTTTTTTTTGTAGCTCCTTTTTTTTGTTCAGAATGTCTTTTTCAAATTTAAGTTTCTTTTCCCATGTGATTTTCTTTCTTGCTAGCTGTTGTTGCAATAATTGGTATTGTTCATTCAAAACCGCAGTATGTGAAATTCGCATAGAAAGTTGTTCTGGCTGATTCTCAATTTTGAGTCTTTTTATCGCATCAATCAATTTATCAAGAGTGGGCTGCAATTCCCCTAGTTGATATTCACCCAGTTCTACAATGTCGAGGGACGATGACGCTAGCGTTGTTTTAAGTAAGGATAACTCAAGCTCCAAAGACTTTAGTTTTTGATAATCAACAGTACTTTCAATGAGTAATAAGGGTTGTTCGTATTTCACTTTCTCATTGTTATCGACATATAACTGCATAATCTGACCGTTAACTTTCGAAACCATTTCAATTGGCGGTTGGGATGTTGTAATGACTATGCTGCTATTTATATTATCAGGAAAACGAA
>Ga0316205_10005516_pt1 | contig 10441 bp, 12 predicted proteins | sample 3monthpyrite_MG_FD_204941 | JGI IMG/M metagenome (GOLD analysis project Ga0316205, IMG submission 204941) | Microbial mat bacterial communities from mineral coupon in-situ incubated in ocean water Damariscotta River, Maine, United States -... | ecosystem: Environmental > Aquatic > Marine >...
ATTTTTACGGGTCTGATCATGAGAAGTAAAAGTAGGGAATTTCACCTGAATCGAAGAATGAGCGTTTGAGTATTGGGAGGTTTCAAAGCGGATTACCTCCTTGCTTTCTGTGGTCTACGCTGCGCTTCGGCACGAACTAGGTTCTCATCCTATCCCTGAAACAAAAAATGCTCAGTGAAAACTGAACATTTTTTTGTCGGGATGAGAGGATTCGAACCTCCGATCTCTCGCCCCCCAGACGAGCACTTTAACCGGACTAAGCTACATCCCGAATGCTGGCAAAAATAATGAATTCACCCAATTGGAAAACATTAAACACAAAAAAAGACCCCCAAGTTGGAGGTCTTCAGTATATGTGATTATGAATTCATCATCCATAACTCAAAATTCAATTAAGCAGTAACACCCAGTACTTCTGCCATCTTAGCACCAATCTGCGCTGGAGAATCAACTACGTGAATTCCACACTCACGCATAATGCGCTTCTTCGCTTCTGCAGTATCATCATCACCACCAACGATTGCACCAGCATGTCCCATTGTACGACCTTTAGGAGCAGTTTCACCTGCGATGAATCCAACAACTGGTTTCTTAGAATTCTCTTTCACCCAACGCGCAGCATCAGCTTCAAGATTACCACCGATTTCACCGATCATAACGATTCCCTCTGTCTCTGGGTCATTCATGAGCAATTCAACAGCCTCTTTCGTTGTTGTTCCAATAATTGGATCTCCACCGATTCCGATAGCTGTTGTAATTCCCAATCCTGCTTTTACCACTTGGTCAGCAGCTTCATAAGTCAACGTTCCTGATTTCGAAACGATTCCAATTTTTCCTGGTGCGAAAACGAAGCCTGGCATAATACCTACTTTCGCTTCACCTGCCGTGATAACACCTGGACAGTTAGGACCGATCAGTGTACAATCGTATTGACCAATGTATTCTTTAGCGATTACCATATCCTTCACAGGAATTCCTTCTGTAATACAAATCACAACCTTGATTCCCGCATTCGCAGCTTCCATAATTGCGTCAGCAGCAAACGCCGGTGGAACAAAAATGATAGAAACATTAGCTCCAGCCTTTTGAACAGCTTCGTCTACTGTGTTAAATACTGGACGATCCAAATGTGTCTGACCACCTTTTCCTGGAGTTACACCTCCAACAACATTGGTTCCATATTCAATCATTTGTCCTGCGTGGAAAGTACCTTCACTACCAGTAAATCCTTGAACAATCACTTTTGAATCTTTATTAACTAATACGCTCATGCTTATTTGTGTTTTATTTCAAATGTTTCTAAATCGTCCCCAAAAATAGAAACTTGAATTTGTTTTGACAACGAATCTCAGTTTTAGTTTTCGACAATTCTATATCTACTAGGAGTGGATGGGAAACTGTCCATAAGTCCCAATTCATTGCCTTTGATTCGAATTTTTAAATCGATTACTTGACTTCGACAACTTCCATGTTGAAAACTAAAATGGAGTTCTTGGGAATATCTTCAAGGTCATGTGTTCCATATCCCAAGTTAGGTGGCGCAACGAGATATGCTTTTCCGCCTTCATTGAGGTCCAACATGATCTCTTTCCATGCTCCGATTAGGTCTTTTACATCGAACTCAACAGGTTCTTCTCGTTGGTCATCGAATACAGTTCCGTCGAGCAATTCTCCTTTGTATTTAAAGACAACGCGATCGGTGAATTGAATCTTTTTTCCTTCTCCTTGCTCTATAATTTTGAAATACATTCCCGAGGAAGACTTTTCACATTCAATTTTCTCCTCTTTTAAATAGGTCTGAATTTTTTTATCGAATTCATTCAGGTCGTCGTCTGAATACGTTTTACAAGCGCTCAACGCTACAAGAAGTAAGAATAGACTGATGTACTTCATAATTTTACGGGTGTTAATGTGTAGCCCTCTTTTTCTAGAAGACGAATGAGACCGTTTGGTCCTCCTAGGTGTGCTGCACCAACAACAATGAATGAATTTTTGTCGGCTAAATAAGTCTTGATTTTCGGTGTCCAGTTCTGGTTTCTATCATCGAGGAATTGTTTTTCTTCTTCTTCAATTATGCCACCTTGCTCGTGAATGAGTTGGTAAAGACCGTCGATATCTTGATCCGCATAAGTTTGTTGCATTGTTTCCAAAGTCTCAATCGCCTGATCACCTTCGCGAATACTTTCCATCACCATTTCGCTTTGTTGTTTGTCGGATAGCTTATCGAAAATGGACATTTGTTCTGCGACTGTTTCAAGACCTTCAATCGGTACATTATTTTCTTTTGCCAATGCTTCAAAGGACACTTCGTAGGACTCTGTCTTTCCAATGAAATGCATTTGAACGGCAAACTGGACAATAACAAAAGGCTTCATCTTCGAAAATGCTGCTCTGAATGCCGCTTCTCCAAAGTTCATTTTTTCTTCTGCCCAAACGAGAATTGAGTCGGTTTGTTCAGGACTGAAGAAGTCGAAGAAAGAACCTTCCTCCAAAATAACATAGCTTAAAGCCTCAGAAGGATCAGGAAGCCCGGGAAGTTCCATGACGAGAACATCTGATTTTTTAACGAGTTTCTCCAATTTTTTTGGAAAGTGAAAAAAGTCCCGCTGGATTAGATGCATTGTGCCAAAGAGGTATGCGTCACCTTTGACATTCGGTCCAGAGATTTGCCAAAGCAAGGATTTTTCCTCCATTGGGAACTCACGAACGGAATTCTCCTGTGCAAGTGCCGTATTCCAGAGGAATAAAACACCGAATAGAAATTTCAAATTCTTCATTGTTGCCGTAAAGATATTTGATCTCGGTTGGGACGCAACGATTTTTGATGAAAAATCCTCCCGTAGTTTTACTTGGAAAGTAATGAGACTGGAAATCAGCTTAAGCGCAATTCAGCCAGATAGTCATCATTTTCCTGTGCCAATAAACGGACTTCAAAACCTACTTTTTCCGCTGTGACTTTTAGATTTCCGAAGTCGACGTAGAGCCATTCAAACCAATCAGAAGTGTGTTCACCGTATTTCATTTGAAATTTGAAATTGCCGTAATACGCAGATGTCAAGTCAATCCATGTTCCGCCTTCATCATCTTCAAAGAGTGATTTGACGTCTGTTGAATCACAAATGATTTTACCATTTTCTGAGAGCAAGAATTTCGCATGAACTAAAGTCTGTTCGAGGTTGGCGAGGTTCCTCGCGATTCCAATTCCGTTCATTAAGAACAGAAGTGTGTCATAATTCCCCTCGGATACATCAAAGAAATTTTGTCGTTCTGCATCCAGTCCAATGGACTTTGCGTGTTGTACAGCGCGCGGACTTGTGTCAATGCACGAAACGTCAAATCCTTTTTCCTTCAGGTATTTTGCATGTATTCCAGCTCCAGCTCCAACGTCCAATACTTTTCCCTTGCAATTGGCCAGTGCTATTTTCTCAAGGGGTGGCATTTCTTCAAAAGAGCGAAACAAATAGGCTGAGGGAATAATATCGTCGTCGCAGATATCTGAAATTACCGTAATATCTTGATTTTCTTTCGTGGTTGCGAAGTCCAGAATAGCTTGACCCATTGGATCATTTAGGAGAGAACTCATTTTAGTATTCGTAATCGCCTTCAAATTCACCAAAGCCAAATTCATCTTCTTCATCTTCCTCTTCTGACTCCGTTTCGAAAGTGATTCCATCTCCCTCAGTCGATTTTGAATCTTCTGCTGGTGCATTTCCAACTGAAAGAACATTTTTCGGGTTCTCGGGAGTGTCTTCGGTGAATCCGATCAACTCGATTAAGAAAATCCACATGCGTAAGAAGTCGTGTACAAGAATTATTTTCTGATCTCCTTCCACAACAAAGTCGCTGATGGTTGAAGTAGACATTACACCTGGTAGGATTTGATCGGGATCTTCTCCAAAAGACATGTCAAACAAGCTGATTTCATGACCTTTGTCCCAGCTGTCATTAGACATGTAAAAAGAAGCCATTTGATCTTCTGTGAAATTGTAAGCATTCAAAATCGCCTTATAAAAGGTTTCAAAACTCTCCTTGTCGCTGATCAGGATATCGCGAAAAATTTCATTTTTATCCTTTGAATCAAGTAATACTCTGAATTTTAATCCGGCCATGCTCTTTTATAGATTCTTGTAATCGTACGATTTATTTACTTAATTGTTTCAAGTCCCATTTCTCGCGCGACTTTCAGCATATATTCAAGCGCTTCTTCCTCATTGTTCTGGATTTCTCCTTCTAGGATAGCTTCTTTAATTTTCATTTTTATATCTCCGATTTCCTGTGAAGGCTTTAAGCCAAAGGTCTCCATGATCACCTCTCCAGATACGGGTGGTTGGAAGTTACGAACGCGGTCATGTTCTTCTACCGCGATCAATTTGTCCTTTACTTTCTTGAAATTCTCTTTGTATTTTTTGACCTTATAATCGTTCTTAGAGGTTATGTCTGCGTTGCACAAAGTCATTAGATCATCTACGTCGTCTCCCGCTTCAAAGAGCAGTCTGCGAATGGCAGAGTCGGTGACAGAACCTTTTACTAAAGAAATAGGGCGAAGATGAAGACGCACCAGTTTTTGGACATACTTCATTTTTGCATCCATGGGCAACTTTAGTCGCTTGAATATTTTGGGAACCATTCGCGAACCAAGATCTTCATGTCCATGAAATGTCCAGCCAACTTTTGAGTCAAACCGTTTAGTTGGAGGCTTGGCGATGTCGTGCATAATTGCTGCCCATCTCAACCAAAGCTGATCTGTCGCTTCAGAAATATTATCCAAGACTTCCAATGTATGATGAAAATTGTCTTTGTGCGATTTGCCATTGCGCGTTTCAATACCGTACAAATCAACCATTTCAGGGAAGAATTGGTGGAGAAGTTGCGTTGAGTATAACAAATTGAATCCTCTGGATGGTTTGTCGCTGAGTATAATTTTATTTAGCTCGTCTGAAATTCGTTCACGTGAAATAATAGCTAAACGATTGGCATTTTCGCGAATGGCTTCAAGGCTTTTCCTTTCAATTTTAAAGTCCAATTGCGTTGCAAAACGTATCGCACGCATCATGCGCAATGGATCGTCAGAATAGGTGGTGCCTGGTTCAAGAGGAGTGCGCAATACTTCTTTGTTAAGGTCTTCCAACCCTCCGAAAGGATCGATCAGTTCTCCGAAATTGTCTTTGTGCAGGCTGATGGCCATCGCATTTATAGTGAAGTCACGACGGTCTTGGTCATTCTTCAATGTTCCATTCTCAACGATTGGTTTGCGGGAATCTCTTCGGTAGGATTCTTTTCGGGCACCTACAAATTCAACGTCCAAATCTTTGTAAACGAATTGCGCCGTTCCGAAGTTCTCAAACAATGAAACTTTTTTGACACGTAGCTTTGTTGCACAAGCCTTTGCTAGATCTAGTCCGTTGCCAACAACCACAATATCGATATCCTTTGACGGACGCTCAAGAAGCAGGTCACGCACATAGCCACCTATAACATAGGCTTCCAAGTTCTGTTCCGTCACAATTTGTGACGCAACTTTGAACACGGGGTGCGTTAGATGTTGACTTAGATTTGTAGACATTGCGGGTGCAAAGATAAGGGATTCATAATACGTAGAATCAACCGACTTCACCTTTTTTGTAGCTTCGCACATTATTAAATGGCTCTAAGTATCTGTTAACCCTTGTTTCAGCTGAAAAAGTAGTACTTTTTGTTCGTTTGTTTTAAGCTACTTAGGTTACCAATCAAATGGTCGGCACTGTTTAATTTTGGAACAGTTATTTTTGTTAATGGCTTTATCTGATTAGTCCATTGGATATGGTTGCTAGGAATAAAATGGAAAGATGAATAAGAAAGTGGGTATCGTTATCGCCTTAGTAGCTTTTGCTGCTGCTATTCTCACGCTCTTAATGTTGCGGCAGAATCCTGAGCCTGTAATCATGCCACTAACAGAGTCATGGGAAAAAGCCGTTCCTTTTCAGGAAATACCAGATGGATTGGTTTCTCTGAGTGCCGAAAGTTGTGGTTCGTGTCATCAGCAACACTACGAAGAATGGAAGACCTCAACGCACGCGCATGCATGGACAGATATGCAATATCAGGCAGAACTGAAAAAGGAATCAAGTCCGTATATGTGTATCAATTGCCACATTCCATTAGAAAATCAGCAGGAATATATTGTTGACGGCCTTATCGATGGAGATGTTTATAAACCTTCACGAAGAAAGAACGAGCGTTGGGACATGAAGCTTCAGCAGGAAGGAATAACCTGTGTTGCTTGTCATTTGAGAGGAGACGCAATTGTTGGGACAATGGGTTCTGAAAAAGCTCCACACCGAACTGTGAAAGATCCAAAATTTTTATCGGAAAGTCTCTGTATTTCTTGCCACAATGCGGTAGCGACAATCACCCCAGAAGTTACTTGCAATTTTGAAACTGGCGATGAGTGGAAGCATGGTGGTTATGCATCCGAGAAGAACTGCATTTCTTGCCACATGGAGGAGGTACAGCGCCCAATTTTTCCCGGCTATGAAGAATGGAAGAGTCATTACCACTCTTTTCCAGGTTCGGGAATCCCCAAAGTTGCCGGAGAAACTCCCGGAATGCTCAAAGGTCTTGAATTTTACCCTGGTGAGATGAAGCGACGATACGCACCGGGAGAACCAGTTGAATATTCCCTTGATGTGAAAAACGAGTACGCTGGACATCGCGTTCCGACAGGCGATCCAGAACGTTTTATTTTGATAAACTTCACCTTGACCGATGAGAATGGTAAGCTTGTGAAGAAGGATGTGGAACGAATAGGCGAGAAGTGGCAATGGCATCCCGTTGCGAAAAAGCTGGGGGATAATAACTTGGATCCAAAAGAAGAACGCTCTTATAATGGAGGTTTTGAAAAATTGAAGAAGGGGAAGTATACCTTAAATATAGAAGTCACCAAACATCGAATGGATGAGAAAACCGCTCACTACAATAAGTTGACAGATGCCTATCCTTTATTTATTTCTATTTACGAGAAAAGTTATTCGTTTGAAGTGCGGGATTGACTTCACGGACAGAAATTTCTTAGATTTGGTATGTGCGGAGATTTAAACTACAAAATACCTTTATACTGATTATGGCATTGCTCACCCTGTTTTCATGCGATATCTATAAAGTTGCGAATAAGCACATCGACAAGAAGATGGAAGGTGCTTCACTGATTCTCAAAACGGCTGTTGTAGAAGGCGATACCATCGAATATTGGGACAATGAATTAGACAAACCCGTTTTGCTACTTGTTCACGGTTTCGGAGCTTCGACAAAATTCCAGTGGTTTAAACAAGTCGGTTGGTTGGCAGAAAACTACCGCATTGTAATGCCCAATCTCTTACATTTTGGAAATACCCGACCGGGAAGTGAAAAGTTTGAAGTTGCCGATCAGGTTGAAATGGTTCACAATCTAATGACGAGTCTCAAGATTGATCAATATTCAGTTTGCGGAGTGTCCTACGGTGGCTTGGTGTCCTTAGAACTGGCTGTTAATTATCCGAAGGGCATTGATAAAGTGATTGCCTTTGATACACCTGTAAAATACATGTACGCTGAGGATTTAGATACAGTTTGTAAGCGTTTTGATGTCGAGAGCGTTGAAGAACTTTTTGCACCGAGTAATGAAAAAGGTTTGAAGAAGTTGATGTATTTGGCTTCGATGAAAAAGTCAATTGTACCGGCAAGTTGGTTGACAGATTTCTACCTAGCCTTGTATGCGGTGAATCTTGAAGATAAGCGGAAGTTAATCACTCAATCCATTACGGGATTGGAGGAGTATTCCAGGCATGAATACAAATTGGATGTTCCTGTGTTACTTATCTGGGGTGACAATGATCCAGTTGTTCCAGTTGATCGCGGGGTGTTGCTAAAAGATCACATAGGTGAGAATGCTACCTTAGAGATTATCAAAAATGGAGCGCACATGCCTAACTTAACAAAAAGGCGAAAATTTGATGAAATCTTGAAAACGTTTCTCAATCCTGAAACTCTGACTGACCTAGATTAGGTCAGAAATACCTTTGCGAAATAGATCAGAATGAGGACGATAGTTGACAACTCAATAGTCGTTAAGAATTTTGTGATTGCCAGCTTTTTCAATACAAGAAATACAAAAACCAGCCAGAACATTGTGAGCGCGGCAATAGCTAGCGGCTCCCAGTTCGGAAAACTCATTACTTGAAAAAGAAAAGAAATCAAGCCAGAAACCATGCTGAAATAAATGAGCTTATTGATAAAACGCTCCATAGGAGTGAAGTCAGGATGAACGAGTATTACGCCTCTAAAAAAGTACAGACAGGCTAAAAGAGAAAGGCTCACGATGAAAACAGCATCAGGAATTCCCCAGTCCTGCGCTTTTTCAACAAATCCCAGAAGCATAATTCCGAGCAATATAGGTTCAATCTTTGAAATTTTCGCTTCAAAGGAGGCAATGCGGGGATCGTTTTTAAAGTCCATGTTATTTTCGAATTACGGTTACCTCTCCTGCCAAACCAATCTTTATAATTTGGGAAGGAGTTGTCATTTTTTCTTTTGTTCTTTCCAGAATGATTTCATCTACACCTGCTTTTATGTCGGCATGAATTTCATCGAAACAAGTTGCGACTTTATCATTTGACAAATTTGCAGAAGTACTCACAATAGGCTTTCGCAAACCACGAATTAGTTTTCTGCACAATGGATCTTGCGTAATACGGATTCCAACAGATCCATCTTCTCCAAGCACAGAAGGCGCAAGACCTTCAGCGTTTGGATAAATAATTGTCAAAGGTTTAGTGGCAAAATCTACCAGATCGTAACACACTTCCTGAAATTCGGGGATAAATCGCTCCAGCATTGGGAATCCGTCCACGAGGACAATGAAACTTTTGCCTTCAGGTCTTTTTTTCAACTCAAGAATTTTCTGACAGGCGTCTTCATTTGTGGCGTCACAGCCAATTCCCCAGACAGTATCAGTAGGGTAGAGGATCGTTCCTCCATTTTTCAAAAGATCAATGGTTGTCTTCATGTATTAATCCAATAGGTCAGGTCTTCGTGTTTCCGTGCGTTCAAGCGCGCGATCTTCTCTCCATTTTTCAATTTTACCAAAATCTCCAGAAAGCAATACTTCAGGAACTTTCCATCCATTAAATTCTGGAGGTCGCGTATAAACGGGAGGTGAAAGTAAATTGTCTTGAAAACTATCTGTTAACGCTGAAGTTTCATCGTTGAGTACACCTGGGATTAATCGTACAACGCTGTCGACAAGGACGGCTGCTCCAAGCTCTCCACCAGAAAGGACATAGGAGCCAATGGATATTTCACGCGTGATGTAATGCTCACGAATTCGTTCATCAACACCTTTGTAATGTCCACATAAGATCATGAGATTTCCTTTGAGGCTGAGTTCGTTGCAGACTGCCTGCTCTAACACTTCACCGTCGGGTGTCATGAATATAATCTCATCGTAGTTCCGCTCTTCTTTCAGTTTTTCAATAAGCACAGAAATCGGTTGAATGGACATCACCATCCCAGCACCACCACCGTATTGGTAATCGTCCACACTCTTTTGCTTATTCGTAGAATAATCGCGGATGTTGTGAATGTGTACCTCCAAATGTCCCTTCTCTTGAGCACGCTTCATGATGGAATCAGAAAACGGACCTTGGAGAAGATCAGGCAGGATGGTGAGAATGTCAATTCGCATAGGTCAAAATTAAGTAATTTAGTCACGCCTAAAGCATGTTTATGAAGCAATTTCTTTCCTTGTTCGCATTCATTTTTCCTTTGTTGTCTTTTGGACAGTATGACGGAAATACGACGCCTGATTACCCCGAGTTGATAAAAATCTATCAGAAGTTGTCCGCTGAGCATCAGGAAATCGAGCTTTACGAAATGGGCGATTCCGATTATGGCTTGCCAATTTATGTCTGCATCCTGAATGGTGCAGGAGATTCATTGAAGACCTTCGCCAAGGCTAAGCAAGGAACAACGATTTTGATTAACAATGCAATTCACCCGGGAGAACCAGATGGGGTAAATGCTTGTCTGATATGGATCGACAACTGGATCAAAGAAGGAAATAAAACAGGTGATTTGCCATTGATTGCAATTATTCCTGCATACAATGTTGGGGGAATGATGAACCGATCGGGGACGAGTCGAGCGAACCAAGATGGACCAGAGGAGTACGGTTTTCGGGGAAATGCTCAAAACTTGGATTTGAATCGCGATTTCATAAAAATGGATTCGAAGAACATGTTCACATTTACGAAAATTTATCACGGTCTCGATCCTGACGTGTTTTTAGACACGCATGTTTCCAACGGTGCAGATTATCAATATACAATGACGTACATCGCTTCAGTGCGCGAGCGGATGGCACCTGCATTGGGAACTTTGATGCACGACGAGATGATTCCTTATTTGGAGAAAAGCTCAGCAGAGAAAG